>Ga0102593_1000977_pt1 | contig 33647 bp, 32 predicted proteins | sample AraplaCol_mMS_r2_2_FD_76862 | JGI IMG/M metagenome (GOLD analysis project Ga0102593, IMG submission 76862) | Arabidopsis root microbial communities from North Carolina, USA - plate scrape MF_Col_mMS_r2 (SPADES assembly) (version 2) | ecosystem: Host-associated > Plants > Roots > Endosphere...
CAATTAAAGATGAAATATAGTCTCCTAATTTTCGAGACTTCGCATATTTTGCAAGTATGTCATAGACTTCATCACTCAACTGGTTGGTCTTAATTGTAAAGGCGTCTTGACGCTCTGACATGGTTATCACCTACGCTGTTAGGATTTAACGGCTTTCTTCTCAGCTTGTTTCTTTTGAAGGTAACCGATGCTTCGGATTTCTAGGCCAAATAAGTTTAAGTGACGGCTATCTTCTGGTACTTTATGATATTTCTCTGTACGTTCTTCGCCAATCTTTTCACTCATGCTTTTCATAATCGCTACTTCTAGTGTTGGAGCGACACCACCACTATATACGTATTTACGGATTTTATTTGCCGGTGGTGGGGCCACATCATTTAACTTCGCTAGTAAAATTTCCACATACTCTTTTAAAGAAGATGTAATTTGAGCTGTTAAATCAATGGCTGCGCCTGTGTTTTCATTTTTCAACTCGAATTTTTGTTTACTATAGTTATCTAAAATAAATTGGTCAAAAGCACGTAAATCGGTAAACAACTCTGGGAATTTCTCTTTTCGTAACTTATCAATATGCGCTAGGTATGGAATACCTTCAATACTTTGGAATGATTCACGGCTATTCGCAGCCTTTAATCCTTCCGGTAAAATGACGACATCAATCGAGCCACCACCGATATCAACCATCACGGTTTCACATTCCACATATTCATTGGCATCTTCACGGTCTTGAAGTGTTAGGTCTTTCTTCAACGCAAAGCGCGCGATTTCGCCTTCTTTCAGGCAAGCACTTTCGTCCACAGCTACCTTTAATTCTTTTTCAAATCCTGGAGTATGAATACGGAATGTATGGTCACCTAGGAAGCGAGTAGCCATGGCTTTTTGCGCTTCGCCAAACGTACTTTCTTTTTTCAGTAACCAAATTGGTAACATCGTAGAGAAGTAGTCAATCTGGATGTTATTATCTTTTGGATCTTTCGCATGCAACGCATGGTAGTATGCAATGGCAGCTAAAAATGTTACGTAAGGAATGTGGCTTGTAATTTTGTTATGTAGGTGATTAATGTGATTGTTTGCAAGTTGTTGGCTTGCTGCGATGTCACCGACTAAGAAATAACGTTCTGTCTCTTCGTCACCGATTGTTGTAGATAGTAAGATACGCTTCTTAAATTCTTCTGGTGCTGTTACCGCATCTGTAAAGAATGAATCAGCAGCTTCTTTTTGGAGTTCTACTACGTTAGTTGGAAAGTCAAATAGGTACCCATCCATAATGTTCATATCGACTGAGTTCCCACAGTCCTTGTTAAAACGTGAAATTTTCATCTCTATACACCTCGTTTTTAAGTTGAACTTCTGTTGAACTCATTATACACAAAAAAGGGGTAATGTTCAATCCTTAAGTTTAACTTATTTATCATCAAAAACTTACATATATCAACAATTAAATTTGATTAGTTGAACTTATTATAAAGTTAAGAGATAAAGGTTAGGGAGTGGTTCTCATAAAATGAAAAGATGATAAGTAATTTATAATGAAAAAGAAAGTATAAGGGGAATATGAATTTCACATAAAACAAGTAGATAGTTTTAAAGCTTCAAAAGGAAAATAAGAGGGCACACAAAAACAATTCTTAACTAGAAAAATAAATTTTCTACACTATATTTTAAAATATAAAAAGTGGTTATATAAAAACTTTTGGGTTTTAATTCCATGATAAAGCGAACAATCAATACAATAGATTACTTATAAAAAATAAAAGTTTGTGAACGTATACTTTTTTGAACGCTTTTTCAACTTTAGGATAATGTTATAGGTCTATGAATATTTCCTTAAGGTTAAAGAACCGATAATCATTGTTATTTGAGGTGAAAGTAGTACAAGGTAAGGTAAACTAAACAGGAGTTTTATATAGGAAACAAAGCAGTATGAATTCCCAAATAGTAAACCACTTAACTAGATAAATTATTGAAAAAGCATCATATTTATAAGTGTTGTGTTTGAATATAAACTAGTCAAAGGGGTTTTACTATATTGAAGTTAGTTTGTAAAAGTTGCGAAATAGAAATTTCTAACGTATTAACAGAACTAAATGACATAAGCCTGATCAAAGAGGAAATGGAGGAAGATTATATTCCTCAAGGTTATTTCTTAATTGTGAATGAAGAAGATAAAGTCGATGAAAAAGGTACAATTATTATAAATATGAAGGACCTAATCAATTCTAAGCATCATCCAGATGGAGATCGTTTAAACGGATGCTGCGGTTTAGATGGCTTAGACGGTATGAACAGAGTCTGTTTAAATGACCATGAAATTGGTACTGAGAATTCAGATTGCTGGATGCCTCATTACATAGCTATAAATCCGAATATGGTAAACTTCACGTAAAGCTTTTCCCATTCCTTCATTGAAGAAAAATAACTTTTTTTAGCATTGATGTAGGAAATATGGTTTTATGGGAACAACAATGACAGTTAAAATCTCATATTCCTTTTCTATTCACTTCAATCAATATAAGAAAAAAGCGTCAGAAACGTTTCTAACGCTTTTTATTTACCCATTATCTTCAACCTTCAGAATCTTGACTTCATTGCTCACCGAAAATGTGATTACCAAAGGTCCTTCAGGTGGGTTGTGTGGACCTGTAAACGTATGGTATTTCACTTTCACCACGAAATCATAGTTCGAAAACCCACCCGATACACGCTTCAAACTCAAAATATTTGCATTCCATAAACTATAACTACGATCAGGGTATTTCGTTCGAATCGCTTTCTCTGCATAGGGATTCAGCAGCATCAAAAAGGCATCATAGAAATCCGTATGCTTTTGTGTGATGGACGGTTTGGGAGCAGCTTCTGTACAAGTGGCCATTCTTCCTGTTAAGCATAGGACAAGAGCTGTGGCGACGATGAATCGTTTCATCCGTTATCCCTCCTGTTAGTATTTGTTTTAGTTAGTTTCTCCATATGAAGATGGACGATACAGAGGGTGAAAAAACGATATTGGAAGCTTACTTTTATGCAACTATACGCGCGTTCAGTGCCTCCTAAAGCATTGCTGTAACAACGATGTATAAAATTCTGCATAAATGACAAAACGAATAAGCAAACAGGTCCTTGTGTACCAAGAGCTTGTTTTTTGCGTGTGTACCGGAAAGAGTGTTTATGTAAACTAGCTTTGTATACGGTATACAAAGAAATCATTGAGAGAAATGTTAAAATAAAGTTAAAAAGTTTGGAGAAGAAATAAATGAATACTATTTTAGAGGATTTTTACGAGTTAAGAGAAATACTAAGTTCTTTTGACACTCTTCAGAAGAAGTACAATTGGTTGTTAACTGATTTAGATGGATCTTTACCAGACAAGTATCTTGATCACTTTATTGATTATAGAATTTACACTGATGGGACGAAAGAAAGTACTTATTGGATTACAGGTGAAAAGCTTACAGAGCTCGCCAATAAAGAGGAAATATATTTTGCATGGGGAGTCTTTTCTGCCTTCAATAAGAACGAACATATAGATTTAGATATGCTTAAGGAAGAACCTTATGCTGATGGAAATCCAAATTTTTGGGTTAAAACACCAACTATTCAGCATCCTAAAGCAATGACAGAATTAGTTTTATGGGACTCATCTTTAGTATTACTTTTGAGTAAGGATGAAGAAATATCTACTAATTTTAGAAATAGGTTTAAAGAGTTTAAAGATCTTGAAGTATATAATAAAGAACCTTTTTAAATAATTCTCACTACCTATAACGTGTTTTATGTTAACTAAAGATATATAGTATTTACATTTTAAAAAGAGAAAAACCACTGGCGTATATCAGTGGTTTTTCTTCAATGAATAAATGTTGTTAACTCGAAAACATAGTGAGGATTTCCAAAAGGACACTTCACAGCGTCTTGAGTAGTTTGCTCAAGCTATCAGTAACTTATGTATAGAAAAGAAAACACCACTTGTCATTATCACAGGAGGAAATGTACAATCAAATATTTTTTTTAATATACCCCTATTTATAGATATCGTTTGGGAAATATACCCCTATTTGCCTTCTTATCTCGTCCATAACAAGCATAGTATTATAGGAATTTTTATAAGAGTTAACCTTAGATTCTTTTCTACCCATAACAATCAAATCAATAAATTCTTTTAATTCATAATACATAAAAGGATAATCTTGTTTGAGTGATAAATCTTCTACTACGCCATCTTTATGGTAAAACTTCACTTTAGTTATAGTAGCAATCTTATCAATAATAAGGCTCCCATCTTCTCCTTGAATTTCACTTGGCAAATGGGAAGTAGAAAGTTTGGAATAAGTAACAATTGCATTTTTGTTAGGATAACTTAAAAGAACATTACCCGTGCCATCAATCCCTGAATCCAGGATCTTGCTAGTTGCTGCTATCTTAGTAGGAGTACCAAATAGCGCAATAAGTGGATACAAGCAATAAACTCCAATATCCATCAAAGCACCATTAGCGTACAAGGGATTAAAAGCATTATGTACAATCCCTGCTTTATAGTCATCATAACGAGATGAGTACTTGCAGTAGTTAATAAATAGGTGTTGAATCCTCCCTACTTTATGTAAATTATCCTTAATAGCTTTAAAGTTCGGAAGCAAGGTAGGAATCATGGCTTCCATTAGCAATACCTCATTCGCTTTTGCGCAATTAATCATTTTTTTAACTTCTATTGCATTTGCAGCCATAGGCTTTTCACATAAGACATGCTTTTTATTTCTTAAAAACAAAATGGCTTGTTCAGCATGGTATGCATTGGGAGTAGCGATATATACAGCATCAATCTGAGGACTACACGCCATCTCCTCTAAGTCTGTAAAGAATGTATCAACACCATATTTCTTACCAAACTCTTCTGCTCTTTCTAGAGTTCTTGAATATACAGCTTCTAACTTGAAGTCTTTCACGTGCTTTGCTGTATTTAAAAATGTTTCTGTAATTAAGCTAGTTCCAAGTACTCCAAAACGAACCATCTATTTTATCCCCTTTTACCTCTTTTTTGATAAATATCAAATTATTTATAGTCTACCTTTGATTTAGGGTTGTTTGTGCATATATTGTGAATAATGCTTTTTGCAATATCCGTTTGCATCTGATGGTCTTTTACAGGAATCAACAGAACAGATTTTAAAAAGGTTCCGTTGATCTATACGATAATAAAAGGGATCAGTAGGATCAATTATTTTTTTAGCATGACTCAGACAGTAGCCTAAAGAAAAAGGTTTCTTATTACAACCTTCTATCCTGCAAGGCAATTGTAGTGAAGCTTTTTTCCTGATGGCTAATCCATTTTTTTCTCTTATAAACCTTTTATAATGCTTGTGGCAATACCCTTTTGCAGCATGTTTATTCATGCAACCTACAATCTGACATATTTTCATTATTAGTAGCACTTCCTTCTTATCACAAATATACGCCATCACTGCTGAAATTCTCCTTTATTCATGAGCAATTTAAATAGCTATAATTTTATAGAGAACTGAAGGAAGAATTTCATGTTTTAGATTACCACTTAACGAAAATAAATTTCAATAAAAATATAAAAAACAAAAATAAAATTTTAAATAATATTTCCTTTTTGTTAAAATAAAAAAGAAGAATACTTTACGGTTAGGTGAATATTAGAATTAGCGATAAGAAGGGGAGAGACCCTAAAAAACTTACCAAATGCTATATTAATAATCTATTGTTTACTACTTCAAAATTTTATTCCTTTAACTTAAAAAAGAGCAGTAGTAATCACTGCTCTTTCTACTTATTAAGCTTTTTTCAATATATTAAATATGAAATACTCTCCGTATTATTTTCTATATATGTTGGAAATTTACTTCCCTTCCACTTTTATAGGGTTAGAAGGTTTACTTTCGTTATGATTTCGATCTAATGATGTCACGACATATGTATAAGATTCTCCTTTTTCCGAAGTTGGATCAACGTATACTTGATTGTTATGCTCTTTTCGAACGGTAGTTAGAAGGTGTTTGGAATCATTGATATTTCCTACCTGATTACCCTCAAATCTATAAATAGCATAATAGGCTACCTCTTCAGGATCGTTTTCTCTAATTTTAAATTTCGTTTCTCCTAATTTTTTCTTAATCTGAAGAACCTTAGGTTTTTTAGGAGCTTCGTTATCAATCCACGGCATAGGGGGAACTAATGCAGGTTGCTTATAAATATCTTCTGTTAAACGATCTGCAATGCCAAGAGGGTTACTTCTCAAATCTTTAGCACTAAAATGCATACTTCCTTTAAAATTATTATATGCACGGTTTAGTTTTAGCTGATTGGGTAGCTCTTCTGGATTAAACCAGTTCTGTACTCCATTTGAATTTGTGTTAATCTTATAATCAGCTTGACCGATATAAAGCTGTACATTTTTTCCTTCTACTTCCTTTGTCCACCAGTCAAGAAGCTTTGCGTAGTCAGCTACGGGTAAACCAATATTCCAGTATAACTGAGGAGCGATATAATCAACATATCCATTATTAATCCACGTTCTTGTATCAGCATATAAATCATCATAATTTGTTTGTCCTGCAGTAGTTTCCGATCCAGTAGGATCAACGGCTTTATTACGCCAAACGCCAAATGGGCTAATACCAAACTTAACATATGGTTTTTCTTCTTTAATAGATCTATTAATATTTTTAACAAGATTATTTACGTTATCGCGGCGCCAATCTTCTATGTTGTTAAATTTACTTGCACCATATCTTTGGTATGCTTCCTGATCTGGAAAATTTTTTCCGGTAATTTTATAGGGATAAAAATAGTCATCCATATGAACTGCATCTATATCATAGTTTTTGACCACTTCCATAATACCTTCGATTACAAAATTTTGTACTTCGGGAATGCCCGGATTGAAGTAAAGTTGTTGTCCATAAGGCACTACCCATTCAGGATGTTTCCGAGCCGGATGATTTTCTGGTAATTTATCAAGGTCGGAAAGAGCTGCTTCTTTTCCTAAAGGCATAGTAATACGGTAAGGGTTAAACCACGCATGAAATTCCATATTACGTTTGTGAGCTTCTTTTACCATAAAAGATAAAGGGTCATAACCTGGGTCTTTTCCTTGTGTACCAGTTAAATATTCCGACCACAGTCCATATTCAGAGGGATAAAAAGCATCTGCAGTTGGCTTAATCTGCATAACAACCGCGTTCATTCCCATCTTTTTTTGTTCCTCTAAATAATTTATAAATTCAGACTTTTGTTGAGCTATCGACAAACCAGGTTTAGACGGCCAATCTATATTTAATACACTGGCCATCCAAGTAGCTCTTAGCTCATGCTTTAAGTAAGATGTTTGTTGAAAACTTTTTTTAGAATATGTTTGTGCATGCCCCATTACAGAAGGTGATAAGAGGAGTGAACCTCCTAAAAGAGTTGAAACTAGTAATTTACTTGCTCTTTTATTCTTGCTTTGTTTCTTAAACAATCACATAACCTCATTTCATATTTTTGTAAGCGTTACCAACTTAAGATTATACCTCCTGAATTACTAGTTGCATAGACTAAAATAAAATTTGTTTTCAAAAAATAAAATAAATATTGATAATTAATTTCAAAAGTGATATATTCTTTTTTATAGAAAACGGTTTCAATTCTGATTTCTACAACAAATAAGGGATGGTCGTAATGTTGGAGCATTTAAAGACAGAATGCTCTAATAAAAAAACGAACAGTTTGAATGAGAAGGGTAGACTTCAATTGTTGGAGGTGAATAATGAAGATGATATAAAGGTCGTTTACTTTATAAAGATGGAGGCTACTGAATGTAACTATAAATAGAAGCAGATTATCTGACTAAAGGATACGCTCAACTTGTAATTGCTACAGTCATCACATTAACAAGTCTCTCGTATGAAGGGAGCTGGAGTGTGTAAAACACGCTGAAGGCTTTATGAGAAAAGTTACATAAAAAACAAAAGATATAATTAGGAGGAATAAAGATGAAAGTTTTATTCGTATGTGCAGGTGGAATGTCGAGTGCTATTGTTGTAAACGCTTTAAAAAAAGAAGGACAAAAGCATGATCTAAATCTAGAGGTCTTAGCAGTAGGAACTCAAGAATTTGATTCAGAAGTTCGCAATGGTTGGGATGTAGCCATGGTAGCACCCCAAGTAAAACATCGATTTGATGGTTTTAAGCAATCTGCAGATGAAGTTGGAGTTCCATGTCAAGTTATTCCACCTCAAGCTTACAGCCCACTTGGTGGTCCAACACTATTAAAACTAGTAAACGAACTTTTAGAAAAGTAACGAAATAGATAAGTTTAACTATTAACCAATCAAAGGGGAAAACAATGAATGGAAAAATTTGTTGCTTTTTTAGAAAATAATTTATCAACACCCATGGCTAAATTGTCTGAGCAGAAACATTTACGTGCAATACGAGATGGTGTTGTTTCTGCATTACCTTTCATTATTTTTGGAAGTCTATTTCTTATTATTGCATTTCCACCTGTTTCAGCCGAATCGGCAATTGGTGAGTGGTCAGCAAAACATATAGCAGACATCTTAATACCTTACCGTCTAACAATGTTTATCATGACGTTATATATTACGTTTGGGATTGGGTATAGCTTATCTCAAAGTTATAAGCTCGATCCGTTATCCGGGGGACTTTTATCTTTAGCTGCCTTTTTATTCACAATAGGTGTTGAAATGATGGATAAAATAGGGTTTGTACTACCAATGACAAACCTAGGGGGACACGGTTTATTTGTAGGAATGATTGTTTCTATTTTTGCAGTTGAAATTTTACGTTTTTGTAAAACAAAGAATGTGACAATTAAAATGCCTGATTCTGTGCCAACTTCAGTAGCACGTTCATTTGAAGCATTAATACCGGTAACAATTGTATTAATTGTAATGACAATCATCACAGTTGTTCTTGGAATTGATTTGCATTCACTTGTAGATAAAGCAGTGGCACCACTTATTAAGGCTGGTGACACACTTCCAGGAGTATTAATTCCAGTGTTTTTAATTACATTCTTCTGGTCATTTGGTATTCACGGTGTATCAGTTGTAGGTGCTGTAGCACGTCCTGTGTGGGAAGTATATTTAGCAAACAATTCGGCAGCAGTTGCAGCTGGAAAAGCTATTCCACACGTAGCACCTGAAACATTTTTTCAATGGTTTATTTGGATTGGGGGTTCTGGTGCCACATTAGGTTTAGTACTCGCAATGTTACTAGTAGCTAAATCAAGTTACAGCAAAACAATGGCAAAAGCGACAATTGTTCCAAGTATTTTTAATATTAATGAGCCTGTTATTTTTGGAATGCCAATCGTATTAAATCCAATCTTAATTATTCCGTTTATTGTAACACCTTTAATTGGTGCAACGTTAGCTTACATCGCAACTACGATAGGGTTAGTGAATCCAACATACGTAATGGTCCCATGGACGTTACCAGCTCCTATAGGTGCATATCTATCTACCGGAGGAGATTGGAGAGCCATAATTCTTGTACTTGTAAATATTGCGATTTCTTTCTTTGTGTATCTTCCATTCTTTAAGATGTACGATCGCAAATTATTAGCACAAGAAGGAAATATTGAAACATCGGAAGATACAAATATAGCACTATAAGGTAAATGAAAGGAAGTTTGAAACAGTGGCTTCAGACTTCCTTTATTAATAATAGTCTAGGAGGAAGAAGAGTGAGCAAAACATCTAGATTTCATTTTTTTAGTTATAAGGGCGCATTTTTGTTTTTCAGTTTTATTCTTATTTTTAATCTTATCTTTAACTCTCTAATGAATATTGTAGGAATCGATAAGCAATTGTCTCTTTATATAGGTAATACATTTGCTATCAGTTTAGGACTAACAATTCTTATTGTTTTCGTTGAAGGTAAGCTTAAGAACAAGAAACAAGGTTACATTCTATTCTTGTCTTTATTGCTTTTAAGCTCTATAGCTTGTTATTTCATTGTATACGCGTAAGGAAATTAGAAGAAGTTAGAATGAGGTGTTAGCAACATGGGGAAGGGAATTAAAATTGTTACAATTGGAGGAGGCTCTAGTTATACACCAGAGCTGATTGAAGGCTTTATTAAACGTTACTACGAATTACCGGTGCGAGAATTATGGCTTGTAGATATTGAAGCAGGCAGAGAAAAGTTAGAGATAGTAGGAAACTTAGCTAAACGAATGGTTGAAAAAGCAGGGGTTCCTATAGAAATCCACCTAACATTGGATCGTCGTCAAGCTTTAAAAGATGCTGACTTTGTAACAACTCAAATGCGTGTAGGATTATTGGATGCTAGAGTCAAGGATGAACGTATTCCATTAGAAATGGGTATGATTGGACAAGAAACAAATGGCGCAGGGGGCTTGTTTAAAGGATTGCGAACTATCCCCGTTCTTTTAGAAATCACAGAAGAAATGCAAGAACTCTGTCCAAATGCCTGGTTAATTAATTTTACTAATCCTGCTGGAATGGTAACGGAAGCGTTACTTCGTTATAGCAATCATAAAAATGTCATTGGCGTGTGCAATGTACCATTTAATATGCATCTATCTATCTCTAAGATGCTAGGTGTAGAAATGGAACGTGTATATATTGAGTTTGCTGGATTAAATCATATGTTGTTTGGGTTACACGTTTACGTCGATGATCAAGAAGTAACTCAAAAAGTGCTTGAAATGCTTGGAGATCCAGATATTCAAATGAATATGAAAAATATTGCGCCTTTACCATGGAACACGCAATTTTTAAAAGGGCTAGGCGTTGTTCCTTGTCCATATCATCGATATTTTTATAAGACAAAAGATATTTTAGAAGAAGAATTAGAAGCGTATAAAACAGGAAAAACAAGAGCTGAGGTTGTAAAAAAGTTAGAAGAAGAGCTCTTTAAACTATATGAAGATGAGATGTTAGACATTAAACCTCCTCAATTAGAGAAACGTGGGGGAGCTTACTATAGCGATGCAGCATGTAATGTTATTTCTTCTATTTACAACGATAAAAAAGATATCCAAGTATTAAATGTGCAAAACAAAGGTGCTATAGCAGACATTGATTATGAGTCAGCAGTAGAGGTAAACTGTATGGTTACTAAAAATGGACCTATTCCACTTACGGTAGGGAAACTCCCTGTTCAAATTAAAGGGCTTGTACAACAAATTAAATCTTTTGAAATATTAGGTGCTGAAGCAGCTGTTACAGGTTCTTTCGAAAAAGCGTTAGTAGCATTAACGATTAATCCATTAATTCCTAGTGATGATTTAGCCGAAGATGTTTTACAAGCTTTGTTAGAAGCACATAAGGAATACTTACCGTTGTTTTTTAAGCAATAATTAATAAATTAGAAGGTAAATTACGTTTATTCTTCTAGATATCATAGTTTTAAATTTTAAAGAAATTATACTTGAAATATATAGAAGTTTAGGAGTGTTAAGATATGACAGAAGGTACTACTAAAAATGAAATGGAAATATTTGAGATAATCTCTCATGGTGGCAATGCTAGAGGTTTAGCTTATGAAGCCTTACAAGCTGCAGAAGAATTTGATTTTGAGAAAGCAGAAGATCTAATTAAACAAGCTGCAGAAGAGTTAGGTCTAGCTCACAAAACTCAAACCAAATTAATTCAAGCTGAGCTTAATGGTGAAGCTGCAGAAAAAACTTTATTAATGATTCATGCGCAAGATCACCTTATGACGGCTATTAGTGAGCAAAAATTAATTGAACATATGATTCGTATTATTAAAAAACTAGCTCCTAAACAATGATGTAGAATTTTAAAGAGAGGTAAATAAAGTTATGAAAAAGTTAGGTATTTCAATCTACCCTGAGCATTCTACAGTAGAGAAGGATAAAGCATATATCGCACTAGCACATAAATACGGATTTAAAAAAATCTTTACCTGTTTGCTCTCAGTGGAAGGCGATAAAGAAACTATTATTAGAGAATTTAAAGAGTCAATTCAATTTGCCAATGAATTAGGAATGGAAGTCATGGTGGATATCACACCTCGTATTTTTAATAAATTAGGCATTTCATATGATGATTTATCATTCTTTGGAGATTTGGGCGTTTATGGTATTCGACTTGATATGGGATTTACAGGTAATGAAGAGTCTCTGATGACGTATAACCCGTATAATTTAAAAATTGAGATTACAATGAGTAACGCCACAAGCTATTTAGATAATATCATGGCGTATAAACCCAAAATAAGTAACTTAGTAGGGTCGCATAATTTTTATCCTCATCGTTATGCAGGACTCAGCTATGATCATTTTGTAAAATGCACCAAACAATTCAAGAAGCATGGCATTCCTACTGCAGCTTTTATTAGTTCAAACGACGCAACATTTGGCCCTTGGCCAGTCACAGAGGGTTTATGTACTTTGGAAATGCACAGGGCATTACCTATTGAAACTCAAGCAAAACATTTATTTGCTACAGAACTAATCAATGAAGTGATTATTGCTAATGCTTACGCATCTGAGGAAGAGTTAAAACAACTAAGTATGCTAAATAGCGAAAAACTTACGTTTAATGTAGAGTTGTATAATACAATATCGGAGTTAGAAAGAAAAATCGTATTAGAAGAGCCCCATTTTTACCGGGGGGATGTTTCAGATTACCTTATTCGCTCTACTCAATCACGTGTAAAATATAAGCAAGAAGAATTCAAACCTACTTATACTCCAAATATTAGACGTGGGGATATACTCATTGAGAATGAACTTTACGGACAATATAAAGGCGAATTGCAAATTGCTTTAAGAGATATGGAGAATTCGGGGAAAACAAATGTAGTCGGACACATAGTGAAAGAAGAAATCTTTTTGCTTGACTATCTAGAACCTTGGGGGAAATTTGCTTTCTTAATTAAATGAGATAAAAAATTGTCTAACTAAATGATACGGAGGGGGGAGATATCAGGTCCCTTCCGTTTTTTAATATAAAAAAGAAGGAGAAAGTTAAATGAATTATATTATTGGAGTAGATGGTGGGGGGACAAAAACGGAGGCAATTGCTTATGATTTAGATGGGAATATACTAAGTCAAGGTAAAGCAGGGTATGGAAATTTACTGGTAGATAAAAAACAGGCTACTTACAATATTCTGGATGCTATTAAGCAATGTATAAATGCCCTGCCTCTAAAAGGATGTAGGTATATTTATATGGGTTTAGCAGGGTACGAAGGAGTTTCAGATAAAGAGTTTTTAAAAAACTCCTTATTAGACTCATTTAATGTTCCCTTTAAAATTGTAAGTGATGCGGTGATTGCACATGCAGCCCTTTTAAAAGGCGAGGATGGAATCTTAACTATTTCAGGAACGGGTTCTATTAGCGTAGGAATTAATAAAGACCTTCAATGTGCGTGTGGTGGATGGGGACACATTCTCGGAGATGAAGGAAGTGGGTATTGGATTGCTTTACAAGCTTTTATTCAAATGTGCCGGGAGGATGATTATGGTTTACCTGTTAGTCCGTTAAGTAAAGAAATCCTAGAAAAACTTCATTATTATAACATACCAGAAATTAAAAAGTTCGTTTACAGTGCATCTAAAGGGGAGATCGCCTCTTTTGTACCTATAGTGGTAGATCAAGCCTCAAAAGGAAATGAGCTAGCTCAAATTATTTTAATAAAGGCAGGAGAGCATTTAGCTCAAACTACACTTTCCGTTTATAAGAAATGTCACTTTCATGATAATATAAAAGTTGCTGCTAAAGGTAGTATTTTAACAAATATTCCTCTCGTTCGAGATACATTTGTTAAGACGATTAAAAAATATAAGCCTGATACAACATTTATTTTAAAAGATACATCGTCAACATTGGGTTGCTATTATTTGGCCTTAAAAAGTATGAATAAAGAAAGTTGAGGAAGTGATTTACGATGAACGCTGTAAATGTATTACTAAGAATTGAAAGCTCATTATACGAACTACCAAAATCAGAGAGAAAGGTAGCTCAATACATTTTAGAACATCCTGAACAAGTGGTTCGGATGACTATACATGAACTAGCTGCACAAGCTAACGCTAGTAGTTCAGCTGTGACAAGGCTGTGTCGATCTCTAGAGGTAGGTAGCTTTTCTGAATTGAAAGTATCATTGTCTTCACATATCTCACGACCTGAAAAAGCAGGTTTTTATGATATTGAACCTAATGAAACAATTGCATCAATTAAAGATAAGATCGTTTCTAACTCCGTCCAAGTGATTCAGGAAACAGCCTTAAACTTAGACGAAGATATTATTCATCAAACAATTAAAATTATCAAAGACACACCTGTTATTTATGTATATGGTGTGGGAGCATCTTGGTTGGTAGCAGAAGATATCTCTCATAAGTGGCTGCGTGTAGGGAAAATAATAAGTGCTTATCAAGATTCACATATTACTGCTACAGCTCTTGCTTCATCTCATAAGGATGCACTTTTCTTTTGTATTTCTAATAGTGGAGAGACAAAAGAGGTCTTACAGTTGGTGGATATTGCTAAGTCATCTGGAATTAAAACCATTGGATTGTCACGCTTAGGAAACAATAGCCTATCAAATAAGGTAGATATTTCTCTTCATCATGTGCGTGCGCCTGAAGCTAAGCATCGTAGTGCAGCTACTACGTCATTATTTGCACAATTTTTGACGATAGATATTTTATTTTACACATATGTTTCTAATTATTTTGACGAGAACATTAAGGAAATAGCGCGTTCAAGAGAATCTATATCTAAGTTAACAGAAAAGAAATAAAAGCTTAAATAAATGAAATTTTACTTAGCAAAATTTTTTAATACAGTTATTCCGTATAATTATTATTTAGATAAAGGGTGTAATTTATGATTAATAAAAATTCTTCCATCCCCCTTTATTATCAAATTAAAGAAAGCATAAAGCAAAGAATTGAATTAAAAGAATGGGTAGTTGGAAGTACAATACCGTCTGAAAAGAAGCTCTGTGAGTTATTTTCAGTGAGCAGGTTAACTGTAAGACAATCTATACAAGAATTAGTAGATGAAGGTTACTTATCAAAACAAAGAGGACGAGGAACCTTTATCTTAGAAAAGAAAATTGAACAAAAATTATTAACAACCACTAGTTTTACATCTCTAATGGAAGAGCAGGGGAAAGTTCCTAGAAATGAAACCCTTTCTATTGAAAAAATTTCTCCTCCTAAAACTGTACAAAGAATCCTTTATCTTAGCAAACATTCAGAGGTCTTATGCATTAAACGTATCCGTTTTGCCGATGATACTCCTCTAGCTGTTGAAACTATTTTTCTTCCTACAGAATACAAAGGGCATATAATAGATAAAAATATTAACTGCTCTTTACATCGATTTATTGAAGAAAACTTTAATGTTCAGATCGGGCATGGAAAACAGTCTATAGAGGCAAGTATTGCAAGCAAAAAAGACGCAGAGTGCTTGCAATTGAAAAAAAATGCCCCACTATTAGTTATTAAGGATGTTCTATATCTCACGAATAAAAGACCATTTGTATATGTTACCTTAGCTTATGCAGGAGATCGGTTTAAGTTATCTTCAGAATTAGAAAATCCCAAAATAAATGGCATGTTAAGTATTTATTAAACACCATTTATAAAGGTAATAATATAAAAAAGCTGTTCACTAACTGAACAGCTTTTTCGGATTTAAAATGTAAAAATATTATTTGTTCCTTGATTAAAATAGCCCGTTTTATTTAGCTCTACCTTCGTTTCCTTAGGTGAATTTGTGAAAATAACTGGCGTTATAATCGACTTTGCATTCTCTTTAATATAATCTAACTCTAACTTTAGAAGAGGCGTTCCTTGTTTAATTTTTTGTCCATCTTCCACTAGACATGTAAATCCTTGTCCTTTTAGAGCTACAGTTTCGATTCCGACATGAATTAATATTTCTAATCCTTCATCTGTTTTCAAACCTATGGCATGTTTCGTAGGAAAGATACTAACGACCTCGCCATTAATAGGAGAAACAAGAGTATTATTAGTTGGTTCGATGGCAAAACCATCTCCCATCATCTTTGAAGAGAACACCGCATCAGGAACATCTTCTAGAGGCATAACATATCCATCAAACGGAAGGATGAAGGCGCTTTCTGAAATTGTGTAATTTGTACCTTCTATTTCAGCTGTTGGAGCAACTTCAGTTTTTGCTTTTGTTTCAGGTACTTCTTTATTATTAGATCCTTCTGTAATAGCCTCTTTTGGTATGCCAAATAAATATGTGCAGATGAACCCTCCAGCATATCCTGCAAGTAAGCCGACGATATATTTCAGCCATAAACCGTGAGCAATTAATGGAATTAAAGCTAGACCGGATGGACCGATAGCAATGGAACCAACATTTCCGAACATTCCAATTACGGCTCCTCCAATTCCTCCACCGATACAAGCAGTAATGAACGGGCGTCCTAATGGAAGAATAACTCCGTAAATAAGTGGTTCTCCAATACCTAATATTCCGACAGGAAGAGCCCCTTTAATAATGGTAACAAGTGATTTATTTTTACGACAACGAACCCAAAGCGCTAAAGTTGCACCTACTTGTCCAGCACCAGACATTGCAAGAATCGGAAGCAAGATGGTCATACCAGCTGTATTAATCATTTCAATATGAATAGGGATCAATACTTGATGCAGGCCTAGCATTACCAATGGTAAAAATGCCACTCCTAGTACAAAACCTGCAAAAATCCCTCCACGTTCAAGTGTCCAATCTATTCCACCAATTAAATTACTAGAAATGAGACCTGCAAAAGGCATAATAAAGAAAATCGTTAGCAATCCGACAGTCAGAAGAGCAATTGTAGGCGTTACAATAATATCGATTGCATCAGGAATAAATCTACGTAAGAATTTTTCTAAAAATGAGAGTAACCATACAGCAATTAAAACGCCGATTACCCCGCCTTGCCCAGCAGTTAAGGGCTGATCAGTAAAGATATTCATAATAGGAAACTCTTCTGTAACTCCCGTTAAAAGGGTAATACCCCCGATAACTCCACCTAGGGCCGGAGTAGCGCCAAACTCTTTTGCTGCGTTAATACCTACATAAATAACTAAATAGCTGAAAATTGCATTTTTAATAACATTAAGAATCGTAACATATTGTTGCCAAGTATCTTTATCAAGGTCTCCCGCGGTTATGCTATTAGCTAAAATAGAGGCAATACCAGCTATTAAACCTGCACCTACGAATGCTGGAATGAGAGGTATGAAAATGCTTCCAACTTTTCGTAAAAAATTTTTAAATGGTGTATTGTTTTTCTTTTTTAGCTCAGATTTCATATCTGCACCTTTTGACGTCAAATCTTCAGGTGAAGCTTCTTCTTGTGAAGGAGCTGCAGAATCTTCTTGGAGTACAATACCAAATTGTTCAGCAACTTTAGTAACTACTCCTGGTCCTAAAATAATTTGATACGTATCATCATCGACAACCCCTACCACTCCTTTCACTTGTTTTATACTGGCTTCATCAATTCTATTATGATTCACTGGGGTGACTCGGAGTCTTGTCATACAGTGTGTATAATTAGCTATATTAGAACTGCCTCCAAGAGCTTGAAGCAGTTCTTTAGCTGTTTGATGATGTTTACTCATAGTTGTTCCCATCTCCCTTATATTTTCGCTACTTAATTAACGATTGCTTGACGGATAAATCCTTGTGTTTGTTCTAAACGATGTAAAGATTCCTCGTATGAAAGGCCTGTTAAAATCATGACTATAGCAAGCTTAGAATTACAATTTGCTTTTGCTAAGTACTCTTCTGCCGTATCATACGTGCATGAAGTTGCTTCCATCACAATTCGTTTTGCGCGCTCTACAAGCTTTTCATTCGTCAGCTGCACGTCTACCATTAGATTTCCATACACTTTTCCGATACCTACCATAGAAGCTGTCGAAAGCATATTACAAATCAGTTTTTGTGCTGTTCCAGCTTTCAAACGAGTAGAACCTGTTAATACTTCAGGACCGTTTACAACTTCAATTGCAATGTTTGCTACTTTTCCAATATCAGAATCTTTATTGCAACTAACTGCTACTGTTTGAGCTTCAATTGAGTTAGCATATTCTAATGCTCCAATGACATAAGGTGTACGACCACTTGCTGCAATCCCCACAACAATGTCCATCTTAGTAAGTCGAATGTTTTGTAAGTCTTCCATGCCTAACTCTTTACTATCTTCTGCTCCTTCTACTGCTTTGATAAAGGCTTTTTCCCCGCCAGCAATTAAGCCTATTACTTCATCTGGGTTCGTACCAAATGTAGGTGGACACTCAACAGCATCTAGCAAGCCGATGCGGCCACTGGTTCCTGCTCCTATATAAATAAGACGACCACCTTGTTTTTTAGCTTTTATAATAGCTTCTACAGCTTTCGCAATAGAAGGAAGTTCTTTTTTAATCGCACTCGCAACTTTTTCATCTTCTTCATTCATGGTTGTAAGAAAATCTAAAATAGACATTTCATCCAGATTCATTGTTTTTTCATTGCGAGTCTCAGTAGTTAAATGTTCTAACATCATTGACCATCCTATCTTTTCATTTATTATGAAATCGTTCTCACGTACAGAATAACTTATTTAAAATTAAATTTCAATATATTTAAATTAAATTAAAATTTTTTTTTATAAAATATTGATAATAATCTATTTTAATTGTACGTTTATTAACGAGAATAACTTCCGTAAACAGCAGTTATTCGCAAGGGGATGTGAAAAATAAAATTCACATATCTACTCATAAAGGGGAAGAGTATTATGTATATTGTGGGTTTAATGTCTGGTACATCACTAGATGGAATTGATGCTGCGCTTATTATTGTGGAGAATAGTGGTACAGATACGAAATTAAAGGTAGTTGAATTTATTACATATCCATTTTCAAAAGAAATAGAGAATGAGATTAAACTTGCCTTATCATTAGAAAAATCAAATGTCCAGTTAATTTGCAGCCTGAATTTTAAATTAGGAAAATTATTTGCAGAGGCAGTAAAAAAAGTATGTGAAAAGGCAAAATTCCCTCTAGAAAAATTAGATTTAATAGGATCTCACGGACAGACTATTTATCATCAGCCTATGAAAGAAGCTAATTTTGTTCCTTCAACGCTTCAAATTGGTGAACCTGCAGTTATTGCATACGAAACAAATACAACAGTCATATCAAATTTTCGTACGATGGACATGGCAGCAGGAGGTCAAGGGGCTCCTTTAGTACCTTATACAGAATATATTCTATACAAGGATAAACAAAAGGGAAGACTGCTTCAAAATATAGGGGGAATTGGAAATGTAACTGTGTTGCCTAAGGAAGCACTATTGAATGATATGTATGCTTTTGACACAGGACCAGGCAATATGATTATTGATGAAGTATGTCAACAACTATTTGACATTCCTTATGATACAGAGGGGCGATTAGCTGCTAAAGGAAACGTAAATAAAGATTTATTGGATTATTGCATGTCACACTCCTACATTGCAGCTTCTCCTCCTAAAACAACTGGAAGAGAGATGTTTGGCAAACAATATGTGGAAACTCTACTAAGAAAATTCTCTTATTTATCTAAGGAAGATATTCTAGCCACTGCCACTATGTTTACAGCAAGTTCTATCGTAGATAGCTATCGTAAATTTATCTTACCAAAGACTGATATTGACGAAATTATAGTAGGAGGAGGAGGAAGTTACAATCTCACATTAATGAAAATGATTAAAATGCTTATTGGGAATTCTATTTCTGTTCTTACTCAGGAGGAAATTGGTTATTCGTCTGAAGCGAAGGAAGCTGTGGCATTTGCACTTTTAGCTAATGAAACATATCATGGAAAAAGTAGCAATGTTTTAAAAGCAACTGGAGCTAAATATTCTGTTGTTCTAGGAAATATTACTCCGGCACCTTGTAAATCAAAAATATAGATACTCACTTTTGAATAATACTGACGTATGTAGTGGACGAAGTAAGAAGTAACCCAAAATTCTGCGTGTATAATCGTTTCATTATATAAGTCATTGTATTAAGGAAACTTAAAAGCCAGGGTGTACTGTATAACAGTGTCTCCTGGCTTCATCCTCATTATAACAATATTTAAGAAGTCTATTTACTGAATTATCTCTGAAATCCTTATTTTTTTATTTGCGGACTTAAAGAATGGTCAGTTATATCAATTACCTCAACTGAATGTCTGCTTAATTCTTTTTTTAAATTACTTGGAAGTTTTTCGTTGGTAATAAGCGTATCAATCAATTCTAGACCACAGACCTTTTGAAAAAATAATTTGTTAAATTTGGTTGAATCCGCCAGTAAAATAGTTTGTTGTGAACGCATAATCATTTCTCTAAGCAAAAGGCCTTCTTCTTCTATCGAAGTTGATATACCTTCTTCAGAGATTCCGCAAGTACCGATGATACATTTGTCTACTTTATATTGTTGAATATCCTTAATAGCTCTTGATCCGTATATAGCTTGATGCTGTGGGTCTAGGGTCCCTCCAAGTATGTTTATTTTTATACGATCTTTCCTCACTAATTCATTTACTACATTTATAGAATTTGTAATTACAGTATGATTGTTTGTTTTCAAATATTTAGCCGCACACTGTACTGTGGTAGAAGCGTCTAGTATTAAACTTTCTCCATCCTTAATTAAAGTTGCTGCATATTCACCTATTCTGTCTTTAACTGTAGAGGACATATGTAGTCTTTGACTGTAATCATACAGTTCATTAGAATAAGATAACTTTTTAGCTCCTCCTCTTATTCGTACAACCTTTCCTAATTCTTCTAATTTAATCAAATATCTTCGTGCAGTATCTTTAGATACATTATTTATTTCACATACAGTTTCTATCGTGATCCGTTCATGATCTTTTAGATAGAGAAGAATAGCTTCTAATCGTTCATCTTGTAACATAAGTTCACCTCATACCCCTAATTATAGGTTCAACTTTGATTCGTTACAACATGAGGATAGAAAATTGGAACTGATCAATTTTTAGTTTATTTAAAAGAGTGGCTTGTATTTCCTTTAACCCTTAATTTTTTTCTATATACAATTTTAGATAGTGTAATACTAGCTTCATATAGAAGCAACAATGGAATTGTTACAAGAACATCTGATAAAAAGTCAGGTGGGGTTATTAAAATTGATATAATAATTAATAAAAAATAAGCGTATTTTCTAACCTTTTGCAAACGATGAGGGTTAATAAACCCTAGGCTAGTCAGAAACATCACAACAGCTGGAAGTTCAAATAACAAGCCAAAAGGCAATGTCATATGAAGTAAAAATCTAAAGTATTTCTCGGTAGTAAAAAGAGTTGCAAACATTTCGTCGGATAATGACATTAAAAACTTTAATACCATTGGAAATAAGATAAAGTATCCAAAGCTAATCCCTCCTAAGAATAAGAGAAATAAAGCTGGTATATAAGCTAAAGCTGTTTGCCTTTCTCTCTTTGTTAAAGCAGGTTTTACAAAAAGCCATAGCTGGTAGGATGCGAAAGGCAATGTAGCCGCGATTGCTATGACTGTGGCAATCATCAAATAGACGAATAATATATCTGTAGGACCTAATAAAGCAAGCTTAAACGGTAAATCGTTTACTAGGGAACGATAGATATCCTGCACATATAAAAAGGCTATAAGTAGAAAAACTATAAAAAAAACTAAAATAATAATAATTCGTCTTCGTAATTCTTCAAGATGTTGAATTGCACTCATGTTTTGTTTTTCAGACATGTTCCTATCACTCCGTAAAAAAAGAAAGTGTAAGACTATTAGTCTACACCTTCTTTTTGTTTTATTTTATTTCTTTCTCTTTTTTTTCTATGTCTTCTCCTACTAAATCTCGAGTAGATTTTTTGAATTCACGTAAAGTTGATCCAAATGCTCTTCCTATTTCGGGAAGCTTTGAAGGTCCAAAAATAATAAGTGCGATAACTAAAATAATAATTAAACCTGGCATTCCAATGTTTTGAAGCATTCTATTATCCCCTCACATGTAATGTCTATTTTTTTACGTGGCTAAGCTCACCAGATGACAATACACCTTTATGAAGAACCGCCGCGCGTTTTGGCAAACGAGCTACAGCCTCTGCTGAACAGGTTGCAGGAACAATAACTACCGAAGCCTCGTCTCCTACTTTTGGCCACACTTGCTTTCCTGCTTTATCTAACGGTGTAATGCCTCCTGTAGCAAGTGAAAGCGCTTGAGATAATTCGTATTCATAAGACCAACCGTATAAATCTGCGGCAAGGTGTACTTTTTCTAGGGTGTCACCAATTCCAAGGGAAGACCAATGATCCATGATACTATCGTTTCCAAGCATAACGTTTACTTTTTGCTTCTGTAGAATTGGAATAGGCATAGCGTTTTTTCCAATTGGAATGGTTGAAGCGATAGAAATCCCCAGGGAAGCTAAACGATTTGCCATTTCATTAGCCTGATCTGGGGATAACGAAGCAAGTGAGAAGGCATGGCTAATTGTTACTTTTCCTTGAAGTCCAGCCTCCTCAGTTAAATCCGCAAGGCGATTTACTGCTTTTAAACCTGTTTCTCCACCTTCATGAAGATGAATGTCAATGCCTGCATTATTATCAACGGCAATCTGTACCATAGTTTGTAGAGATTTTTCCATATTTCCATCAACTAGGGTAGGATCTAGTCCTCCAACATGAGTAGCGCCTAACTGCATTGCTTCTCGTAAGAGTGACTCAGAGTTTGAGAGGAGGAGTCCATGTTGTGGGAAAGCAACGATCTCGTGTGAAATCTTATCTGAATAGTTTGCTAGGGCTTTTTTTAGTTTTTCAAGATTACGAAGACCAACAGTTGGATCTATATTACAGTGACTTCTAACATAAGTAGATCCAAAACTCATAATAAGCTCAATCAATTTTTCTGCCCTTTCCTGGGCAGTGGGCAATAACTCTAAAAGAAGCTTTTTTTCTACTTCAATAATGTCAAAAATATTTTTTCTATGTACTGCTCCTCTCCATGGTCCTCCATAGAAAGTTTTATCTAAATGAATGTGCATATCCTTAAATCCTGGAAGTAATAGCATACCTTGAACATCATAACAGTCTATGTCTCTACGGTAAGCTTCCTTGGTATCTAGTATTTTTGATATAATACCTTTTTTTATCTCTAGATTTCGAATTGTAGAGCGAGTAGCAACTACATTTCCATTTTCATACTCGTATCCACTTTCTAAGCGAACATTCAATAGCATATATGTATCGCCTTTTTTGGGGCTTTTTTGATGTTTTTGTTTGTCTAGTTGCTTAGCCTCTACATGTTCCTTATCGTCTTCCATAAAAAGTCCCATAGCTCCTGACATCCCTAAAACTGCTGAAGCTCCTCCAATCTTGGAAGCTTTGCCAATAAAACTTCTCCGTGATAATTCATTATTTTTTTGCTCCACCTTAAACCCACCTCTCCTGCAAACATATTAATGAAAATTCAATCTAAAATTTTCTTTCTAGAGCAATTATTCAGAAAAATAAAGATGTTATTTTTCACTGAGATAAGAAAACTGATATATCAAAAACTTATATTCCTTATTATAAGTAATAATAAGTTTTTAATCAACAAAAATTAATGTATAATAAGTTTTTGTAAGTTTAAATAAGTTTTTTTGAGCGAGTGTTATATATAGAACATATATATAAGTACCAAGAAACGAGTATTATTATCCAGTTCATTACCTGGTTTCTCATCAAGGTAATATTCTTATCGTTAATAATAATCATCTAAATTAAAAAAGAAATATGTTACAACAGATTGTTAAATATAGCGAAAGAAGGAGAAAGTGTGAGTAAATTATCTTCATCGACAACTCTCTTAGCTTCCGTTCAATGGTTTTTCTTTATTTTTGCTAATACAGTGGTCGTTCCAATTTCAATTGGAGATGCATTTCAATTAAGTTCTGATCAAATAATTATGACTATCCGAAGTTCATTTTTCCTTACAGGAATTGCTTGTATATTACAGGCCTGGATTGGACACCGTTATCCTCTGTTAGAAGGTCATTCAGGTATGTGGTGGGGACTTATACTTAGTTTGTGTACCTCAGCTTCTTCGGTAGGCATGACATACGTAGAACTCGGGGGCAGTCTTGCATTAGGAATTTTTCTTGCAGGTATAATAACTATAATAGTAGGAGCATTTAACCTTGTTCCTCTTTTACAAAAAATTTTTACACCGATGGTGATGAGTATATACTTATTTTTATTAACCATTCAGCTTATCTTAATTTTTTTTAAAGGAATGCTAAAATTAACACCGAATGGTTCACTTGATATATCTGTCAGTACCTTTTCCACAGGTCTGGTTATTCTAGTAATTATTATTAGTATTAAAGGAAAAGGCATCTTTAGTAACTTTGCAATTCTAATAGGAATGATAGTAGGATGGATCTTTTATGTATGGCTATTTCCTAGTAATCCATCAGTTAACTATACAAATTTCCATTTTTCCATTTTCCCATGGGGAAAGCCCCATTTACAAATGGGCATAGCCATTACTGCTTGTTTAGCAGGTATACTGAACGCTAGCAATACAATTGCGTCACTTAAAGCATCTGAAAGTTTACATGGAATAAAGACACATAGCAAACAATACCGTTTTTCATTTACCGTTACAGGAATCTTTACTTGTTTAGGTGCCATGTTTGGGCTTGTTCCTTATGCTCCTTTTACATCTACTATTGGTTTTTTAGAAAGTACAAAAATCTTGAGTAAAAAACCTTTTATTATTAGTGGCGGTCTATTTGCTCTATTGGGGGTTATTGCTCCATTAGGAGCATTCTTTTCAACGTTACCAGTCGCAGTAGGAAATGCTGTTCTATTTGTGGCTTATTTGCAACTATTTGGGACAGCATTAAGAAGTATCCAAAGTTATTCATTTAATTCAAGGACTATCTATCGTATTGCTTTTCCAGTTTTAATAGGTGTATCTTTAATGAATATGTCACCCAACGTTTTCAAAAACATTTCTTTTTACGTTCGCCCACTAATTAGTAACGGATTACTAACCGGTATATTAATATCTATTCTGTTAGAAAGACTAATTAAATGGTCTAAATATGAATGACAAGCTAACTTCTCCTATGAATAAGCTTACCAATACAAGACAATAAAAGCTCGGAGCCTTTGCTTGTTAAATAAAGCAAAGGCTCCTTTTCAATTAGATGAATTTCTTTTATATATATATAATCCCTTTTCGTTGGTTTTAAGATTTAAAATTTATTAATCCATCTATAATTTTTGTACAGCATATAGTAACAATTCTTCCACATTCTTTTTGCCTAATTCCTTCGCTTTTTGCTGCAATTCTTCCTTCAAATCACTTGTTACTTTCACTCGTACAACTTCTAAATCGCTATCAATATAAATGCCACGGGTGCGCTTGTTAATTTTCCCTGAGATAAGAACAGACTCTAATAACTCAACGAGCTCTTGTGTTGATTCTGTTAATAATACAGGTTTGATTTCAATGATGAATTGCTCTTTCTCTTCTTGTGGCATAATTCTCATATTGGTCGGGCTTAGGTACTGATAAAATAAATCCATGAGCTTATAAAGCTGTGATTTGGCATAGGCTGTTTGCTTGAAAGCAAATGTAGCATAGCCTTCTTTAGTAATCGTTTTTTTTGATTCAATCTCATAGGCTGCTTCAAAGCCTCGGTGAAGTAACTCTTCTAATGCTATCTCTTCATGTTGTTCTGTAACCGCCATAATTGGATCTTCTACCGAGATGATACGAGCAAACTGCTCTTTTTCTTCGCTTTTCTTCACAAAAAGCTGAAATAGCGCAATATTTTGTTCAGCATGATAGAAATGACGTTTACTTGGCTTGCGCCCCACTTCATGCGTACGCTTAAACGCGTCTAGATCTTCCTCATTCACAAAATAACAATTGATTCCTCTGTATTCTTCTTGGAACGCTGGTAACAATTCTTGTTTAATATACTTATTGACTGTTGTAACTGAGATATCTAGTTGCTGCGCTACCTCTTTTGTTGTAAATCCAGGCTTTTTTAACTCTTCTTGCAAACGAACGACATCTTCGATATCAAATTCATAACGTCCTTCGATATGCCAGTCATCTTTATTAATAGGATTTAATTTTCCTTGTTGGATATATGTATAAATGGTTTTCTTCGATGAAATAGCTAACATCTCCATCACATCTTCAATAGTAATAATTTTAGTAGGATTATCAATCATGATATACACTCCTTTTATTTTTCTTCTAGTCAATAATATATTATACCATAATTATATAGAGTTATAGTTTAAAAGTTATTTTTGTATATATGTAAATTCTATAACTAATTTATAAAAATATATGTTTTATCATTTACTCTTAATAATGACAAATAGGAGATTTTTCTACAAAGTAAGTAATTATTAAACTATTTTTTAATGAAATACGTTAAGCATTACTCTTATTATTAACATTAAATTACATTTACACAAATTAGTGTTATAGGTTTCGTTTTTTATATCATATTTAATAAAATTTTATGTTTTATACGTGCGAAAAGAAAAAGACCATATTTGTCGTCATCTAGAGTAAATAGTAAAACTTTATTTTTTATAAGGTAGTTTATCTATTTACTGTTTTAAGTAAAATACATTATTTTTGTATTCTCAATTGTATTTATCTTATTAAAAACATGTTAGCGTTAAATACTTCTAATTTTTCTGTTGGGTTATCATGAATAAAACAATTTCTTAAAATAGGGGCAGAAGATAGAATGGTATATGATAAGAAGGGAAACGAACCATTTGTCGCTAATAACTATAAATGATAAAACACTTAATATTAACTCATTAAATTTATGTACCTTGAAGTTAATTTTATTCCTAGTGAAAGTAATCATTAAATATTTACGACTTTTAAGAAACAGCCTAAATTCTTTGTATTAAACACTTAGAATTTAGGCTGTTTTATATAAATAATGACTTAATGCTATAAATTTGCTTTTTCTAGACTAAATCAATATTAGGGTAGGTTCCTTAAGACCCTGCCTATAAAGAATAAGCACAGAACCCAACAGTTTTCTAATACCCATTCTGTTTACCTGTGACTACCACTATCACATAGGTAGTGTCCTACATAGATTCCACTTGCCGACGCCTGTGATAAAGAGTGTGTAATACCTGAACAATCTCCAACGAGATACAAACCAGATACATTCGTTTCAAAATGTGTAGTTGTTTCTATGATAGGAGAATAAAACTTCCCGTCCATCCCGTAGAGTAGTGTATCCTCATCAATTGTTTCGCCGATAAATGCTTCTAGGCACTGTAGAAATTCCTGCAAAATATGTATATATAGGGAAGGGACGTGTGCAGTGAGATCTCCACACTCTGCTTGCAGGGTAGGAAAAATACGATTGACCTCCATCTGTTTCACTGTTGTCGGCTGACCTGCCCGTAAATCTCCTAAACGTTGCACAATAATGCGCTCTCTGTTGTCATTAATGCTTCCAATCACTTTTTGTGCATGCGCATTGGCATCCACAAGAGTAGAGAAGTAACGGGAAGTGAATAAAGTGAAATTTAGATTAGAAGTGCCGTTCGCTTTCTCCCGAAAGTTTTGACCATCTGGCATAACAAATCCATCTTGATGTTTACGAACAATTCTTCCTCGTGGATTCATACAATATGTGGTAGACACAAGATCTTCATGTATATAAGAAAGTTTGGTCTCAAAGGTATCTTGCAAGATAGACCGAAGCTGCTGCTCTTTCATCTCCACTCGCACGCCTAAATCTAATCGGGTTGTACCTTGGTTGACACCTAGCATAGAATATTGTCTTTGTAACCATTCTGTACCGGAACGACCTGTCGCAAGTACGACTTTATGTGAGTGTATCATTCCCTGATTTGTAGTAATTATAAAAGAATGTGCCTCTTTTTTTATCTCTGTGATATCTACCTCAAATCGAATTTCAATCTTGTGAGACAGCATGTCATACATTCTCTGAAAAATTTGTGTTGAAAGAGAAGTGCCTAAGTGTCTCACTTCTGTTGTTAACATCTGTAATCCACATGATTGAGCTTTCTTTGCAAGATGGGCATCTACTGTAGAATACTTTGCAATTTCTTCACCTCCAAACAAGCAGAGAATGTCATCCACTTCTCTCATCGCTTGCATGGCATGTTCTTTCCCTATCTTTTGTGCCAACTCTCCGCCGAAGTTACTCGTATAATTAAATTTCCCTTCGGACTTTCCTAAGCCGGCAAAGCCAAAATATTTTTCACATAAGTCACAATGACATGGTTCACCGTGATCTGATGCACAATCTCTTTGTTCCAATGGTTTTCCTTTTTCGAGGATTAAAATCTTTTGATCGCTTTGTAACAAGGTGTAAGCCAAAAAGATACTGCTTACACCTGAGCCAACAATTGTGATATCATACATATTTTAATTCTCCTTACTTTCACTATAACTGTTCCTTATAAGTATAACTGTCTTTGAACATATCTTTTTGTAAGAAGCAAGGCACTATTGTGACTTGCGCTTTTTTAAGGTGACATGATATAGTACTGGCGATTTTTGAAGTTTGTATACGAGATATGAGGCTAAAAGAGCCTCTATAAGATCACCAGGAATATAGATTAAGCTGATTTTAATGGCTTGTGCGATTGGAATACCCATGATGAAAACTTGTACAAGTATCCCAGTTTCTTGGTTTCAAATAATCTCCCCTTTTCTAGTTACTCTTACTAGTTTGCATGAAATACGTAATTTATGTCAACTTCATTTGAATTTAAATTTACATAAATCACATATTATAGAACATGTATCTCTAGTTACCATAATTCATGTTCCAGGAACCTAATACCTAAAAAAGCTTTTCTACTTCATTGTGTTGCTTCTCATTTGTTCTAAAATGTTCAATATTTTTGTCTACTATTTAAAGAAAATCACTCTACTGAGTGATTTTCTTTGTTTAAGGCTAAACTTATACTAAGAATGAATAGTAAAAAATTAAGAATATATAGGTGAAAAATGTATGTTAAAAAAGATAGCTCTACTCCTATCCATATCTTTTTTTGCTTTAGGTGCTCCTCTTAATGTATCAGCACACGCAGTCCTTTTGGATGCATCACCGAAAGAAGGAAGTCAACTAAAGCAAATGCCTGATAAGGTGTCATTGAGGTTTAATGAACGACTAGGAGAAGGTGTTTTTAGTCTTCAAGTACGCAATGATGAAGGGAAGCTTATTACTACTAAGAAAGCAACAATGAATCCAACTCACCAAACCATTTCCCTAGATGTACCGTCTTCCAAAAAAGGTATTTACACCGTTAGCTATTCAGTCATTTCTGCAGATAGCCATCCTGTACAAGGAACGTACGTCTTTTCTGTAGGAGAAAAAATAGATCAAGCTATTACAAATGATACTAGTGATCAAGGCGAAAACGGTAAGCAGAGTTCTTTTTATAATATAGGATTTTCTTTAGTGCAGACATTCTATTATCTGGCTTTATTATGGTTAGTTGGCTTTGTTCTATGGAAATGGTATGTTCCTTATCAATCAGATCAACAAAAACAAAAGTATAAAACGAATGTAAGGTATCTCCAAGTTGGTTATATCATTTTTTTACTGGTTAGTATAGGAGTTCAAAGCACTGCGCTATTAAAAGGTTCCAGCCTTTCCCAAATAAAAACATTTGTCATGCATTCTTCTACTGGTTGGTCATGGATGACTTGTATTCTTCTTGCATGTGTAGGTTTTCTCTTCCTACTAAAGAATAAGTGGCTTGATTTTATATGGGTAGGTTTGCTGTTAGTAGCTACTACCTTAAATGGTCACGCTGTAGCATCAGGTATACCAGCTTATACAATCATTCTAGACTTCATACATTTGATTACAGCCTCTTTATGGGCATCTGGGTTGGTTTACCTTTTCATGATTTGGCGTAAGGAGAGAGAACAAGCTCTAGCTTTTCTTCCGATTTTTTCTCGGATAGCCTTTGTGAGCCTTATACTATTAATCCTGTCAGGTGTTCTTTATACATTAAAGCTTCTTCCAGATATAACAGCACTCTTTAAAACCACATGGGGACTGTTATTGTTAGCTAAAATATTTATGGTCATGTTAGTAGCTGGTGTAGGGATACTCATTAGAGAACATCTCCGAAAGAATGATTCGCCAAGCCTTGCAAAGTTTTTAATTTCTGATATAAGTTTTATGCTGATTATTGTATTAATTATAGGAACGATTACACACTTAAACCCCGTTCCACAGAATGAACCCTTGGTATGGAAAGAAAATAAGCAAGACATAGAGTTTCTCGTAAAAACGTCAACCTTATCTCCTGGCAGGGGCTCTCTCTGGGTAAAAGCATCTTTACCACAGGATGGATCTTCCATTCAATCGATAGACATCGCACTTTCTCCTAAGGACAAAGGAGAACTTGCACCAATTGATGTGCCCTTAAAAGTAAATAAAGACGAAAGTCAGAAGAAACAACAAGTACAGTATAAGATGTATGAAACAAACAACCTTGTCATTCCTTATGCGGGAAGATGGCAAATGGCCGTACGGCTTGTGACATCAAACCTAGATGAGATTGTGATCTATAAGGACATCGTTGTTTATGATGTTAAATAATGATTTTAGAAAGAAGGAAAAGAAATGAAAAAACAAGTAACAACTCTTTTATCTGCATTAGTTCTTTCAACGATTGCATTTGCGGGAACAGCAAGTGCACATGTTGTCGTATATCCTCAGGAAGCGACACAAGGCTCTTATGAAAAGTTTACTGTACGCGTTCCAACTGAAAAAGATATCCCAACTACAAAAGTGAAAATTGAGATTCCAAAAGATGTAGAGATATCTCGATTCGAGCCTAAAGAAGGGTGGAAATATGAACTTCAAAAAGACTCTTCAGGTTTGATTACAAGTGTGACATGGACAGCTACTGATGCAGGTTTGTCACCTACAGAGTTTGGGGAATTCAATATGCAAGGAAAAGTAGGCGATAATGCTAAGAAGATTGTTTGGAAGGCTTATCAAACATATAAAGATGGATCAACAGTAGCATGGGAAGGGCCAGCTGATGCAGATACACCTGCATCTATTACAACAGTAGTAAAAGGGAATGGAGCAGAAGGAGATTCTCATGCATCAGCTACTAACGAAACTACTGTTACTAATGAAGCAACTAACAATGACTCAAATGTTACACTTCCTACTACTCTTTCCATTATTGCATTAGTATTAGGCATTATTTCTTTGATCTTTAGTTTAAGAAGAAAGAAGCAAAGCTAATTCAAAATAATATAGAGTAAAAAGTAAGCTACCTCACGCTAGGTGGCTTTTTATTTGGTTAAAAATAATACTTATTTTAACATCTTATAACGGATTTCACTATCTTGTCCGTAAACGTGTACATTTTTAGTTATCATGATTGATTTTTTCGGAACGCATTAAATATCTATGCAAGAGGATATTGCAACCTTTACGCAAACTACTCAAGATGCCGTGAAGTATCTTTGGATAAAGTAGTGAGAAAAAACAATCTTCAGGGACTTAAAGGTTGGTTTTTCTGTTTTTTTAGTTGTGTATACAAAAGTAGTTAACATAACAGACATTACAGGAACCTATAAACTAAAAGGAAAGCTCATAAATGTGAGCTTCCCTTTTTCTGTATTAGATATATTCAATACGTGGCATTAAGGATATGTGATTTCTCATTGTCCTTCTTTAACTCAAGTCCCATTAATTCAAGAAATAATTCATATCTATTAATAAATTAGTAAATAATACGCAAGAGGTGAGAAAATGAAAAATGATAATTTAAAACTTACATCTTCTGAAATAGGAACACTTTGGGGGGAGTATGTAAACGGAACAATGACTGATATAGTAAATAGGTATATGTTTTCTATTATTGAAGACGAATCAATAAAAAACCTTTTTTTAATTGCCCTTGAGACCTTCGAAAAGCAAAAGAAGCAGATTGTTTCCTTCCTTGAGAAAGATGGATTTCCCGTTCCAATTGGATTTACTGAGTCCGACCTTAATAAAAGTGCAGAGAGATTGTTTTCTGACACATTCTGCTTAAATTATTTGCATCTTATGACTGTGCATGGTTTGTTGGGACATACAACTTCTTTAAGTGTTTCTGTTAGAAAGGACTTACGGGAATTTTACAATTCATGTGATAATGATGCAAAAAATATGTACGATTTAACCATTGAGTTATTGCTTGAAAAAGGAAAATTCCAAAGAGACCCCTATTTCTATCCTAACGAGAGCCCTGAATTTATATCTACCAAAGATTTTTCTGATGGATTCTTCGGAAAAGGTAGAGTTTTATCTGCTACAGAAATGATCAGTAGTTCTCTTAACATTAAAAAGAGCATTATGGCTAAAGCTCTTTCAATCGGATTCAGTCAAGTCACTGAATCGAAAGAGGTAAGAGAGTTCTTGGAGCATTCTGAAAAAACGGCTGATGAAAACATACAAGCCTTAACAAAAATTATGCACAAGGATAATTTGCCAGTTCCAATGTCGTGGGAATCAGAAGTTACAACGTCAAAAGACTCTCCTTTTTCGGATAAATTAATGTTGTATCATATTGGTTTCTTGACTCAAACTGCACAAATATATCACGGGACAGGTCTAGCATCAGCCATGAGAACAGACCTTGGTGTAGCTTATGAAAAAGCCATTCTAAAAAGTCTAGTAATCACCAAAAACTGGTTTGATATTATGGTGAAAAACAAGTGGCTAGAACAGCCACCACTTGCTCCTAATAGAAAAGAAATTGCAAAAGAAAAACAATAAAAAATAAATAATAACTCTAATATCTTGAGCAAACTATTCGAGATGCAATGAAGCATCAGCACGATTCCATTTGCGCTATAGAAAAACTATCTCTTTCCGATTGGTAGTTTTTTTTATTTCTTTAAGCTGTATACCATACTCAAAGCTAGTTACCATAATGTTTTTTATCGGCAGCAAATAAAAACAGAGTGTTTATTTACTTAAAGTGCTAATATAAATAATAAAACTTTATTGGGAGACTACATTTATGAAAACAAAGGTTATACCAGTAATTATTTCATCTATCTGCGGTAGTTTAGTTTTTTCAGCTTTATTCTTAGAAGGTGGATATATGGATTTTAATGATTTTATTGGTCAATTGGTGACTGGATTTATCATTATTCCATTTGTTTTAGTATTTGGTATCCCATTATCTCTTATGGTTGACACAATCATAAGAGATATAAAGAAATATAAAGTTTTAATTGAACTCCTACTGTACGTCCTTTCTGGAGTTATAGGTACTTCAGTTGTGTTGTTACTATTTTCGTTAGGTGATGGCATAAGTGTTTTCCTGATGTTTAAAACATTTCTTATTCTTGGTCTAAGCTGCTCAGTACCCTTTGGACTTAGTTCAATTATATTGAAATATGCATTTAAAACGGTTTCTTCTCACTAGAAAACTATTTGTATACCCCATACATTTCTAGTTAACATAATCAAAATTACAGGAATCAAAAGGAGCACTTAATGTGCTCCTTTCCTCATTACCTTATAGTACTTCTTAAAATCTTGTTAAATATTTTGTTTAAAATAAAGAAAACAAAATAAAA
>Ga0102593_1000978_pt1 | contig 33623 bp, 33 predicted proteins | sample AraplaCol_mMS_r2_2_FD_76862 | JGI IMG/M metagenome (GOLD analysis project Ga0102593, IMG submission 76862) | Arabidopsis root microbial communities from North Carolina, USA - plate scrape MF_Col_mMS_r2 (SPADES assembly) (version 2) | ecosystem: Host-associated > Plants > Roots > Endosphere...
ACCCCCCTCTTTTCCTCCGTGCAACATGCTTTTCAGTTGCCTTTCTTCTCCGATAGCTCAGACTCATGTATCATGCACACCACTTACAGAGGGATGGAGAAAGCCCCCACAATGTTGGCGCACGCAGGTTTCCCTCATTTGGCATGCGCAGGCCTGCTGATGAGCGCGGTGGTGGGTGGTGACCAGCGTAAAAGGGCCAGGATCAGCATTGACAATCCACTTGAACGGCACCGTGGCGTCAAAGTTCTGGCCACTGACCGTTGGGGATGCAGAACCCGCGAGCAGTCATGGTTCGTCCGCTCAGCGTGGATCCTAAGTGGAGGGGACACTTGCGTGGCCCTCCCTAGTCAACTGAGCATGCGGAGAGTTTCGTCTGGTAAGTTTTTGTGTGCTCTGAACACCGCAACTTCTGCACAAAGAAAGGGAGTGGGGGAGGAAAAGAGAAACAAATATCGAGATTATGACGAAGTAACTCTCTCTCTCTCTCCCTGCAGTGCACTAAGAAAAATCGCCCGGCCTGGGTCAAGCACTGAGAAATATCTGAAGGTCGACTAGTGTTTGGCCTAGCGCGCGATGACCTCTGATCCATTGTTAGTGGAGGGCGATGGGGCCCTTCAACCTCTGCTTCAGAACAGCAATGCTAGTTCCACTCTTGTGGTTCCCTATCGGTAGTTCTTGGCTCTTGTAGGGTTTTTCAACATGACGTCGGGGGCTCCCGATGCATTGGATTGGCCATCCAGTACGGAGTAGTACTTACATACTGTACGGATTTTAGGGCAATGTCAGTCGCTGGTGTGCCTTTTGGTACTTTCGTATTTTGCCTCGCTAAAAAAAGAAATACAGCAAATAAAGAAAAAGGAAAATATGCAAGATTTTCCCATTCAAATCGCGTTTCCTTCCCCAGGTGGATTCCAACTTTTACAATATCGGAAATCATCCCATCGCATTGCAGCGATAGACACAGACCCCGCCAGCCTAAATAGTCAGATTTGCCTCCGAATTACACTCGCACCGCCACCAAGCTGACTTCCCGATGGTGAGCTTCTTACTCTGTCTGTACGGAGTAGATGATTGTGAGATGTGAGATGTGAGATGTGAGATGATACAGTAGGCAACAACTTCCCTCCAAACGCTATGGCATCCGATATATCCGAAATTATCATGGCTGGCGATTTCCCTGCCTTGGTAATACAGACTTAGTAAGGCTGAGCACTCGAGGAGGCTGATTCACGAGCCAAATATTTCCACCCCCAATTCATTTGACCGAGGTCGCTCACATCAGGTATCCGCGATGCTAATTTGGCCCCAATTGAGCTAATTATGGAGTTCAGAACATTGCAGTATGTATGTAATCAATCAGGATTCTATCCAATCGAGTGAAGGTGGGCTAGGGACCGCTGGAGTAAAGAATCAAGAGAACTTGAAGGACAATCCTACCGTATGAAATGTTGTAGGACTTCTACAAACATGTCCGAAACTCAACCTGAAACACGCCACATGAGAAACCTCAAATCTGAAGCCATTATCGGGAATAAAGATTACTGCTATGTGACACCAGACCAACATCAAACCCGAGATATTGAAAACATTCAAATAGTCTTATCTTTAGCCACGTAAACTACAGCTCTTAGGTGCTAGTACTAGTGAATATGTGGAATTGTGGAATCTCGCATATGAGATATCATGTTTCAATACACAGGGATACAGAGAACAAAGCGATTGATGATTCTTCAGGATTTCCTCAATAGTGCCACCCCCCCCCCAAATGTTTCGCCGATAACGGCGTTAAATTATACTGTACTATACAAAGTATACATATTAGGTCAAGCACTCTCCAGAAATCCCCCACCTTGAGCTTCAAGTTGGAGCTTACTTCCCCACCGACTCAGCCTGAGCTTGGGGCCATGACGTTGGCTGATTTTGGTGTTTCTCCGCGAGAAGGTCCACGCCGATCACCCCCTCCCACAAACTATAAAAAGAAAAAGAGCTTCATATGGACACAGTGGATACAGTAATACAGGTATACTCTATGTATGTTGTGCCCAAACCAAACGAGATACCCACATAATGAAAGGAATCAATTTGATCATGAAATGATATGCAGGATAAAATACTGAGTCGGTGGAGTAAAGCAAACCAACGGAGCTCCCCTTTGCCTTCAAACGCAATCTACACGCACGGCCTTCCCAATCTCAGTTAATGCCCAGCGGGACGATCAGACACTCAGATGATCGACAATATCGGATTCCCGCTACAAGCATTTCCGTGAATGATTAGGTACTGGTTCGTGCAGTGCGATTGGCATGGGTGATGCGTCCCGATTCATGTACGTAGTACGTTGCACCTTGGAGATGCATCCAGTGTGGAAGCATATACTTCTTGTTTTTGGATGCTGCGTTATACTCTTGCCACAGAGCTTCCCTGTGTGCGTAGCGCGTTACGCGTTCTAAAGTTATACTCTCATGTGTAGTATTCGGATTCAAGCGGACTATGACAGGAGAAAGCGCAGGATCGACTTGCAGGAATATCTGTAGTCGTTGCCTGTTAAAAGACTTACTAGAGGCGAATTTGACTCCGGTGTAATTAGTGAACTTAGACTTCCCGGCACTACGCAGCATGATGTTTTAAGCCAAGTCAAATGAGAGTCGGAGTAAGTATATTGTATTGATTTGGCCAGTAGTCATGCAATAAAATCGCAATGGCAGAACCATGAAAACGCCTCGTAAATCAGTAGGAGAGCAAACACCTGGACAAAAGATTCGCCAAGCAAGAACACATAGTCCCCGCAGTCCTGGCTGTCCCTTTTTATCTCTTCTCCCGTGGTGCGCAACGTTTTCGACTCGCTTCATATAAAAGGAAAGTCACTTGGGTATCACTTGGGTAGACTTCAATCACTGGCTCAAGATCAATACCAAGTCGTGAGGAAGTAATCATGCATTAATGTCGCATTGGAAGAACCATTGAAATGCCTCGCAAATCAGAAAGAGTGTAAACATCTGGGCCAAGCTCCGGCAAACAACAACAAATAGCCATGTTTCTCTTGGCTGTCCTGGTTCACCTCCTCTCTTGTGGCGCGAAATGCCTTCGAGCTCCCTCTTGAAAGAAAGTCACTCGGGTAGACTCTTAAATCACTGACTCGAGATGAACAACCGAGCCTTAGAAAGCAGCCATCCGGGTGAGAATGTCAGGAATGGAATGGACCATGACAGTCACGCTAGTACCACGCAGTGCCAAACAACGCCGTTCAAGCGGAAGGTGCCGCTCGAAAGTCCCCAGATGGAATGAAAGGTGGAGTGTGACACACACACACACAACCAACGAATGGCAAATAGGAAACCCGAAAGGCCTACGTGTTGAAGCCCTGGAAACAGCGTATCAACATGTCATTGAAGATGATGCCAATATTGTGCATTGCAAACTCATTGAGCGAAAGCCGGACAAGTCGATGACATAGTGTTGACGGCCTAAACTCCTACCAGGGCCAGTTTCGGAGAGTCCTCCAATAGAGGTGTTGTTTTTTTTTCACTAAGGGTAGTGAATACCAGGGCCAGGTTGGGGCCGCGTTATTGGAAATGCAAAGGTCCACATTCGTGTATGTGTGCTGATCGTTATCTCGGCCCCAAAACAGTTTATTGTTCAGTTGAATGAAATTGAAGTAGCATTGATCAAGTTCGTGGGAATGAAGATTCAGAAGTACATAGGAGCTGGGTCAGTATGCAGGTCAGTGTGCGAAGAAAATAATGATCTTGCAAATAGTCGTATAGCTATCCAGATAATTGCCAATCAAAGAAGGTCCTCCAGCTAATATGTGATCCATGTAGAAATATGGCAACAGTTGACTGACATAGGAGAATGGAAGTTACGGTGGTGCAACATGAGTTTAAGATCCCCCGCTGACCGCTTTGACTTACCGCCCACTTCAATAGGCATACCGCCTTTCGTTTCTACTATCATTTCCGAGGTTTTGATGTGGCAGAAACAGTAGGTTCGAAGTGAATCTTAGGGCACCATACTGTAGGACACGGGGGAGGCACTACAAGAGGTGCCTCAATCAATAGAGCATCACAAGATGAGGAAATTAGTTGAGCAAGGGCATGCAAGATATCAGAATAAACTGATTTGTGCATGTCAGGGCGTGGGCCACGGGGATGGCATCATTTTCACCATCTACTTTTCTACTGTTTGGTTTATTGTACTTGGATCTATTATTTGACAGTACGTCACAATTCCTTTTTATAACTGTGTTGGGCAATTTTACTGCTTCCCAGAGGAGCGCATACATAGCCATTGCAAACAAAGCTAGGCTGCATTAGGTTAATTGAACTTTGAATGAAATTGAATTGAACACCCGAGTCATTAAGAAAACCACCCCAGCGGGCGAGCACCTCGCCTACTGAGCACTATGCATCGATCAATATTCTCGCTTGATGATTTTAATTCCCAATTATTTTAATCCGAGATCCGTCATTTCCACGTCCGCGGCCGAGCCCATCCAGAGAATATTGTTACACCTGCGAGAATAAGTTAGCATCAACCCTATTTCTCAAATACCCGATCCCACTCGGTGCTGAAATATCCAACTTAACATACCGGATAAGAACCAAACCCAAAGAACCAGTGTGCTTGCCATCAATGTACTCCTCCGTATCCCGCAGCAGAACGTTCATATAGGAATCAATGCTCTCAAGAGTACCCTTGTACTCAGTCTGACCCCACTTCAGGCGAATAACAAGCTCAGTGCCGACTCTGCAGGAACAGGAACGTTAGTATTGAGAGACAATGGCCGGGGTGTCTAAAAGTGATATGGGTTTCTGCAGGTATTCAATGGGACGGGGGCTGAGTATGAGTGAGTTGGGCGGTGGGAATCGCGTACCTAGCCTGAAGAAATGGCCGAGGGTTGACGGGTTGAAACTGTATAAGAGATATATCAGCAATAGTCCTGTGCAATTCTTCAGATGCAGATATTGATCGCTTTGACGAGCGCATCGCGGAGCTTGATTTGGTTTCGTTGGAAGACGTACACTCATTGTGATGGTTGTGCTAGTAAGGTTGCGAAAATTGTGCGAGGAGTAGGCGAGGATGGGTAAAACGAGGAGATAATTGCGGCGATGAGGTTTCTTTCTTTGCGCGATTGGTCGTGGTCCGCGCGAGAATTGGAGGTTGGCGGAGTCGACAGCACCGCGAAAATGTGAGCTGGTCGGGATGGTTTGTGGACCAATAAGGGGAAATTATTCCTTACCGCCTTGGTGACTGTCGGCGAAGTAGTTGAACTTTCACTGTTTTCCTTTGAAAAGAGATATAAAAAAAAGGAAAGGGAGGAATAGAGGAAGAAATTATGAGGAAATAAATTGTTGTGTTTTGATTTTTTATGTCTTCTCATGAATGGCTGCTATAACTTCTCAATCATATTGTTCAACACCACACCAAGTCTCCCACACGCCACGCTCAACAGGACACTGGTAATAATACAGCGAAAATACCATCATAATCAGAGAAGTGAAAAGAATATATGGGCCTCGCCCGTGAGGACACATCCAAAATGAAGTGGTGATTCACCTTCCCAGATTAATCCGGACTGTGCAATCGGCACCATAGCGTATAGGTTTATGCCCGACCAACAGTCCAGTTAAGTTCTTTGATACTGACCTCCTCATTGGACTTCTCGTCGTAATCATACCATTCACCCTCAAGAAGATCAATTCCAGAAAATGGAGTAGAAGACTCAATGCCCTTAGCCTCCCACTCGCCCTAAATAAATGTAAGAATATTGATATAGCTTCGGCGCGACGGATGTATACACTTACATCAGGCTTAAATTCGACGAATTCCAAGCCACGGCAGTCCATTTCGATGATTTTCTGGCCGGTCTTCTTTTCCTGGACCTCGTAGGTGTTGGGTCCGGAGATGATGGAAGCGGAGTGAGTTTTCTGAGGATGCCAGTGTAAGCTCATTTCATATTGGAATTGGGAAGTAAAATATGAAGATAAATATTCGACATTTATCTTCCTTAGAAAACTGATCTCAATTGGAACTGTGCATCTTCCAAATGGAATCAAATTGCCTGCAGAATGAGGTGACGTACAGTGCAAAGACGACATTTCCAGACGAAGTTTGCCTCACCCCGGCTACCGGGGATTTCATGTTCCTCCTGCAGATTATTAGAAAAATTTCATTTCAGACTCCCGTTTCTCATGAATGACCTACGAAACGGTTGAAGCTCACCCAGTTGGGGTGAGTCTCACGGCAAGATGTGCATTGCACCTTGAAAGTATAGAAATATGGGTTCTCCTCGGTATCAGTTGGCTTCAAGGAAGTGACGCTGTGCAGAAAGTGTTAGGTCTGGTGGTAGCTCACTACATTTTCAGATGATCGAGGAAATCAATGCTTCCGTTAATCCTGCATTGAAAATTGTGGCTCAATGCAGGGAATTGTGAGAGGGGCATTAAGCTGGATCCAGCACGAGGTGAGGAGACTTACCCTTCCAACTCGGCAGTAAGGACTAGAGAGAGCATCTTGAATATCCCGCTTGATGGGCTTATTGAAGTTGGCGGAGCTGTGTGTTCAATTTGAGGTTGAGGATGAAGTTCAAAAGGTGTCGCGATGCGGGGTGGAGACAGAAAATAGATCCGGTCTTGGCGGCCAAAAGTGAGGAATCGCAGTCTACAGATGGCAGTGATATCCTAGTGCCATTTACAATTCGAAAAACTATAGAATGAGAAATTAGAGGACAGAAGATTATTTGAAAATATTTTCTTCTATTCGTAATCATATATATGACCAATCAAAACGCCTATTATGCTCAAGCATTCGCTCCAAGAGAACGATAGAAACCAGCTATTTACAACCCAATGACAAACGATCATACAAGGTGAATTACCTGAATGATATTTACAGACGGCTCTGCTGGGAGTCCTGTCCCAAAGGCTTCGTAGCAAAGGAGCCGAAGTATTCGTTAAGGGCGTCGGCGGTGCCGCTACCCTCGACCAACTGGATGGTGCAAGCAACGTGGCTATCAGGGCGGGTCACAACGACACCACCCTTCTCGGCATCGAGGCCAAGTTTTTCGTGAGCCGCGAACTTGGCGTTGGGGACACGGACATCGGGAATGTCATCTGCGTACAGGTGGTGGTGGTAATCGCGCAGAATCTGAGGGATGGAGTCTACATCGAGCTCATTCTTGGCACCGGCATAGATGAGAGAGAGGGTGAAGAGCTTGGAGTGAGGGTGGTGACGCTCGAAGAAAGAAACATCGGCGATGTCAGATCGACGGTAGACGGAGAGGAAAGAACGCTCCTTCTCCAAGTTGGCGGCCAGATCAGTGATGGCCTTTTGAGTCTTGTTCTGATTACCGGCGAAGATGAAGATGCGGAAGGATCCGTTGGCAGGAACCTCCTGTTCAAGCTCAACGAAGTTGGAATCAGCCAGACGGGTGACCATGGTAGGAGTGAAAGCACGGCCGGGAGTCAGGCGAACGTTAGGGATGTTGAACAAGGCCGACTTGGCAGGGTGGCTGGCATCCCAGTTGAAGATGTTGGGCTTGTAGGCAACTCCATATCCGCTAGTGAACTCGCAAGAGGACTTGAAGGTCTTGACGAACTCATCTTCCTCGCCATCATTTCCAGAGACAGCCTTGCTAGCCGAAACCTCGCTGGCGTTAGGACGGCGCTTCGAAAACAGAGCGGCGTACTTGGCGTCGAAATTCAACAGGGTCTCGGCAATATCCTTGCGCTCACTCTCGTAGGTGCTCAAGATAGAGCGGTTGGCAAAGCCAGTCTCGACAGCGTGAATCTTCCAAGCCATGTTGAGAGCATCGTGGAAGGCAGTGTTCATACCCTGACCCGCCTTAGGGCTGTGAGTGTGACAGGCGTCTCCACCCATGAATACACGCTCGTCCAGAGTGTACTTCTCGGCGATACCCTGTCCAATGGGGTAAACGGAGTACCATTCAACACGGTCCCACTCAATCCAGTATGGCTTCAGAATGTTCTTTGCGGTTTGCTGGACCTCCTCGGCGGTAGCGGTCTTCCGGGGGTTCCAATCGGGATCGGTCGAGGAGGCGATTTGAACGTACAAGCGGACCATGTTGTCCTCACGGGGGATAACCATGATGGAACCGGCATCGGAGTGGATTGTGCATTTGGTCTGCAATATATTAGTTTTATGGATTTCAGGCTTTACTGCTTTTTTTCCTTTTTCACTTACCTCGATATCAGGGAAGTTAGTGCGGACAACACCGTCCATGACACCCCAGACATAGGCAATGGGGTCCTTGTGGTGAATCTTGATACCAAGCTGTTCACGAACAAAGCTACGAGCACCCTCACCGCTGAAGAGGTACTTGGAGCGGACAGTCTCAACAACGTTGGTGTCAATGCACTTCAGCTGCACCTCAACGGGGTAATCGGCATTGGCGCCATCGTTCTTGAAGCCGTGGATGGTCCAAGGACGCTCGACCCGAGTGCCAGCCTTCTCAATCTCATCAATGAAAACGCGCTCGATCTTACCCTGGTGAACGAGGGTGGTAAAAGGATAACGAGTATCGATGAAACGAGGGCAGCTGGGCCAGCTACCAGTGCGGCCGATACCAGAGCCATCACCCTTGGGGTCCCAGAAGGCAACATCGTAGACCTTAGCGGGCTCATAAGCCATGATAGAGCGCTTCAGACCAAGGTTGCGCAGGATCTCTGTGGAACGCGGCTGGATTCCATCAGCACGGCCAGTGGCGGTCGGCACCGGACGGTTGTCGATGTGCTTGACCTTGTAGCCCCAGCGGGACATACAAAGGGACAGCAGCAAGCCCACTGGGCCGGCGCCGACGATGACAATGTCATACGTCTCTTGCACCATGTTTGCTGACGAGTCAAGGGGACGGAAATGAAGGTCGGGTGGTATAGAGAGAGAGTGTGTGTGTGGTGATAGCAGTGGTGGGGGTTATGCTGAATGCGGCGACAGTTCAACCCAGGTCTTTGTAAAACAATGTATGCTGTACAATCACAATCCAAGAAGCAAAATGATCGAGGGCCATGATGGGTAGATAAATACTTCAGGCAAGCCGGGGTAAGCGGGCCGACCAGAAGGAATTTGAGATGACGGAGAATAGCCACGGCATTGGGGATCGGTTTGTATCGTGGAGAGCTACTGGGGGGGAGAGGCTGGGGGAAACCAATCAGAGAGTAGAAAGAGTAAATTATGCCAGCATAAGCGTGTGGGGACATGCACTCAACGCAAAGACATGAGTTGCCGTCGATGATCCCGGACTGCAGGGCTCAACTGGAACGAGAGTGGATGGTGGGTGAATTGGCGAAGAATCACAGCGAGTGGTGGAGGAAGTTCAAGCGGAGTCGGTCATTCTCCACTTTGACTTGCCCGGCTGCTTCAGTCGGCAAGTGGAACTCGGTTGATGGGCCGGGATTTCAGTATCTGCACACATAGTTATAGTTAGTATGTACGTATACTATATTTGCTAGATTGCTGAAGGGTGGACTGTACCTTGCAACTTGAAGTCTTTATTGTGCCGCTCTATCCACCGGTCTCCACGCCAGGGCAGTTTGACCAGGCAGTTTGCTTGGTGAAACCCGACAAAGACTGCCAGATTCTGATGTACTTGCGTAACAAATTATTCTTGATTAGTTTGCTATTAACTGTAGTCAGAGACCCGCACTATGTATGTTTGCTAGTTATTACTACTAGTAGGGAATATTGTAGTACAATATTCCCTGCTGGGATCCGCCTCGTAACGAGATGGATCTATACTGGCATACCCCATAGTATACATCCAGAGGCCAGCCTACACCTAAGTGCATATTTCAAGTATACTACCTTAGGCAATAATAACAAGATTACTGTAACCTGAACACCTCAACATGAGTAAATCTACAAATATGCATATGCAGGATAGTTCATGACCTCATCTCGCCGATGATTCGTCTCGAGTGATCATCCGCTGGGGGATTTACGGATGTACTAATTAGGGTTATCAACTAACAGCATCATAACCTCGGGCCTGACCTAAGGTTTCGCCCCTTTCCTGACCCTTACATACTCAAATGTAGTGTCAGTACATATATTGGCAGATCCCGGGATTCGAGATGGCAATGAGCCAGATCATAGCGAGACCGGGAATTCCGATCAGCCCGTTGAGGATCGGCAAGAAGACCGGCTGCGGCTTAGCCTCGGCGGATGCTACAACCCTCTATATTTGTATGAATGTATGCTTATTCTAATAGTGTAGATTGCTTCAAGGATACCATCAGTACTGTCCTTGTCAGCCTTTAACCGCAAACAATCAGAATGGTACTCCGTAGACTTGTCGGATTAACTAGATGACGATGGTACGAGTGGCAGCCTCAGGCCATTTATGATGCCTGAATCAGTATTCATGATGCCTAAGGCATAAATTCCAGACTAGCAGAATAGTCGCAAAAGAATTTCTCGAACTTTTGAAACCTCTTTCTTCTCTTCAAATGAGGTGGTCAGTTGACTGTGGCAGGTAAATAGCAACTAGGTGATTTTAAGGTAAAGCTAGTCAATCCCTTGTATGGGGGAGTTGCGCCTTTCCATTCACTTCCAAGCACCTATCGTCTACAATGCCATGTACTATAGAACAATCAACCTAGCTAATTTCGAATAGAAATGCAAATTAAATGACTACTTATTAAAGATTCACTATCTTCCAAGATCGAAGCTCTTAATTACCAAATTTATCATGATCAATCCAGTGAATGCTTTAGTGGTACACTTTTGACACCCGCCTGTGTGGACGTACTATAGTGTCCTCGCAACTTTGTTTGTTGTTGATATTGAGACTTACCCCCAAGCCTGAGCTACCCAACCTCCCAGATCAATTGGACTATTTGAATTATGGATTGTGATGAGGAATCCTTTGAAGTACTTCCTGCTAAGGCGTATGTCCCACCCAGTCAAGCCCAACGTGAGGATTGTCAACATGCTGCCGTTTCGGGGTAAGTGAATGCCCTTTCCAGGCCACAGCAATTTTATTGAGCCTACTCAACACCTTCGAGTGAATACTTGAAGCCAGTAAATGCTAACTATCAATGGCCGAATATCGACAGTCCAGATTCTCTTTTTCACAGATTCTCATCCTCAACTGTGATCGGCCAATTCTCTGGCGCTGCTTCGCCTCGGGGGTATCGTGACAATTCTATGGGCAGCATCTTTCAAGGCAATTCCCTCCAGAACACATCAACTATGCAAGAGATGGCAATATCACCTCTAGGGCAACAGCCGCTGGAGATGCAGCTTTCAGCAAACTATATTCCGCTTATGCTGCATGGAGCTGATTCTCATGCTGTCCAGCCAGGACCAAGTTCTCCTACGAGTGTTTACGATACGACTCCGGAGTAAGTACATAACCATAATCCTCAAAATGGGATCCGCTGACTGGATTCTCCGAGCAGGGAGTATGGGAGTATCGCCGGAGACAACCCTTACTTTGAAGCTAACGAGCTGGTCACTGCTCCGTGCAACGATCCCTCTCCAAGTCTTACAGTAACAAACCAGCAACTCGGGCTAGCCGACTCGCAGAGTTTACGAAATATCATACAGTGCGACAGCCCGACTATTACCGGAGCATCTTTCCCTCCTCGCGACGAGGCTCTTCGGGCATTGATTCCAGACGGGCTGAAGTGGTCCGTTAAACCTGGACTTAAAACTAGGCCACATCTGACGATTCCCGGGGATTTGAGACGACCAAAAAGTTCCAGCGCTTCAGTTTATGAGGTTGAGTCTCTGCTTTCAGCTAGTGCAAGGGTGGTCAAATCGCCGGGTCAATCTCCAACCCAGTCTTTGAACCAGTCTCCAGAAAGGTCCTCAACGCGGTCTCCAACCCATTCTCTAGACACTATCGAAGAAGAGATCAGTACGGACAGTACCCTAGGACTCAATAGAAAGCCAACAGCCGCGGGCGAGCGCGTTCACAAGAAACTTTTCGGAGACAATGGTTGGCTGGATGATCACAAACCTCCACGGACTCCCAGACGGAGACCGAGTGTTATACGAGAGTTTGGAAGAAAGCTCAAGGGCCTGGTAAGTGATATCATTCCGCTGAAAATGGATTGATCGGAAAATAATGATCATAATGTGCAGGCCGGGGATAGTCCCAAGAGTTCCAGTCCACCGAGTGGCCCTATATCACCAACAGGCTTACCCAGCCCCTTCACCCCAGTCTCACTCACGTCGGCACAACAGTCGAAACTTTATGCTGAAGTCGAGGTTATGATATGTACCACGGCAAATGAATTCCTTTTGAACGAATATTACAGTGGTCGAGTCTCTCAACAGTCCATCGAAAGAGTTTACGACTTCTGGACCTCCAAGAATCGTCCCCAAGTTACGGAATTTCGATTCGATCAAGCAACACAGCGAAATCTCATCATGGCAAACCGTCGCAGTCTAAGATTTGCCGGAGAAAGCTCCACCAACCCGATCATGCTGGAGTCCAACCTCTCTAATTGGAAGGTCATTGCCCAGGAGATGAATGTTCGTACATTCTGTTTGCCGGACAGCGCTATTCGGAAGCATCTTCACGATACACGCAATATTCTGGACATGCTCGACGCATCGATTCTTACACTTCAGCAATTTCGGAATGTCAGCAATCAGGCTCAGGAAGAGATGATGGACGAGTATATCAAACGTCGTCCTCGGATTAGCATTAGCCAGCAAATTTTCACTGTCTGAAAAAAGGAAGACAACGATCGAGCTGAAGCTGTACCGGGGAAGCAAATATTATGATAGTCAATCTATTGAGGGACAAAGAAGAGTGAGAAAAGTTAGCTGAGGAGTTGACTGAAGGCGGTAGTCGGTGATGTTTACAAGTAAATTTTGACGGGGAATGTTCGATCTTTAAAAGTACTGAATCCCCCATTATTACACACTGTAGTACTGACATACTCTGAATGAGATGGTACTAGTATCAAATTTTATGGAAATTGAAGATATCGCATATGAATCATCTATATGAATAAATACAAATTTTTTTATATATCTATGGGTAATAAATAGTCCATTCTTAATGCTGCACTTCCAAGTGGGCAGAACACGTGCCGCGACGTCATCTTCGACGCAGCTGAATTCTTGCAACTTCAACTTCAACTTCTTTCTTTCTTCCTCCTCTCTCCGAGACTTCAAGTCTTCATGCGACCAACCATCTCTTTTGTCCTGGTCGGTTCTTTCCGATCGACCTAGGACCAGTTGTGGCGCTTGGCGATGACCATTTGGCGATCGGTGTTTTGATCTCGAGCTGATAGCTAGAACCCTGGAAAAGTGGAACCGCGCTCTTCACAATGACGGGCCCTTTCCATACCTATGGTTCGACCTGTTTACTGGCAGACGAGGATTCCGAGCTGTCAAGTCTGTATTCCCACGATAGCCCGCCTCAGGTTCGATCTCAGTTCTTCTACATCTCTTCCCTTCCAATTGACGACCCGCTGGCCCCTTTGCCCCTACCGACTGGACAAAGCTCCGAAAATGAAAGAGCTCCACCGAAACCATTTTCAGCGAAGGATAATCTCGCTTTGGAGACCTCATGGCAGTCATTAGGTAAAGCTCGTCAGGATAAGAGGGCGACGGGATCTAAATCTCGACCGGACACGTCAACAACGCAGACCGGCATAGCTGTCCCCGGCCAAACTTCGAGGTCGGAGGTGGGACGCTACCACAGGACTGCACATAGAAAAGACGATACAGGCTTGGTTAGTGGTAGAAGTACTGTCAGTAGCTCGCCATCATTTCCTGACGAGACTCCTGGACGACATCTCAAAAGTCGGTCAGGTTTACCCATAAGCTCTGAACCGCGAAACGAGGGCTCTGCTCGAAGGCATGTGACCTCATTTGTGGAAACCAGCTTCAACGATGAGCCTCCTAGGAGCGATCCACATGATAGAAAGCGGGAACTTTCTTCTTCACTGCAAGGTTCGCCGTCAACCAAGAGAAGAAGTGATTCAACCCTGGGTGACAACGACGGTGGGGATGATGGTCAAGTTGACTCTGGGAGTGTCCGTGCGAATCGATCCCGCGATGTGAGTATCAGTGGGTCGCCTTTCATCAGAGCGCCAATTTCCCAATCTCACAGTCAGTTTGGAAGCTCAATCGAATCTTTACCATCAAAGAATGGGGCTCAGGAATCATCAAGTGAAGCTCGAGGCAGTGCGCCAAACCCCGGAGCTCCTAAACCATCTGGTTTGAGAGCAACTGTCAGCTTGGACCAGTTGACCCAAGATGGTTCTGAAGACGATAGAAATCAAAGAGATTCTAAAGACCGTAATGACGGAGTCAAAGCAAAAATCCCCGTTGGTGCCTCGCGACTTCATTTGGTAGAGCTTCCTAACTTAAAGGTATGTCCATCAATTTGGTGTTTGATATTGCTGAGCTGACACCCGCTACCAGATGAAACCAATATACTGGAGCCCTCTTCATGACGTCTCGGTTGTAGTACGAGCTACATGGTTCTACAAGAATACTATGTATCCTGTGGAGACTACACTGGCCAACAAACTAGAAGAAGGATACGCGGGCCTGAAACCCTGGACGGAAACTTGGCAAGATGAATTGAATAGCTGTGTAGAAAATGGCGCGGATGCAGAGCTCAAAATTGTGCATCGTCTTTGGTCAAACGGAAAAGCAGACTCTGCCAGTCAACCCGGAACGGCTCGAGATGAAGACCTAGAGACAGATCCGGATGATGATATTCCAGAGGGTCCCGATCTCAATCAAGCAGCCGGTGGAACATCAACATCCAATGCTGTTAAACCGTATCTATCCTCGAGTGCTATTTACGTGGATGCACGGAACGCCCAAATTCTTCGACCAAATTTGCTACCTTCTGTTTCCCGGGGAAGACGACCACTCGGTGCAATCCGCAAGGGGCGACAAATTGGTATACCTGTGGTGCGCGGCTTCAGTCGGCAATTATGGGACAAATTTCATCCTGCGAAGCCCAATCCTGTTGATGTCAGACAATACATTCGGCGAAATCAAGCTCAAGAGCCGGAACCAGCCCCAGGCGAACAAGTTTGCTATGCTTGCAAAATGGAGGCACTACGACCAAGCCCTACAGATCTGGTGCTCGTCATTCATGGTATTGGTCAGAAATTATCAGAGAGAATGGAAAGTTTCCATTTTACACACGCCATGAATGCCTTTCGTCGACAAGTAAACGTGGAATTGAATAGCGAGCCTGTCTGGCCTCACGTTGACCAGGATAATGGAGGTATCATGGTTCTACCTGTAAATTGGCGAACGACGTTGTCTTTGGAAGACCCGTCTCTCGAAACAACAGGCTCCGATGACCCAACACCAAATAACTTTTCGCTCGACGATATAACGCCTCAAACACTTCCTGCTGTTCGTTCATTGATCAGTGATGTGATGCTCGATATTCCGTACTACTTATCGCATCACAAACCAAAGATGACCAGGGCTGTTGTCAGAGAAGCCAATCGAATTTACCGACTTTGGTGTAAGAATAATCCAGGGTTCCAAGAAAACGGCCGAGTGCACCTTCTCGCTCACTCTTTGGGAAGTGTCATGGCCTCCGACATTCTCAGCCACCAGCCAACACACGTCCCACGCTTTGATTTCCACAACACACCATTGCACAGCGATATCTTCGAGTTTGATACACGAATCTTATTTTTGTGCGGCAGTCCTGTCGGATTTTTCCTGCTGCTGAATAAAGGTATGTTTTGATACAAGAGTTGGTCTCATATATCTTCTGACTCTACTTTAGCAAGTCTACTTCCCCGGAAGGGTAGAAATAAATCTGGAAGCGAAGGGGATGATCTCGTACGAGGAGTCGCCGGAGAACCCGGGAACTATGGCTGTCTCGCTGTAGATAATCTTTACAACATCATGCATACCACTGATCGTAAGTTATCTCGCCTTCGCCTTTCCGACAGAAGCTAACATCCACAGCAATTACATATCGTGTGAATGCTGCAGTCGACACCGATCTTTCCAATTCACTTAAAACAGCCTCAATCCCCAGTGCCACATCATCTTTTTGGACGTCCTTCGGAAGTGTTTTCAAATGGAGCTCTACACCTACCTTCATGGCTCCTTCAACTCCAATTCGCCCGGCAGCCGTCACAAAGCTACCATCTACCGTTGAAATGGAGACCCACGACTTCACCCGCGAAGAACTTGCCGAGAAGAGAATGTTTTTGCTTAACGATAATGGCCAGATCGACTATTATCTTTCCGGTGGCGGCGGTCCGCTCAATATCCAGTATCTCAATATGCTCAGTGCTCATAGCAGCTATTGGACATTAACGGATTTCGTGAGATTCTTTGTTGTTGAAATTGCGAGGAAACAGGGTCGTGCGGGGACGTTACTTGCTTTTCGAGCGGAGAAGAAGAAGGGATGGAAGTATTCACGGGGTTGATTAGATTGCTCCTCGTGTACTCTGTGTCTCTAGAATGTTGAGGTTATTTGGAGTTGAATTTAGGTACTAACTAGTTTACATACTTGCATATTGCATCTCGGGTTGGAATAAAGGTATTGCTTCAGGTTGAATCACCATGTTCTCATATGCTCATTGATTGCTATAGTGAAAGTCACTAGTATATAGTACTGCCAATGACAGTGTGAAGTCATGTCCAGGTGAATGGGCGTACCAAGAAAAGAAATACCCAGAAAGCGGCAAAGGGGTAAAGGAAAATCAAGAGGAGAGGAGAGGAGAGAAGAGAGAAGAAGAAATAATATAATCACAAAGAATAAGAAAACAAGAAAGAATCAGAAGAGATCTAGGGAGTTCCAGCCCCCAGCTTTATCATTCTAGTCGTAGCACTTGGCAATTTAGCAAATGAGTCGAGTATCCGAACCATAAACACCTCCCATCATGAGAGCTTCCACAATTTCACCCTTAATACCGACTCCACGTCCAGGTCGAAGGACAACAAGTGCATTGGCATTGGCGAGACTACCAACACGAGAACTACGTTGTCCAACGCCCTCAACGCCAGTACTAGTAGCATAGAGTCGGCCATCTGATCGTGAAGCTGTTACCACTGCGCGGTGGTACTCGGTACGTTTAGGATCGAGCGGGAAGTGATGTGTCAAAACGACGGCAACGCGAGGTAAACCAAGTTGAGGAGCTAGCCAAGGTTTCGTACTGATGGCTCGAGAGCTCTCGCCCAGACCGGTGAGTTTGTGTAGGGAGGGCAGGACGAATAGGTTTAACGTCACTAAGGCAGAGGCCGGGTTACCGGGGAGAGAGAAGATGAGTTTTGATTTGCGTTCTTGTTGTGTGATTCCATCTCCGGTTTCTTTGAAGGGGATTGTTGCGAATGTCGTTGGTTTACCGGGTTTCATAGAGACGCGGCCGAAATGAATTGTGCCGCCGAGACTGCGTTCGATGGTTGGTTTGAGGAGGTCTAGTTCGCCCATTGAGACGCCGCCTGTTGTGACGATCACATCTACGCTTGAAGATGCGCGGCCGACGCCGCGGAGTGAGTCGCGGAGAGCGTGCTCGAGTTCACTAGCTGGTGTGTCGCGGGCAATGCCTAGGTCTACTGTTGGGAAACCCCATGAAGAGAGACAGGCGAGGAGAGAAGGACGGTTTGAGTCGCGGATTTGTCCGCCGGTTAGGGCGCGAGGGTCATCGTGTTCGACGAGTTCGTCTCCTGTGCTCAGGACACCGATTGTAGGTTTCTTGAAGACTTTGACGGTGCGGATACCGGTTGAAGCGAGTAAACCTACTTCGCCGCCAACGGAGGAGATAACGTCGCCACGAGCGAGAATCTTCTCGCCGAGGCGGACATCGCTACCTGGTTCGCGGACATTCTCGCCGGGTTTGATATCCCCGGTTAAGATGTCGACGGTGGCTTCTTCGGTTCCATCCGGAGTTGAGGAGACCAGGTCAGTGTCTTCGACCATGACTACAGCATTCGCGTTCGGTGGGAGAGGGGCGCCGGTGGTAATTCTAGCGATGGTGCCTTGCTTGAGGGGATTTAAGGAACCGCCGACGTTGGCATGGTTGACTGATGCTACAGGGAACACGCCTTTTGTACTCGGGGCATTGTTTGTAGAGTCTGGGGCAATAACGGCATAGCCGTCGACGATACTGGCTTTGTATGCTGGGACTGACTCGGCAGCATAGACATCTTCGGCAACAACAGAGCCGACAATGGCCGTGTTGACGGGGGATTCGATGATAATGGGCTCGGGGGTATGCTCGCTGATTTGCAGAAGGGCCTCTTCTACAGAGAGCATCGGATAGGGTGAAGTGCGATATCTCCGATTAGGACCAGCAGAAGGATCATTGGATTGTTGACGATTTGATGAGGTGTGTGCCTTGGGGGCTACGTGTCCAGGGCCATGATGATGACTGCAAAGGCTTGGTTGCTTTTGCAAAGTAGTATGGCTATGACTGTGAGTACCAGAACTCACACCTGCCTCTGCTTCAAGACTTTTGACACCGGCAGCATGCATACTGCGGGAATTGGCTCCAGCAGATTGTAAACAAGCGTGTGGTAGAAGCTTGACAACGGCTTCGAGGTTTTCAACCGCTCCTTTAGGAGATCCTGGTAAAGTAATGATCAATGATTTGTCTCGGACTCCGGCAACCGGTCTAGACATCATCGCAACTGGAAACACACGGGGATTAGCGGCATTCTTTATAGACCGAGTAAACAACAGTTTAGCCTCGACATAGTTCCTCTCTTCCACATGTCTTGGGTTTAGGCCAACCAATTGCCAAGGAAGGACAGGGTGATGTCATCTCACATGGGGTTACTTTCAATGAAGCGGCGATCATGCCATGACTGGGGAAAGATTAGTTTCATGCTTTAGCGTCAACTTTCGAGACGCCATGGGAGCGCCATGGGAACGCCATGAAAAAAGCGCCATGATAGACTTACACTAAGCCAGGAGCATGACGATGTATCAGGGGAGAAACGGCCTTGTGATGTCATTAGCACGGGATGAGCCTTGATATTGAAAGAAACCGGCATATGCAAATATACGAAAAGCGCAAAGTATAAAACAAACAAACATCATACTGTATAGACCGAGAGAGAGAGAGAAAAAAAGACTCACCTCGGGCGTGTTATCCTTGATAGCAAATCCGGTTCCTCCGCTTAACAGAATCAGGTTATACCAATTAACGCTATCATCGCTCCACTCGCAAACGGCCCGCTGGATCTCGAACACATTGTCCGGAACGATCCTGACTGCGGGGGGTTCCCACTTACCCTCTGCCGCGAGAATGGGGGCGAGGGCATTGGCCGTTCGATCAGAAGCGGGGTCCTGTGAGGCCGTGTCGGAGACGATCAGAATAGCTACCTTGAGTTTGTCCATGGTGAGTGGATGATGGAGGAGGAGGGGGGAGATTATCTGGGGGTTTTGACTGGGGGGAATTGAGAAGAGGAGAGTGGCTGAAGTGGGGGAGAATTGGATGCACTCGGGTTTTTATGGCGGAGACGAGCAGGTCGTAAAGAGTACATCGCGAAACTTCGGGTGAGCGAGGGATTGTAACCCTTGGAAGAGTAGCCGGTCCGTGCTAGTAAATAGTGATGAGACTACTGTACGGAGTAAATTATTATTTTTGATTGGATTTACTGGTTGTATCAAGTGGATTCCCATGCGGTTTAATTTGCGGGGGTGGAGTTACAGAGGGAGAGAGAGAGATGCTTCCAATGGTTCTTCTCCATTTGACTGAAATACTGTACAGACCAATGCAATTCCAGCATTTTTCCCTTCAAAAGCTTGCCATCTACGAGATAGTGATTCCAGACGCCCCAATGCTGTGTATCAAAACAATAATAACATGTGAAAAAAAAGAACAACGAAAAGAGGAAAAGTAATGTTCCGAGAGAGAGAGATATCATATCTGCGGCCGGCCGAGCCGAGCCAAGAGTGTGCCGGGAGAGAAAGAGGAAAAGAAAGAGGAAGAGGAAACCCAAATCAGGAATGCATAGCCATCATTCCTTTTCTGGTTGGATACTTTCGCTTCGTGTTTGGTGGAGAGACACGGAAAACGGAGACTGGCGCTAGGCAGCGCCAATGTCCAAGGCTTTACCGCCCACTAACAGGCCAGTAATCAGGCCGAATAGTCCCAGGACGGAACTAAAAATCTCAATGACAAGGATCTTGACAAACCTGGTCATGAAGATATGGTAAGTCTACCGAAGCTAACAAACATTGTTTCGGACAAGGTAAAAGCAGGGCACGGGCTTGATCCAAAAGATCCCAAGAATCAAAAATGTATAGATGTATAGATGGAGAGAATGTCTGGGGTAAAGTATAACTCACAGGCTAGGATCGGCAGCATCGGCGAGAGCAGCACCACTGCCGTTAATACCCACAGAAATACCGCAAATCAAGTTGCAGAATCCCACGGTGATACCGCCCCAGAAAAGTGCATATCCCGTATAGTAGTTGCTCTGAGTGTAGATCTCGCTCTCGGGAACTGAGTTGAGCTTTGCGGAGTACACGATCGCCATGATGACACCGTAAATAGCCACGACTTCACAGAAAATAATCGAGATCAAGTTCTTGGTGCGAATCCGGGGTGCGCGAACTCCACCACCGACGATCGAAGAGCCCGTGAGGAAGATACCCCTGCATAGGTACCATCAGCATTAGTATGGCGGATGCAGACAACAGACTCTGAAAGATTCAGGAGCTCACCATGCAGCTCCGACCACCGAGCAACCAATACATAACGCAATACCGATGTTCGCGAAGGCGAAGGGAGATACCTCCTCGAGGAAGCGGCCGACCTGTTGGCGTGTGTTAATAACTGTGGGCGCGTCGAAGCTTCACTCCTGGATGGATTCGGGGGTTCGAGATCATCGTACATTAAATGCTTCACCTTCGCCCTGGAAGAGCATATCTGCATGATAAGAATCCTTCAGTTAGTAACCTTAACATTCCCAGCACCCAGCTCCATCTCCGAGGGGGAGGTTCAATTCAGCTCGCACGTACAAAGTCCAATCACCACAAAGGCGGTCGTGGAGACACCAAGCAAATACTTGACAGCCATGGTGACCTCAACCTGAAGATGAATGAATGAAAAGGCCCGTTGAAGAAAAGAAATCAAATAAACAGCACGGCGGAGGGGGGGGAGCTTCTGATGGACAGTTTGGAGGAATGAGGTGGCCGGAGCGGATTAACTGATCCGTCGAGGCGGTGGACGGGGCACTTTGTCGTCTTGCTTTCCCCAGATCCACGGAATTGTTCTTGTGATTGCATCGCGCATTGTTTCTTGTTCACTTCTGTTTGCCCGTCGGTTCTGTTGGTGCTTTTCTTTTTCTCTATCATCTCGCCGGCAAATATCCTCCATTTGGATCTGCGCGCGCATTTCCACCCCCTGAGTTCCTCCCCCCCATCTTTCTCCCCCCTCTCGATATCACCATAAACCATGGCCTCCGCCTCTGGGGTAGGGTCGTATTCGAACCCGTTGAAGAAGTTCAAGTAAGTTTGTTTACGATTTGAGCAGAGTGTTGAGGGAGCTTCGAGTTTAACACGATATATAGGTTGGTATTTTTGGGTGAACAAAGCGGTATGTCATCCTCGAATCTCTCGCATTGTATACAGCATACCGCCATGGCGGCGGGATATTTCGAGAGAGAAATGAAATCTTGAATTGGAAATCTAATGTCTATCAGTTGGAAAAACTTCTCTTATCACCCGATTCATGTACGACTCATTCGACAACACATATCAGGCCACTATCGGTATTGACTTCTTGTCCAAGGTATGCCCCTTCAACCCCCCCAACTCCCCCGAAACAATGTTTCAAAGGCAGTTGTAATGCTAATTCAAAAATTTGATAGACTATGTACCTTGAAGACCGAACAGTTCGCCTCCAACTTTGGGATACTGCCGGCCAAGAACGTTTCCGTTCCCTGATCCCCTCCTATATTCGAGACTCGAGCGTCGCAGTAGTCGTCTACGATATTTCCAATGCCAAGTCTTTCCAGAACACCCGAAAATGGATTGATGATGTGCGCGGGGAACGTGGAAATGATGTGATTATCGTTCTGGTGGGAAACAAGACCGATTTAAATGATAAGCGCGAGGTTACAACGGCACAAGGCGAGGAGGAAGCAAAGAAGAATGGTCTGATGTTCATTGAGACCAGTGCCAAGGTTGGTCACAATGTGAAGCAACTATTCCGACGAATTGCCCAAGCCTTGCCGGGTATGGAAGGGGAAGCTAAACAGGGCGAGAGCCAAAGTGAGTCGAATCGAAGATACATCGCCACTGTAAACATATTTGATACTGACCATTTAAACCTCTGCAGTGATCGATGTCAATATTCACCCCAAGGAGACCACCAACAACGACGGCTGTGCCTGTTAAGAGCCCTCCTTAACCCTTTTCCTTTTCCACACCCCTGACGATGTTCGCGTCCGTCCATGATATTGCACCATTTTCTTTAAGATGTACATGTTCCCTCTCACTTTCTGGTTGCTCGTCGGATGAATAGCGTCTGCTTAGATTCTTCTTTGGTGAATGAGGTTTCGTCAATTGGCCCTGAGCTTTTACCCAAATGGCCTGGTGTTACCATCTTCGCTTCTCCCGCATTATATCTTTTTTTCCTCTTTCTACTGGAAAATCCTCTACTTTCAATTCCTTTCCTGATGTCGTTTATTGACCATATGGTCTTCAATGGCCTGTATGTTGAATATGCTATAATTGATGAAGCTGTACCATATGGTGCTATGCAGCAAAGTAGTGATCATGAGATGTAGGCGCAGTACCTGTTATTAGATTTTGCTAAATTTGACTATTATTCACAATTATGACTATGTACTGGTCCATCATTGTAAGATGATATTCTCATCATTCAAGGGTCCATACGGGGTGTCTCAGGTATTTTGCCTCCTACGTCTTCTGTAGGCGCTTGTACTCCACCTTCAGGGCTATGCGGAACATCGAGCGGAACATCTTCTTTTGCGATGGACGAGATATCAGTCCCATTGGTGATATATTTGGCAAAAGCGGTCGAAACGATATTGCCATAGCTCTGGTGAAACTCCTTATGCAGCGATAATAAGAAGAATGGCAGAATAGATTCCTGCATAGCTCCAGGAACCGAGGCTTTTGACCCCCAGTAATGGCGTATCAATTTTCCTGGACAACCGAGATATGTTACCTCAGGACACCCATTTGCCTCCATGCACGAAAGCGTCTTGATGTCATCCCGACGATTAAAGTCATACCGAAGGAAGTTTCCAAAGGCGCCTTGTTCATGCGGCCAGCCGTAACTGAAGGTGGAACAGGAGTTGTATCGCGCATTAGTAGGACAAGACTCCCATGCTTCGAATAATTCCATCGTTCTGGGACTGCGTTGTGCCATGATAAAGCCGGTGTTTAACAACGTTCGACCTCGCATGTCATTGTTGATTGGGTATGATGGATCGATGGCCATAGCGACGAGGTTTTCAGGAAGGATGTCCCAATAGTTAAAGAGCCATTCTAATGGGACATGAGGATGAGGAAATATCACGTCGGCATCCACAAAAACAATGAACTCGTAGTAGGGGAGATGTTGTCTTATCGCTGTGACTTTTGACCAAGTCCCAAATCGTCCAGGAAGGTCTGCCATCTGCACGAACTTGTAATCGTAACCGTGAAGTTGTGCTAATATGATTGTTAGCCATGGACAGACAGATCATCAGGATGGATATCTTACCAAATAGGTAGTGATTTAGTCGCCCTGCCGTAGCCCATAGGGTTGTCTCGTTTGAAGACCATGTCGAATTGAGCAGTTCTCCCGTGTTGTTCAATGGGCGAGTGTCTACATCGAGCACGAGGATCTTCTGCCCAAGTAAACTCTGGAAACGTGGACCCTCTGGAGAGGAAGGAAATGGGAGTTGAAACATTTCCCCTGATGGCAAGGTCAGATTCTCTGCTGTGATGGGTTGCCGAAAGGTGTCATAGAGGCCATGGAGGATAGAAGCAAACGGGGCTTGGGCTGTATTTTGAGTAAGTTTGCTTGATTTCATCAGCTAACAATGCAAACGAGCTTTCTTTGAGGAGGGGTCTTTACGGTAAACCAGCATCCTCGAAGATGCGCTGGGTGTTCAATGCCACGTAGAGAAGACCGAAGGTATACAACGCCACGACGAAGTAAACCCATCGGTGAGGTAAGAATGAGGAGAACGATCTTCTTGACATGATGCTAGTATCTTTGACGTGATAAGCTATCGAGAGAAAGGAGATGGAAGTTGGAAGTTGGAAGAGATGAAAGGTGAGAGGTGAACGGTATTTCAGGCTATCGGAAGTAGGAAAAGACTCGGACTGAAGGGTACATGGGAAGTACCCCAGACGGGACGAAATGAAGCAAAAGATCAGTTTTGAAGAACTGATCATCAATCTGTTCAATATTAGCTTAATATCACGAAGAGGGTACGATGCTTGTTAACCTCTTGCCAGAACATATTAATTTCCATTCCACGCCGGGTATTCTGGATTGGCTTTCAATTTATCTTCAAAGGTCGTAGAGACCCAGGCAGGTTAATCCCATGCCACAAGGTGGTATATCATTCAAACATGAGAAACAAATTAAAGAGAGTTACTGAGTTAGCTTTGAGGACGTGTGTCTCGGCGGCTTATCCGGTCAGTCCGGTTCTCATGTCATCAACATTATCCATTCATCCATGGACAGTTCACCATCCATGGCTCCGGGATGAACCATTCAGACTTTATATAAGCCAGGGCTGGCTTTACTCGAAATGACATTGTGAATTTATGGTGCAATATCATACTTATCTTTCCTTCATCAACCTAGGATAAACTAAAATTGAGATTTTAGCCCTAGAAATATAGATCAAGGGCTTCTTTAAATTATGGATTCAGTCACACTCAATCTGCCTTTCAATAAACACCAAATTTCAAAACAGGATTTGTAACTCAAACGCAGCTATAATTAGCTAGCTTGTTTACCAGAAGCCAGTCAAAATCGACCCCGCCACTCGTTGGAGGTGTGAATTTTTTGCCTTTGGCTAGAAATGGCTCGTCCGAGCCGGCAGCTTGCATTTCAGCAGTGCGGGGATCAAACCATTGTGTTGTGACAGAAGAACCTAGATTCCCCCATTCTCTGGATATAGTATCGAGATCGACATTAAATCATCCAAGCAACAGCTTGGATTATATTGAATCCCTTTGCAGCATGATCTGCTATATAGAGATCAACGTCGGTGCGATTGAGCTTGTGAAAAAGTTCCCAATTGGTATCCGCCATCCAGAGGAAGGGATCGCCTGTCTTGGTGCGGTATAGATAACGAGCTCTGTACAGGACTGCCCGAATTTGCAGTTACAAACAACCCTAATAGGACCTCCTGAGCAAACGGAACAAGTTCCATATTCGCCTCATGCTCTTCGCGTATATCATCATATCAAGTTATCCGGAGCCGAGATCCCAATATTTCAAAACTATGTCGATAATGTCTCTCGCTGGATAGAAGCTCCAATCTTGCTCCCGGATACGTTAAATTCGCTAAAGGCCATTACAGGTTGATCCTTTTTCGCATGATCAGCCATTTCATCGCCAGGTTCCGACACTTGCTCTTCGATGCATGCCATTACTGCAATCATGTTTAGCCCTTTCGGCTAAACAAATAGACCTGATAGGTCTCAGTGCTTCATATAGTTTGCGGGAAGGTGACAGTGTACGATATTACCGACTAACCCTAAACGCTATTCGAAAGCTTCTACTGCATCCAGGCTCGGCCCATAGTGATGATATACTAGCGGCATGTATTATTCTATCTACGTGAGTAGAGTCATTCCGTCTTTCTTCGCGCTAATTGCAGGCGATTCTGATTGTAGCTTAGATACGAGATGATCGATGTAGTTGGTGAATCACTTGGATCACATTTAACTGGTGTTGCTTCATTGCTCCAAGATAGGCAGGTATATGGTAATGTTTATGGCATTCGTGGCTCGTGCTACTGGACGTTGTATCGACACGAGACATGGGCAGCACTATGTACAAGACGTCACCTGTCTCTCGATGAGACATACTGGCAGCCAGAGCCTCTCGACTCATTTGATCATCTCACCCCCGAAAAAACTGCCAACCGAGTCATAATTCTGTTCGGTCAATGTATCAACTTCTGCAATGATGACACGAGGCCTTTTACTGGTGCTGATCATAGATCGAATTTTCGAGAGCAGAAGGCCATTGTATTAGCACAGTTGCTTGATGATTGGAAGACAAATTTGCCGCCAAGTATGACATGCTTTGCTTCTGAAGATCCACCAGAGCTTGACACAGGAGAGATCAATCCTTTCGGAGCAATGTGGTTCTTATTTCCTCAAAGTGGTTAGTTTTGAACTTTTATCTTTTCTTGGGACCTTTGACTGACTTTTGCAGCTGTGGCGAACCAAGTCTACCATGCCAGCAAAATGATGCTGTGCCTTCATCAGAAACATGACATACCCATTGCTCGGGGCCTCGCCAACTATACTTTCTCCTCGACGCGGAAGAAAATTGAAAAGCACAGGAAGGAGATCGTATTGACGGCAGAATACCGGATGCGTGGAGTCTTGTGTTGAGCCAGTGTCTGTATATCGCTGGGCTGGTGACTGAAGGGCCGCAAGAGCGGCAGAGAACACTAGAACTAATCAACCAATGCCAACGAGAAACAGAAGAACAGGCGTTTTATCTGATGACCTGAGGAGAATTTGGGATTATGATATTGGAGATGAAGTTGGTCAATAACAAAATAGTCTCTACTATCTAATAAGACCAACTAAATTTTCGCAGCTTTGCTAGCCTTGAATCCCCAATATGATATGAGTGCCGCTGTAGAAACGTTTCCTCCCTGTTCGCGATTGACCATTTTGAAGATCTGGTGGGCAATATCGAGCAGACGACCGGGGAATCCGATGTTTCTGGCTACAGTCTTTAATGAGTTCTGTGCTTGCCGTCAGCTAATTCCACTATTATAACGACGATTGGTTCATACTATATCTCTCATGTAGTCCCCTATGCATCGCATGTTATCACTCGATGATCCACTGAAATCGCCTTGAATCATCTTTGGAAAAGTGTAGTTAAATTGAGAGCTAGCACCAGCTGCTCCAGATATGAGTTCATAGATTAGCTGAGTGGAAATTCCCTCTGCTGTAGCTAATGCAAAGCATTCTGCAGTCGCGGCAAGATGTATCATCGATGCGAGTTGTATAGTAAGACACATCCTCGAAGCGGACCCAAGAGGGCCTTTCACAGGCACAGGTGTAAACGCAGGAGCCATGTTGCCTAGCGCTATTTCTACAGCACGATTCCCAGCAGTGAAGAGGATCTAGACTGATCAGTAACAAAATCATGGGGATCGAAATTCGGTGGTATTCGGTACCTGGAGAGAATGATAGTCATGAGAACGAGTCACCTGGAAATCGAAGAAACTGAGACTTGGATATTTTGAAGAAAATACTTCAACGTTAGTCTCCATAACTCCCACGATTGTCTTCTCCGGAATATTTTCCAATATCAAGAATATATCAGCGTCGCCTTGACGAATTACCTGGAGACTTTGCCCTGAAGAGGCCTGGGACAATTGTTCCGCCCACTCTTTACCGACTATCAGGATCACTGGATCTCCTTGGTGGAGAGGAGACTGTCTAGGGCTAGGTATCGTTCCGTTGCCATCAACCTCAGCCACTTCAACCCCAGTGATATGCTCATAGTTACATATAACACTTGAATCGTCATCAGAACCGTGGCCTAGCGCCACTCTCTCCGTGAAAGATTGAAGCGCCACAGAGGCAATGGGACAAGGTAGCGAGAGAGAGTCTGCCGTGTCATTTACGATACCCTATAAATTCAAGGGTCAGCAAAAAGCCCTTTATGGAGCATTTGGATCGATGATGGAAGACATACAAGATCCTTGGTGAAAATGGTGACGCTTGACTTGGCATTCCAATCGGCATTGAGCATTGATATCCCTCGGTCACCCATAATCCAACTAGCCCCCTCACTTTTCATGAGAATTTGATATGTATCTCTGCTGGAGAGGCCGAGCGTTTTGGCAAAAGCAAATGTCTCTGCTGCTGCCACAATGTGAATTCCAGCCAGGTGTTGGTTCAGCCTTTTGCTTGTGGTTAGACATTGTTTTTATTTTATTTTCCAGGAACATACATTTTCATCACGCTTGCTGAGCCTAGGGGCCCTGTACAGAAAAGTCTGCCTGGTGCCGATATTGCCTCCAGTTCTGGGCGAATCTCTGTAATTGCTGTCGGGTCCCCGGCCATTATGACCTGAATTACTTTAATATAAGCTACACCTGTCAAGGAAGCCTTGAAATTTGGTGGAAACTCACGCTCAGCAATCCAGAGGTAGCACCTACAACACCACCAGAGACCGGGCAGTCAACGAGACGAATATCCTTTCTTCCCTTCAAATCGAGTCTGTTTTTCAGCTCTACCACATACGTCGGCGGAAGCGTACTGAATAAGCATAGAATGGCCGAGCGTGGTAGACAAACGCTTAGTCCATCAGAACCAAACATAATTGAGTCAACTTGCTTTGGCGTCGCGACCATGACAAAAAATTCGTTTTGGTTATGGCTAGCATCTTGAATAGAAGATGAAATCTGGCCACCAATCGCTTCAAATTTTCGAAGTGCCTCGGGATTTACGTCGAAGCCTTTGACAGAGATTCCGGCCCTCAACAGGTTCGATGCCATGCCAAATCCCATAGCACCAAGGCCAGCGAAGCCGACATGTCTCTTGTCTATCAATTTGGGAGTTAGCGTATCCATTGTGATGGTTTGAATTTCAGAGAAAAGGTCAATTGAATGATTTATGCAGCATGGGAAATGGTATATTGCAGATATTTACGTCTTTGGAAACGATGACATTTTTAAAAGCAACAAAGACCCAGGCGGCCCTGGAATAAATTCACTCAATCACAACCGAGCCTTAGTAGATGGTAAGTACATCGAACAACGAATGAGACTTGTTTGCGATATTTTGGCCAATCCAAATGCTTGACGAAGTCTTCGGGAAAAGCTCGGCACCAAACTGTGCGGGGAGAGTGAGATGATGGAGTATACGAAGTCGGGAAGAAAGCCGAGAACAAGTCAGCAGAGTAGATGTTGAATTGAAAAAATGCGCGACTGCGATCACTAAGTTTCCTCCACGGATCACTTTGCTAGAGAAATTGTCAGAATGGCCACGAAGAACCGCCTTATTCTTGGTCTGATGACCATTGGCCCTGACTCTGCACTCGGGGCACGCATTACGGACCTCGATGAATACAAGAAATGTCTCAATTATCTTGCATTCAAAGGTTACAACGAGCTCGACTCGGCTGCTGTATATGTTGGCGGCAAACAGGAAAGCTTTACCAGGGATGCAGGCTTCAAAGAACGCGGTTTTCGCGTCGCTTCTAAGATCATGCCTAAGAAACCGCGATCTCATGCACCCGAGCATCTGCCCGCCGCGTGGGATGTGAGCCTGCGAAATTTGGGCGTGGATTGTGCTGATATTGTAAGTGCATGATTCCCTCATCTATTGTCTTTGTTTTTTTCTCACGCGTATCCAGTTTTATTTACATGTCCCTGACCGTACGACAAGATGCACAAGGCAGGCAAATTCAGGCAATTGGGACTGAGTAATTATGCGTTCATGGGAAGTGGCTGAGCTTGTGGGTATCTGTGAACGCAGAGGATTTGTGAAGCCAACGATATACCAGGGAATGTAAATGCCATTAGTAAGTTCACTTACGCCTTTTATACATAGAGACTCGAGCTAACTTACCACTAGCTCGCGGCCTGGAAGCAGATTTGGACCTTGTCTACGCAAGTTTGGCATCTCACTCGTTGTCTACAATCCACTGGCTGCGGGACTTTTCTCGGGCAAATATAGTAGTCTGGAGACACCAACCGAGGGTCGATTTAGCACGACCAATCCTTTGGGTAAGCTTTACATGGAGCACTACTTTAAACAGTCTACTATGGATGCACTGGCAATCATTGAGCCGGTGGCTAAAACGCACAATATTCCATTGATCGAAGTGGGATTGCGATGGGTTGTGCATCACAGCAAATTTCGGGTTCCGGAGAAGGGTGGTAAGGATGGTATTCTCTTGGGGATTAGCTCATATGGCCAGTTATAGCAAAACTTCGAAGCTTGCGAGAAGGGACCTCTGCCTAGTGATGTGGTCGAGGCGTTGGATCAAGCGTGGGCGAGAACGAGAGGTGATGCACCAACATATTGGCGGTGATCATTGCATATAGCTAGTGAGTAGAAGAAAAAGTGCAGCTTCATATTCCATCTATTATTGTCAATATCAAATAGTCATTGAATGATACAATAATTTTGATGCCAGTACGTATTTGCTCATGTAGAATCACCTTTATTGGTACCTCCCAAACTCATAGGTATGGAGGGGTTCATCATCATGTTATTAGATACAATGCTTTGTGGTCCTTGAAAGTTAGAATCGAAGAGGATCTTTTGGACTAGGAGGGCATTGATGATTATAATCCTCAATTTTGGGATTTCAATATCTAAATCAGTCATAATCTGAATACCTGAATTATTCTTGCTTAGATCATCTGTTCAAACTGACTTCCAAAGAGCGGAAAATATCCGTGTTGCAATTTGGCACTTCCAAGCATCCAACCCTCACTTCTATCTTGATACCAGCTTCACTGGCGTCATGTGCGAGTGATGCTGGCAATTTCCATGGCTCTTCCTCCAATTCCCCATCGACATCAGAATCATGCATCAGTTCTGGGGAATAAATTTTAACTGTATGCAGTTTAGGCAGATCCTGCCTTTTATTCATCAGCAAACTATCAATGAAGTCGTCATGGTTCGGATCTCCTCGATCTCCATCGACAAATCTGAACATGTCTATATCATCATAGTACACTTCCAAAACTTCAAGGCTAGGAGGTAGACGCTCAGAAAGTCGACTACCTGTAGGAGTCCAGCCGCACAGAAAAGCGTGATAAATCTGCAGAGTTCTCAATGACAAGAAGTCTCTGAGATCAATGGGTGGGCTATGAAAAAGCCCTTCATGGTCTAACATCGGTCTTGTCATTATTAGATCTTCCAGGTTTTCTTTCTGGGACTGTAGAGCCCGAACAAAGGCTTCGCATGTCCACTCCTTAGCTGGCTGGTCCTCATAGTGGCCGGACCACTCGCATTGATCGGCATCATACAAAAGTGTTCTCAGAGCCCATGGCCAACTTATCAGTGCTTTCAAAGCCTTTTCATGTGCTCCGCATTGTATCAGTCTCAAGTGTTCCACTGGAGAAGTGCAAACATGTGAGTTATCGTCAAACTCTAACTCCTCCCAGTCTCTAAAATTGTGCAGAGTCAGTGTCGTGAGGTTAGGAAACCAAAAGACTTGATATCCATCTTGCATGAAACTGTCACCGCCTCTCGAGACACAAGGAATCATCGCAGAGAAAATATGGCTCCGGAGCCCCGGGTTATTGTCCAGGCTTTCCTGTAGCTGATGCCACGGCTGCTTCGAACCATACCGGTCAAATTCACGCACGAAGACATCGCGATAAAACACTGGCTCGAGAAGAGCTTTCAATCGACGTGTAGTAAGTAGAAGAGAGTGTATGTCTTTTATTCTCCGTGGCTGATTATGGTCGAAAGCATGTCGGAACGCATGATGCAACTGGTAGAACGGTATCTTCCCATATATTTTTTCTGGCCTTGTGTATAATAGAAGCTTGGCTATGACTAGAAGAAGCTCGCTGGGAAGATCTAAGAGCGATGTCATATCATGAGTAGTAGTCAACTGTCAAGCAGATTATGATGGAAGATTAAACTTGAAGTTATTTGAGGGGGTAACAGGCTACAATAAGCACGGCTCAAATGGAATGCTGATAAATATTAGTAATCAGGAGAATCACACTCGTAAGACATCAGTAGTTTCTGGTATTCATGTACTAGCAGTCAAGAGCCTTGGGAGCATCCATATATAGATAGGACAGTCGCATGAAGTCAGCGGACTGTCTAGGAAAAAGAAATTTGTATAATCATCGCCCGCTATATCAATTATTCTCGGTATCAGATATGTACTATTAATCATATACAACTTTTTTGTGTGATAGTAAGCAGCCTAGGTGGTTCTATTTCCTTCCACCTCCTGCTCAGATTCCTCCTCGTAAGTCTCTTGAGGAGCCTCGAAGAAAGGAGCGAATTTACTCTTCATTCTCAGTCTCTTTCCAAAGAAGTAGAATCCGATAGGAATTGGAACGAGAACGGCAGCCACACAGCCGAGTAAAGTAGATGCCCATTGAATACCCATGTTCTCGAACATTTGGCGCGAGAAGAGAGGGAAAGCTGCTGCAACCATTGATCGACAGAATGTATTCGCGGCGATAGCCGAGGCAGCACTGTTTGGATGTTAGATTCGCTTGCGATAGATGAAAATGGGGTTCAGAATCAACTTACAACATAAGATAAGTGTCGATCAGGTAGTTGAACAATTGAATGAAGATGATCAGAAGGCCAAAACCAGTGAATAGACCACTGAGCGTAGGCACAATCCAATGAATAGTACCGTTAAAACCAGTCCAGCCGAACCAGAAAAGACCAGCAGCAAACATAGCACCGGCAACCATTACTGGTGGAAGACGCCATTCTGGAACCGGCACGTTATTATTCTTGTCAAGCTTCTTGACATAAGATGGAGAGCTTAGAATAACGTATGCCGCAGCGATAAAAAGACCGACAACCAATCCGAACAATGGGAGGCCGCCAACACCAGCATTCATGCCGTACTCCTGCTGGAAAACAAGAGTATAGGCCGTCAAGAAGCAGTAAAGAAGACCATAAATGAAACTCAGATAAATAGTAACTGCCATGATCAAGGGCTCGTAGAAAAGCAGCTTGAGTGGGCGAGAGAAGTTGTTAACAATCAACTCTCTGAAATCAACCTCAATCTCCTCTTGCTTGGCGTGAATTCCCCAGTTTTTGGTGCGACGTCGCAGCTCGGAAGCCTTCTCGACTAAAACGACCGGAGGATAAGACTCCTTCAAAAAGAACAGATTCATCACAAAGGCGGCGTAGCCCATGAAAGCAGGGATCCAGGCGGTCCAGCGCCAACCCAGGTAGGACATGTTGATGAAGCCACCAATGAAAGGAGCAATAAGAGGGCCCAAGAAGACCGTACTGGAGAAACAAGCGATCGCAATACCACGGGTGCGGTTGTTGAAAATATCGGAGAAGACGGCTGCAACGACCGCCAATGGCGAACTACCAAAGATACCACAGAAAAAGCGACAAATCATCAGAGTTTGCAGGTCTTTAGAGACTGCAACTGCGGTATTGAAAATGCCAAATCCCAGCATGGCGAAAACGATTCCTGGACGACGACCTTTAAGCTCGGATAATGGGGCCCAGATGAGAGGACCGGATGCGTAACCGACAATGTACAATGAACTGGAGAGAACAGAAACTTCGAGACCGACACTGAACTCTTTGGCGACATTTTGGGATGAGGAACTAAAAATGGCGGAGTCGAAGGTAGAGCAGATACTTGTGAAAGCGAGCATGGCGCCAATGTAAACCCTTCAAGTATATTAGAAATTGTATTATTGGGGAGCAAAAAAACAAAAAAAAAAAAAAAAAAACTATGACTTACTTTTCCCAGGGAGGCCAGTTCGAGGGGGAA
>Ga0102593_1000979_pt1 | contig 33616 bp, 37 predicted proteins | sample AraplaCol_mMS_r2_2_FD_76862 | JGI IMG/M metagenome (GOLD analysis project Ga0102593, IMG submission 76862) | Arabidopsis root microbial communities from North Carolina, USA - plate scrape MF_Col_mMS_r2 (SPADES assembly) (version 2) | ecosystem: Host-associated > Plants > Roots > Endosphere...
CAGCAGGAACGGCGTTCGTCCGCCGACCAGCGCATCGCGCGCGGCCGACGGCGCGGCGACCGTTTCGGGCACATGGCCCGCCGGGCGGGTGGGATGGGGCTGCTCGGGATCGCTCGGGGTCATGCCGGGGCGCCGTGGAAACCGACGCCCAGCCTACCGCGAGCGGAGGTGACGGTCAGCGCAGGGCGGCTGCGGCGTCCAGATCGGCTTCAGACAGCGCGTGGCCCTCGTGGGCAGCTGCGTGGATCAGGCGGCCGGTCAGCACCGAACCTGCCAGCATTTCGACCACCTGGTAGTGCACGTTGCCCTGCACGCGCGCCTTGGCGGCCAGCTCGACGCGCTCGCTGGCGTAGACGTCGCCGTCCAGGCGGCCGTTGAGGATCACCACCGGCGCTCGGACCTCGCCTTCGATGCTGCCGTTCTCGGCGAGCGTGATCGTGGCGCGCTGGCCTTCCTCGGCGATCACCTTGCCGATGATCCGGCCCTCGACGTACAGGCCGCCGCTGAAGCGCAGATCGCCATGGAGGACGACCTGGGCGCCGATGAGGGTGTCGACCTGGCCGTCGATGTGGGCGGGTTTGTTCTTGAACATCGGGTACTTCCGGTTGCGCGCCGGGCGAGCCGGCATGGGTGAGAAGGTCAGGTGGCGCCGAGCTGCCAGCCCAGCGTCTGTTCCACCGCCACGTCGCCGCCGTCGAGCGACACGCGCACGCGTTGCGGCGTGAAGTCGGCCGGCAGCATGACGCTGCCGTTGAGCTGCTGGAAGTAGCGGAACGAATAGTCCTGCGGCGGCGCGGAGCTGCGCTGGTGCAGCTCGTCCCAGCTGATCGTCGCAAGCTTGCCGTGGCGCACGCCCTCGACGGTGAAATGCAGGCGGCCGCGGCTGATCGCGCCCTTGTTGAGGCTCTGCGTCAGCACGATCTGGTAGCGCCAGCTGCCGCCGGATTCGGCGTCGAAACGCGCCGAATGCACGGCCAGGCCCTTGGGCTGGCCGGTCGCGCCGACCAGGCGCTCGTAGAAGGCGATGTTCGCGCGCAGGTCGGAGATTTCCTCCTCGCGCTCGGCCAGCTCGCCCTGCACTTCCTTGTTGGCGGCGCGGCTGATCTGGTCCGAACGCGACAGCGTGGCCTCGCGCTGGGCGAGCTGTTCGGCCTGCGAACGCCAGCGGCGCAGTTCGTCCTGGGCTTCGTCGAGCTGCGCCGTCACCGCAGGCAGCTTGGGGGCGGCATGGCGTTCGGCACCGAACCAGACGCCCGCCAGCGAGCCCAGCCAGGCGATGGCGAGCACGACCGCAATCAGCGGCCGGCGATCCGGACGCTGCTGGACGATCGTGAAACGCGGCGGCGGCGCCCTGCGCGGCGTATTGGTCATAAGCATGTTTCCGGCGATGCAGTCGCCGGATTCCCCAGCCCCTATACTTCGATGGACAGTCTAGCGAGGGAGCGACATGACGGATGCGCACCTGTTCGCAATTGGCGTAGTTCTGGCCTGGTTGGCCGGAATCCGCGTCTATCTCACGGTTTTCGGCGTCGGGCTGGCGGGATTCTTCGGCTGGCTGGACCTGCCGCAGGCGTTGCAGGTTACCGCCTCGCCGTGGGTGCTGGGGGTTTCCGGGCTGCTCGCCGCTGGTGAATTTTTCGCCGACAAGATCCCGGGCGTCGATTCGGGCTGGGACCTGCTCCACACGGTGCTGCGGATCCCGGCCGGCGCCTTCCTGGCGGCGGCCACGCTGTCGCCCGATGGCCAGCTGGGCGCCGGCGCGCTGGCGGCCGGCGCGGGCGTGGCGCTGACCAGCCATGTGCTCAAGTCCGGCTCGCGCGCCCTGCTCAACACCTCGCCCGAGCCGGTGAGCAACTGGACGGCATCGATCACCGAGGACGTCGCCACCGTCGGCGGCCTGGCGCTGGTGTTCGCGCATCCGTGGATCGCGCTGGGGATCGTGGTGGTGATCAGCATCACCGTCGCACTGCTGCTGTGGTGGGTGTGGCGGATGCTGTTCCGGCGCACGCCGAAACCCGGGCCCGTTTGAGGTATGGTTCAAAAGAAAACGCCGCCGGAATCCGGCGGCGTTCTTGTTTCAAGCTTGCGCGAGGTGACGCGCGGCGATCAGTCTTCCAGCTTGGTCAGCAGGTAGTTCTGCTCGCCCAGGCGTTCGATCAGCGACAGCTGCGTTTCGATCCAGTCGATGTGCTCTTCCTCGGAATCGAGGATGTCGGCGAACAGCTTGCGGCTGACGTAATCGTTCACCGATTCGCAGTAGCGGATGGCGTCGCGCAGCAGCGGCAGGCCTTCCAGTTCCAGCGAGAGATCGCACGCCAGCACTTCGCGCGGGTTTTCGCCGATGCGCAGCTTGCCCAGCGCCTGGAAGTTCGGAAGCCCCTCGAGGAAGAGGATGCGCTCCGACAGCTTGTCGGCGTGCTTCATCTCGTCGATGGATTCCTTGTATTCGTGTTCGGCCAGTTCCTTCAGGCCCCAGTTCTTCAGCATCTTGGCGTGCAGGAAGTACTGGTTGATCGCGGTCAGCTCGTTGTAGAGCGCCTTGTTGAGAAATTCGATGACCTTGGCGTCGCCCTTCATGGCCGGCCCTCCGTAAGCATGGACGGCGGCACTCTAGCCCGTTCAGGCGGACGATGACGGAACGCGAATCGGATGCACCCGCGTCCGAGAATCAGTCGCGGTTGGGAGCCAAGCTCATGAGAGCGGGCTCAGGCGGCTTCCTGCATCACCGCGAACGGCAACTCGCGCACGGCGTGGGCGGAGTCGAGCAGCGATGCGGCCATGTCCAGGCAGCTGCCGCAATTGGCGCCGGCGCCGGTGCGCATGGTCAGTTCGGTCACGCTGCGGCAGCCGGCCTCGGCGGCCGAGCGGATGTCGTGATCGGTGACCCCATTGCAGATGCAGACGTACACGGTGGCGATATCGGATCGGGCAACCGGATCGGCTGCAGCGCCATTCCGCCACGAATGAGAATGATTGTCAATTAACGAAAGCTGATCAGCCCTGCCCCGCCCCGGCGCCGCGGCAGCGCGGCCCGCGATGGCGGCCGATCTGGTCCTGCGGGCGGAACTCCGGTCCGGGCGTCGGGACCGCCGTGGGCCCGGCGACCTGCCGCGCGGCCGGCGCCAGATGCCGCAGGGCGCGGGCGTACACGGAACGCTTGAACATCACCACGTGCTCGACGGGGTACCAGAAGTCCACCCAGCGCCAGTGGTCGAATTCGGGCTTGTCGGTGAGATCCAGGCGCAGATCGGACTCCTGCCCGGTCAGGCGCAGCAGGAACCACACCTGTTTCTGGCCGATGCAGACCAGGCGGTCGTTGCGGCGGATCGCCCGCTGCGGCAGGCGGTAGCGGAGCCAGCCCGGCGTCGCGCCGAGGACCTCGACGTGCTCGGGAAGCAGCCCCGTCTCCTCGCGGAGTTCGCGGTACATGGCTTCCAGCGGCGTCTCGTCGCTGTTCATCCCGCCTTGCGGGAACTGCCAGCCGTCGCGATGCACGCGGCGCGCCCAGAACAGGCGCCCGTCCGGGTGCATCAGGACGATGCCGACATTGGGTCGGTAGCCGTCCGGATCGATCACGATGCGGACTCCTGAATTCACTGCCTCCGACTCTGCCACGCCCTCGCCCGCGACGACAACCCGGTGCGGGGCGATTGACGGACACCCCTTCGGCATGAATAATTCGCGGTTCTCCGCGGGGCTATGTAGCTCAGCCGGTTAGAGCACAGCACTCATAATGCTGGGGTCGGTGGTTCGAGTCCACCCATAGCCACCATCCGCGAGAGAACACACGAAAACCCGCAGCGATGCGGGTTTTTTGTTGCCCGTCTTCCCGGAAGACGCCCTGGCGCCCCCCGTGCGGCGCCCCCCGAGCTGCCGCCCGAACCGCAAAGTTGATGAGAATCATTTGCGTTTGAATGACACCGCTGCCCATAATCCGGCCCCTCATTCATAGGGGAAGCGGACCGATGTCCCGTTCCATGCGTTGCCGCCGACTGGCGGTCCTGTCGCTGCTGGTGCCCACCGCACTGGCTTCCGCCATCGCCCAGGCGCAGCAGGCCGGCGACCAGGCGCACGCGCTCGATGGCGTCACCGTCATCGCCGAGCGTGCGACCACCGCGACCAAGACCGATACGCCGCTCACCGAAACCCCGCAGTCGGTCAGCGTGGTCACCTCGGCGCTGTTCACCGACCGCGGCGCGCAGAACCTGCAGGAAACGCTGCGCTACAGCGCTGGCGTCGTCGCCGATGCCTGGGGCCTGGACACGCGCGCCGACGCGAGCACGATCCGCGGCCTGGACCCGGTGCAGTACGTCGACGGCATGCGCCGCCTGTACAACTTCAGCCCGATGGCGCGACCGGAGGTCTACGGCCTGGAGCGCGTGGAAGTGCTGCGCGGGCCGTCGTCGATGCTGTACGGCGCGGGCGCGGCCGGCGGCATCATCAACGCGATCAGCAAGCGTCCCAACTTCCAGACCAGCGGCGAGATCGGCCTGCAGCTGGGCAGTTTCGATCGCCGCCAGCTGCAAGGCGACGTCACCGGCCAGCTCGGCGATTCGGGCAACCTCGCCGGCCGCCTCGTCGGCGTGGTGCGCGATTCGGGCATGCAGACCGACGAGATCGACGACGACCGCGTCTACATCGCGCCGTCGATCACCTGGCGCGGCGAGAACAGCAACCTCACCGTGCTCGCGAGCTACCAGCGCGACAAGACCGCATCGAGCCAGCAATTCCTGCCGGTCGTCGCGACGCTGCTCGCGCCTCCGGGGCGCAAGCTCGATCCGGGCACGTTCCTGGGCGACAAGGACTTCGACAAGCTCGATTCGCGCGTCGCCAGCGCGACGGTGCTGTTCGACCACGCGTTCAACGACGTGGTGACGTGGCGTTCGAACCTGCGCTACATCGATGCGAAAACCGATTTCCGCGAGATCTTCCCGGACACCTACAGCAATCCGGAATATCCGTTCATCGATGCCGACGGACGCGTGGTGAACCGCCTCACCTACGGCGTGAAACCCAACGACCGCATCCTCACCGCGGACAACTCGCTGCAGTTCGATTTCGCGACCGGCACGTTCCAGCATGTGCTGCTGGCCGGCATCGACTACACCGATTTCCGCGAGGAATCGTCGACCTTCTCCGGCGTCACCACGCCCATCGACATCTACGATCCGGTCTCCACCGGCGTGACGATCCCCGAATACTCCGACCTGCCCGACCAGCGCAGCACGCAGACCGGCGTGTACGTGCAGGACCAGATCCGCTGGGCCGATCGCGTGACGATGGTGCTTGGCGCGCGTCGCGACCGCGTCGTGTCGAAGACGCAGGGCATGGACGACCAGACCGACAACGAGACGACCTGGCGCGTCGGCGTGATCGGCGATGTCGGCGCCAACGTGTCGCCGTACGTGACCTACACCGAGTCGTTCCTACCCGTGCTGGGCCAGGACGTGTACGGCAATCCGTTCGTGCCCATGCGCGGCGAGCAGATCGAGACCGGCGTGAAGTGGCAGCCCACGCGCAACGCGATGGTCACCGCGGCGTTCTACAGGATCACCGACACCAACCGTCAGACCAACGATCCGGACAACGTGCTCAACGTCGTGCAGACCGGCGAGATCGAATCCAAGGGTTTCGAGCTGGAAGGCGCGTTCGTGTTCGACAACGACTTCACCGTCACCGCCAGCTACAGCCACAGCGAAGCGGAAGTCACGCGCAGCAACATCGAATGGGAAGTCGGACGTAGCCTCAACGACACGCCGCAGGACCTCGCCTCCTTGTGGCTCGCCAAGGGCTTCCAGATCGCCGACGACATGACGCTGCGCGCGGGCCTGGGCGGTCGTTACGTCGGCTCCACCGTGTCCGCCGGTCCGACCACGTCGATCCGCTCGCCCGGCAACACGCTGGCCGATGCGATGCTGGAACTGCAGATGCCCAGCTGGGTGTTCTCGTTGAACGTGACCAACCTGTTCGACAAGGAATACTTCGGCCCGTGCCGCTACTTCGGCGATTGCTTCACCGGTAATCCGCGCTCCGTCGTGGGCACCGTCAGCTATCGCTTCTGATCCAGCCAACGCCCACGCAGGACGCCCGCATGCAACGCAGCACGCTCAAGGCCTGGTTCCTCGTCCACAAGTGGACGAGCCTGGTATGTACGGTGTTCCTGTTGCTGCTGTGCCTGACGGGCCTGCCGCTGGTGTTCTGGGAAGAGATCGGCCACCTCACCGGGGCCGATCCTGAAGTCGCGCCGGCCGCCGCCGGTGCGCAACCGCAGAACCTCGACGACCTGGTGAACCAGGCGCTCGCGCAGTATCCGGGCGATGTTCCGCTGTTCCTCGGCTGGGACGACCATTCGCCCAGCGTCTACGTGAACACCGGCGCGCGGCCGGATACGCCGCCGCCGGAGATGCACACGGCGATCCTGCACGAGTACACCGGCGAAGTCCTGCCGGCGCCGCAGTTCAACGAAGGCGTGATGTACTTCATCTACCGGCTGCATACGGACGTGTTCGTCGGGCTGCCGGGCATGCTCTTCCTCGGCGCGATGGCGCTGCTGTTCGCGGTGGCGATCGTTTCGGGCGTGGTGCTGTACGGGCCGTTCATGCGCAAGCTGCCGTTCGGCACGCTGCGAACGGGACGCAGCCGTCGCCTTGCGTGGCTGGACCTGCACAACGTGCTCGGGATCGTGACGCTGGGCTGGGCGTTCGTCGTCGGCATCACCGGCGCGATCAACACGCTCGCCAAGCCCCTCGAACAGGCGTGGCAGACGCAGCAGCTGGGCGAATTCGCCAGGCGTTACGAGGGCCGCTCGCGGCCCGCGCAGTTCGCATCGCTCGATGACGCGGTGGCGAAGGCACGCGCTGCCGAACCCGGCATGAAGCCCGCGTTCGTCAGCTTCCCCGGCACCGGTTACAGCGGCGATCACCATTACGGCGTCTTCATGAACGGCGATACGCCGTTGACCGAACGCCTCTACCGCCCGGTGCTGATCGACGTGGAAACCGGCGAGATCACCGCACGCCCCCAGTTGCCGGGTTACATGACGACGCTGCTCCTCTCGCAGCCGCTGCATTTCGGCGACTACGGTGGCATGCCGCTGAAGATCCTCTGGGCGCTGCTGGACCTGTTGACCATCGCGGTGCTGGCAAGCGGCCTGTACCTCTGGTTCAAGCGCGGCAGCACCGAAGCGCGCGTCACCGAGATCGAGCGCGCCGGCCTGGTCGCCGATGCAGGAGCCGCACGGTGAGCCGCGCGCCGAATACACCCCGCAGCCCGTTCATCGCACCGGCGTGGATCACGGTGGCGAGCATCGTCGGGCTGGTCAGCGCGCTGATCGGCGACGGCGTGTTCGATGTCGTCTCCTGGCTGATCTTCGCCGCCCTGATCGGCCTGTTCGTCCGCGCGTGGATCAAGCGCGAGCGAACGCGCGAGCCCAAGCGCTGAGCCCGCTTCAACGCAGGCGTTCGAAACCGAACAACGCCTTCAGCGGATGCGCCCGACGTTCCAGCCAGGCGCGCAACAATCCCGCCCCGATCATGCTGTATACGATGCCATTGCCGCCGTAGGCCATCGCGAACAGCACGCGCGGCCCCCATTGCGGATGCGGGCCGAAGAACGGAAGCCCGTCCTTCGTCTCCGCGAACGTGCCGGCCCAGCCGAAGGACGGCTCCGTGGCCAGATGCGGGAACAGCCCCGCGACGCGCCGGAGCAGCTTGTCGGCCTTCGTCTCCACGCGCGCATCGCGACGCTTCGGAATATCCACCGCATCGTCCTCGCCACCGACGAGCAGCCGCGAGTCGCCGGTGGACCGCAGGTAGAGATACGGCCTCGCGCTTTCCCAGAGCAAGGTGTTGGCCAGTGCGCCGAGCTCGACGGGTTCGGTGATGCACGCGTAGCTGCTGCGATTGCGGGCCACGGTTTCGTCGATCCAGCGCTGCGCCTCGTATCCCGCCGCGACGACGACGTGACGCGCCGTCACGCGCGCGCCTTCACCTGTTTCGAGAACGACCTGCCGCGAGCCCGCATGCACGGGTTCCAGCCGCGTTCTTCCGTACACACCGGCGCCGCGGCGATGCAGCCTATGCAGCAGGCGATGCGCGAGCCGGTAGGGATCGATGCGGGCGGCGACGTGGGTGAGCAGCGCGGCCGGCGCATCGAAATCGTACGCGCGCGCGATGTCGGCGCGATCCAGCCAATGCGTGTCGAGCCCCGCATCACGTCGCGCCTTGAATTCCCTGCGCAGTCGCGGGACGTGCCAGAGATGGCTGGCGAAGTAGAGGCTGTCGCTCATCGCGAAGTCGACGTCGCGTATGTCCCGCGCCAGATCGCGAAGCTGGCCGATGGCGTCCTGGCAGGCGCGATAGGCCAGTCCCGCCTGCCCCTTGCCGTACTCGCGCGAGAGATCCGTCAGGTGCGTGTCGATCTCGTACTGCAGCAGCGCGGTGCTGGCCGCGCTGCTGCCCCAGCCCACGTCGCGTTGCTCGAACACGGCCACGTCGAAACCCGCATCGGCGAGCGCGTCGGCGATGATCGCGCCGGTGATGCCTGCGCCGATCACCGCGACATCGCAGCGCACGTCCGCATGCAGCGGTGCGTACGTCTGCATCAGGCCATTCTTGACCGCCCAGAACGGGTAGCCGCTTTTCAGATCCATCGCGCGAACGCCTACGCGCGGGCGTGGCGCGACTTGCGCCGCGCCACGATGCATTGTCCGACGATCGCCGTGATCAGGATCGCCGCATTGGTCGCCACGAACACCACATTGCCGACCATCGCGCTGTAGGCAATGAACCCCACGGACGCCACGCACTGGCCGATGAACAGCCAGCGCGAGATGCCCTGCGCGCTCTCGTCCCGCGCCATGGTCACGACCTGGCGAACCAGCGTCGCCAGCAGGACGGCCGACGCGAGCCAGCCGATCACGTCGGGGTTCATGCCGCGCTTCCTGCGTCGCTACGCCTGTGCGATCAGCCCAGGTTCTCGAAGCCGTGCTTGAGGCGGCTCATCTCGTCGTGGCCCTGCTTCACCGATGCGTAGGCCTTGTCGATCACGTCGCGCGCCGACGGCGAAAGCTCGACGTCCTTCACCGCGTCCTCGTACTTGTGCTTGATGTGGTCCTCGCCGCGCTCGACTTCCTTCACCACCGCCTCGTCGCCCTTCGACAGCGCGGCGCGCAGGTCGACGAAGACGCGATGCGCCGACGCCAGCACGGTGCCGTCGTCCTCGGGCTTGCCGCCCTGCGATACGACGTAGCCCTGCAATGCGGACACCGACGCCTGGCGCTCGCTGGCACGACGCTCGAACGCCGATCGCAGCGACGGGTTCTGCGCTTCCTTTGCAGCTTCGCGATACCCGTCGACGCTGTCGATCGTGGTTTCGATGAGGCTGTTGACGACGCGCAGGTCATGATCGTGAGTTGCCATCTTGTGCTCCTGTTGTGGGTTTGAATGACCCGATCATGTGTTCGCATCGGCGACGAAATCGTGAATGGAACGTGGGCTTTTCATTTCGTTCACCCACTCTCACGTTCGCGTCACGAGTATTCGCCGAGTCTTCAAATCCAGAGCTTTTCAACGTCACGGTACGCGCATGAACCACAACGGCCGACTCATCCTGATCGTCGAGGACCACCTTCCCATCGCGGAGATGCTCGGCGGTTACTTCGAGGCCGGCGGCTACGAAGTCGACTTCGCGCGCGATGGCGCCGAGGCGTTGCGGCTCTCGGCGAACAATCCCTACGACGCGATCCTGCTCGATCGCAACCTCCCGCGTATCGATGGCGTGGAGGTATGCCGGCGTATCCGCCAGGAGCAGCGTCGCGCCACCCCCATCCTGATGCTGACTGCGCGCGACACCATCGAAGACCGCGTGGAAGGCCTCGAGGCGGGGGCTGACGATTACCTGACCAAACCGTTTTCCATCGAGGAACTGGAAGCGCGCCTGCGCGGCCTGATGCGCCGTTCGCGCAAGACGGCGAGTGAACCCATCCGCGTCGGCGATCTCGTGCTCGATCCGCATGCGATGAGCGCCGAACGCGGCGGCGTGCCGATTCATCTGACGCCGATCGGCTTCCAGATCCTGCATCTGCTGATGCGCGAAGCGCCGCGCGTGATCAGCCGCGAGGAGATCCAGCGCGAAGTGTGGCGCGATGAACCGCCGGATTCGGATTCGCTGCGCAGTCATCTTTACATCCTGCGCAAGGCGATCGATCGCGGGCACGACACGCCACTGTTGCAGACCATCCCCGGCATGGGATTCCGCATCGGCGAGCATCCCTCGGCGTTCACCGCCTCGCGCAACCAGCGCGAGAGCGTGGCGATGCGAGGCTGAACCGCGCGAAGCGGCGGCACAGGCAGGCTGGGATCGGGTAGTCTGGGCGCACTCGAACGCCCAGGAAGCGCACCGATGTCGCTGGGCCCCGTTCGATCCCACCTGCGAAACGCGACCGCATCCGCCCATGGACGCGTCGATGCGCTGCTGCCGCAGGGCGTCGCGCAACCCCGCGATTACGCGGCCTACCTGCGCGCGATGCACCGTTTCGTCGCCTCCAGCGCCTTGCCCGATGGCGCGCGCGAACGCTATCTGCCGCTGCTTTCCGACGACCTGCACACGCTGGGCATCGCCGCGGATGCGCCGCCCGCAGACGCCGCGTCGCAGGATCGTTACGAGCGCCTGGGCTGGGCTTACGTGTTCGAAGGCTCCTCGCTGGGCGCGCGCATGCTGCTGCGCCAGGCGAGATCGCTGGGCTACGACGATCGCACCGGTGCGCGTTACCTGAACGAGCACGCCGGCTCCAGCGAGTGGTCGGACGTGCTCCGCCAGCTCGAAGACTCCCTTCCCGACGAAAGCCAGCTGCATCGCCTCGTCGTCGCCAGCCACCGCGCCTTCGCCGCCGTTGAAGCCGCTTTGCTCGACGCCCTGCGCATCGAAAAGGACCGTTCATGAACCCCGCCAACGCGACGCAGGCTGAACTCTGCGCCCGCGAACCGATCCATCTGTCCGGCGCGATCCAGCCGCATGGCTACCTGATCAGCTGCAGCTGGCCCGACTGGACGGTGCGGCACGTGTCGGCGAATGTCGCCGATCTGCTGGATGAACCGCCGTCGCGACTGTTGGGATCCTCGCTGCGGGAGCACGTGGACGAAAGCATCCTGGAAGCCATCGCCGATGCGTTGCGCTTCACCGAGCCCGGCCTCGCCGCACAACGCGTCGCGACGACGAACATCGGCGCGCGCGGCACGCTGTGCGACATCAGCACGCACCTGCACCAGGGGCTGGTGCATATCGAGATCGAGCCGCAGACGGCCGGCATGAACAACGCCGGACCGCTCACCGCCAACGCGATGATCGGCCGCATCGCCGGCCAGGATCCGGGCCCTGCATTTTTCCAGCAGGTCGCCAGCCTCGTACGCGAACTCACCGGCTACGACCGCGTGATGATCTACCGCTTCCGTGCCGACGAGGCGGGCGAAGTGATCGCCGAGGAACATTCCGACGACATGGAGCCGTACCTCGGCCTGCGCTATCCGGCGTCCGACATTCCCGCGCAGGCGCGCCACCTCTACCTGATGAACCGCCTGCGCGTGATTCCCGATGCGGGCTATGCGCCGGTGCCGATCGAGCCCGCACGCCATCTCGGCGGCGCGGCGCTGGATCTGTCGCACCACGCACTGCGCAGCGTTTCGCCGGTGCACCAGGAATACCTGCGCAACATGGGCGTGGGCGCGTCGATGTCGATCTCGATCGTCGCTGGCGGCCGTCTGTGGGGCCTGATCGCGTGCCACCATCGCACCCCGCGACTGGTGCCGCCGGGCATTCGCGCGACCGCCGACCTGTTCGGCATGTACGTCTCGATGCGCGTGGCCGGCAGCGAGCAGGCCACCGCGATGGCGCTGTACGACCAGAGCCAGCAACTGGGCGACATGCTGCGCGACATGACGCAGAAGGGACGCGCGCTCGCCGACGTGCTGCCGCCGTACCTGCGCGTGATCATGAAGCTGCTCGCCGCCGACGGCGCGATGATGGTTCTGGGCAACCGGCAGATGAGCCTGGGCACCGTGCCGGGCGGCGAGTCGTTTTCCGAGCTGTGCGCCTGGGGCGCGGCGCGCGCCGGTGCGGTCGCCTTCACGCATCGCCGCGAGGAATGGCGCCTGCAGGAGCGGCCCGCCGACGGCCTCGCCGGCGTGCTTTCGATGGCCTTCGGCCGCGATGGCGACGGCGTTTACTGCTTCCGCAAGGAACAGATTGAGGAAGTCACCTGGGCCGGCCACCCGCACAAGGCCACGGTGCCGACCGACGACGGCCAGCGCATCGCCCCGCGCCACAGCTTCGCCGCGTGGCGCGAAACCGTGGGCGGCCAGAGCGTGCAGTGGAGCGACAGCGATCGCCGGATCGCCGAACGCCTGTACGACATCCTCATCGACCTGCACCGTCGCAGCACGGTCAACGCCGAGGAACAGCTCGTGCTTCGCCAGCGCCAGCATGTGCGGGACGAAAGCGAACGCCTGGCGCGACTGGCGGCGATACTCGGCGACATGCAGCATCTGGACGACGACCAGACGCGTCGCCTGGCCGAGCGCATCGGCGAGCTCGAACAGCACCTGCGCGGGATCACCGGTGTCGCCGACGACGCGGACATTCCCGACGCCTCGCGCTGACATCCGCGCGTAACCAAACCTGATGCGGACGCGTCGTTCAGCCTGAACGGCGCGGCGTTCGCACATTCATCACAACGGTTTCACGCCGCAACACCGGAAATGGTTCGGCGGTGAAGCAACGGCCGTCGCGCCCGGCATCCCCAGCGCAACCCGACACCGCACGCGTCACGCACCACTTGGCAATGGGACTGTCGGGAGGGAGGGACGATGTCGAGCAGGCAACTTTTGCCTTGCCGCGGCGGCGCGACAGCGCGCCGATCGCGCGACAGCGCGCGCGTTCTTCCGGATGCATCCGGGATTCGAATCCACGAACACACCAGCACGTCATCGCCCCGCAACGGGCGGTGACGTGTCGTCTTGGCCGCTCCATGCGGCCGTTGTCACGTCGAGGAGGTGCGCAATGCGTCGTTCTTCGTTGTTCGTCGCCATCATCGCGATCTGCGCCGCCGCGCCGTGCCTGGCCGGCGGGCAGAACGAAAGCCGGGGCGACGTTCCCTCATCCGCCGTCGCCGCCACCGCCACGCCGGCCGTGCAACCCGAAGCGGTCGCGGCGCTGGAGAAGATGTCGGCGCACCTGCGCTCGCTGAAGAGCTTCGGCCTGCATGCCGACACCACGATCGACCTGGTGACCCAGGACGACCAGAAGCTCCAGTTCCCCGGCACGATCGACTACAAGGTGCGCACGCCCGACGGGCTCTACATCGCCATGAAGACCGATCGCAAGGAACGCGAGGTCTGGTACGACGGCAAGACGCTCACGATCTACGGCCCGCGCAACAAGCTCTATGCGCAGACGCCGGCGCCGCCGACGATCGCCGCGCTGCTCGGCCTGGCGGAAGACAAGTACGGCATCGAGCTGCCGCTCGCGGATCTTTTCCTGTGGGGCACGCCGAAGGCGCCCGTGTCGTCGCTGCGCTCGGCCGCGTACGTGGGGCCGGCGCGCATCAACGGCAGCGTCACCGACCAGTACGCGTTCCGGCAGGACGGCGTGGACTGGCAGATCTGGATCGAAGCCGGCGACAAGCCGCTGCCGCGCCGCATGGTGATCACCACCACCGACGACCCTGCGCAGCCGCAGTTCTCCAGCACGTTGACCTGGAATACCAGCGCGGCGGTACGCGACGCCGACTTCGCGTTCGCGCCGCCGAAGGACGCGCATCGCATCGAACTGGTCGCGGCGGATGTCGCGGCCGCGAAGGAGGCCTCGCCATGAAACCGCATGCCAGCCGACGTCATGCCTCCAAGCGCCATGCCGTGCAGCATCCCGCGAAACCCTGGCGCAATCCGCTCTACGTCGGCGCGGGCATCGGCTTGCTGGCCGGTGCGATCGCGCTGCTCGCGGTGACGTCCGACGCGCAGGCCGCGCCGCGCGCCCGTGGCGGTGCACGCACCAGCGTCAACCATGCCAGCGCCGGTGGCGGGGGCGCGCATGCGGCCGCGGCCAACCGCGGTGCGCACGCCACCGGGAACCGCGAGGTCAACCGCAACACCAACGTCAACCGCAACACGAACGTCAACCGCAATACCAACGTCAATGTGCACAACGACATCGACATCGATGTCGACGATCACTGGCACAACGGCTGGTACGACGACCACCCGGTCGCCACGGCCGCGGCAGTCACGACGGCGGTCGCGGTGACGGCGGCGGCCATCGGCTCGGTCGTGAATTCGGTTCCGCCCAGCTGCGTGACCACCGTCGTCAACGGCGTTCCGTACCAGCAGTGCGGCAGCACCTGGTACCAGCCGCAGTACGCCGGCACGTCGGTGCAATACGTCGTGGTCAATCCTCCGAACTGACCCGTAGGGGGCGGCTTTTTCCGACTTTCGACGCCGAACGCTTCTGTCACCATCCGCTCGCCCTCCAACTGCACGTCATTTCCCCGAAGTACGTGCCGCAAGCAACGGAGTTTTCATGCGCAACTTTTCGTTGGTATTAGGCGCGACGCTGGCGTTATCCGTCCTGGTGACAGGCGGATCCGTGTTCGCGCAGACATCACCTGCCCAATCCCCGCCCGCAAGCGCGGCGGCCAACATCGACGCACGGCCCTTCCCGCGCGACTTCACCCAGAACGGCACGACCTTCAGCGTGCACCAGCCGCAGTACGACAGCTGGAACGACAACCAGCTCAAGGGCCGCTTCGCAATGTCGGTGAACACCGGCACGCGCACCGGCGCCGACGGCAAATCCGAACAGACCGCCGACTACGGCGTGGTGACCTTCCAGGCGCGCACGCAGATCGACAAGGACGCGCGCGCGGTCGTGCTGACGAATCTCGAACTGACCGGCGCCAGCTTCCCAACCGCATCGGCCAAGCAGGCACAGTATCTCGAACTCGCACGCGCGCAGTTGCGCACGAAGTCCACGCTGACCGTTTCGCTCGACCAGCTGGAATCGGCGATGGCGATCGCGGCGGTCGATGCGAAGGCGCCGGCCTCGCTGCCGGTGCGCAACGATCCGCCGGAAATCCTCTTCAGCACGCAGCCGGCGGTGCTGGTGCTGGTCGATGGCAACCCCGCGCTCAAGCCCAGCGGCGTGGCCGGCGTGCAGCGCGTGATCAACAGCCGCTCGCTGCTGCTGGAACAGGGCGGCCAGTACTACACCTACTTCGGCGGTCACTGGGCGAAGGCGGCATCGCTCGCCGGTCCGTGGAGCGCGGCTGCGTCCGTGGACGGCAAGCTCACGCAGGCGATGCAGCAGGCGGTGGCGTCCAAGCAGGTCGACACGCTCGACAATCCGCCGCAGGCGCTGGCGCAGGCATTCGCGAACGGCGGCCTGCCGGACCTGTACGTGCGCACGCATCCGGCCGAACTCATCACCGTGCAGGGCGACCCCCAGTTCGACACCATCGCCGGGACGAAGCTGAGCTACATCACCAACACCGGCGCGGACGTGTTCGTCGACGCCGGTGCCGACAACGCCTGGTACATGCTGGTGTCGGGCCGCTGGTTCACCGGGCCCGGCAGCAAGGGACCGTGGACGTACGTCTCGCCGAGCCAGCTGCCCGCGGACTTCGCGAAGATCCCGCCGGACAGCCCGAAGAGCGGCGTGCTCGCATCGATCCCCGGCACGCCTGAATCGAAGGAAGCGCTGATCGCCAACGACATCCCGCAGACCGCGACGGTGAAGAAGACGCAGGCCAAGCTCAGCGTGACCTATGACGGCGCGCCGCAGTTCGCGAACATCGAAGGCACCTCGCTGCAGTTCGCGCGCAACACGCCGGTGCCGGTGATCCGCGTCTCGGACAACAGCTATTACGCGGTCGACAAGGGCATCTGGTTCACCGCGTCCTCGCCGACCGGTCCGTGGACCGTGGCGACCAGCGTGCCGCCGGCGATCTACGGCATCCCGACCAGCTCGCCGCTGCATTACGTCACTTACGTGCGCGTGTACGGCAACGACGGCGACGACGTCTATGTCGGCTACACGCCGGGTTACTACGGCACGGTCGTCACCGAAAACGTCGTCGTGTACGGCACCGGTTATGCGTGCACGCCGTGGGTCGGCGCGTACTGGTACGGCTGCCCCGCCACCTACGGCATGGGCGCGTACTTCGGCTGGAATCCGTGGGTCGGCTGGAGCTTCGGCTGGGGCTGGGGCTGGTACGACGGCTGGTACGGTCCGTACAGCCCGTGGTGGGGCCCGTGGTACGGGCCGGCCTATCCGTACGGCTGGTGGGGCGGCGGTGCCGCCGCGTGGAACGTGTACGGCCATTGGGGCAATGCCGCGGTGCGCGGCACGGCGGCGGCCTGGGCCGATCCGTGGACCGGCAACGTCGGGCGCGGCGCGCGCGGCGGTTTCTACAACGAGGCCACCGGCGGACGCGGCATCGGCCGCGCGGGCGTGAACACCAACGTCTACACCGGCACGACGAGCGCCGGCGCGCAGGGCATCCGCTACAACCCGCAGACCGGTCGCGTCGTCGCGGGCGGAAGCGCGGCGGCGGTGAATCCGTACACCGGACAGGCTGCGCGTGCGGGCGATCGCACCGTGGTGAACACCAACACCGGCCGCGTCACGCAGGCGGCGGGCGGTGCGGCGATCGGTCCGAACGGCGCGGGCGCAGCCGGCGCGTTCAACACGCAGGGTCCGAACGGCAACGATGCGCGCGGCGCGGGCGGTTTCCACTACAACGCAGACACCGGCACGATGAACCGCGGCGGTGTGGTGCAGGTCGGCGACGATGTCTACGCCGGTCGCGACGGCAACGTCTACAAGCACGACGACAACGGCTGGTCGAAGGTCGATCGCCCGGACAACCTGTCGGGGCAGACGCGGCAGAACATCGATCCCAGCGTCGACGGCGACCGCTTCGCACGCGAGCGCGGCAACGAACGCATCAGCGGCGGCAATGCGGGCCAGCTCAATCCGGGCGCATTCCAGCGCCAGGGCGGCGGCTTCGAACCCGGCGGCAATTTCGATCGCGGTGGCGGCAACTTCAATCGCGGCGGCGGCATGCAACGTCCGGTGGGCGGCTTCCGCCCCGGCCTGGGCGGCGGCGGCTTCCGTGGCGGTGGCGGGTTCCGTCGTCGCTGATTGGAACCACGCGCTCCAGCACTACACGTTCCACAACCACCCCGCGCGGCGGCGGCGCATCCACGCACGCCGCCGCGCACGGGCCCTCGAAGGCCCTCCGCCATCCCATGGCGTACATGCATTCGCAATAGAGAGAGAGCACATCGATGAACACCAAGCTGCTTGCGGCCGGCATCGCATTGGCATGCGCCGCGTTCGTCCAACCCGCGCTGGCGACCGAAGGCGCACTCGGACGCACCATCACCGGCACCACCGTGCAGTCCTTCGCGGGCATCGTGCCGCCCACGCCGGGCTTCGACGCGGCCATCGGGTATGTGTACTACTCGGGCGAGATCGACGCCTCGCGCCAGGTACCGCTGAACAACCTGCTCACGCTGGGCATGAAGGCGGACTTCGAGATGCTCAGCCTCACCGGCATGTACGTCTGGGATACCGGTGAAGGCCGCTGGAACTTCGCCTCGATGGCGACCCTGCCGTTCGCCACGGTCGACGTCACCGCCAACGTGGCGCTCGGTCCGCGCGCGGGCCAGGTGAAGGACAAGGCCGACTGGGACGTGTTCGATCCCTTCTTCGCGCCGATCATCGCCGGCTACCACATCGACCAGACGCACCACCTTTCGCTCGCGCTGTACATCTACACCGACTGGGGCAGCTACGACCCCGACCGGCTGGCGAACCTGAGCCTCAACAACTGGACGTACTCGCCCACCGTCGGCTACACGGCGCTGATGCAGAAGGGCACGCTCGAATTCACCGCCGTGGGCGCGGTCGATTTCTACACGAAGAACGACGCCACCGACTACCAGAACGGCGCCGTCTTCCGCCTCGACTCGATGCTGGTCAAGCGCTTCGCCAACGGCTGGGGCGTGGGCGGCGTCGGCGGCTGGATCTACCAGCTCGAAGACGATACCGGCCCGCTCGCGGACCGCCTCGACGGCTTCAAGGGCCGGTCGCTCGCGCTCGGCCCCATCGTCAACTACACGAAGAAGTGGGAGGGCGGACAGGTCGAGTTCGACGCACGCTGGCTGAAGGAGTTCGACGTCACGCGTCGCATCGAAGGCGATCCGCTGATGGTCACCGCCACCGTGGCCTTCTGACGCATCGCCTCCGGGCGGCGAGGAACGCCGCCCGCGATCGGCGCGTATCGCGGCACGCCCACTGCACGGAGAAGCTCATGACGCGTTGCATCCCGCTGGTCCTTGTCCTTGCATCCGCCTGTAGCGCGCATGCCCAGGAATCCTCCGGCGGTTCGGCCGACGACATTTCGCGCAAGCTCAACGACCCGGGCGCGGCGATGGTGTCGGTGCCGTTCCAGTACAACTACCTCGGCGACGTCGGTCCCGGCGGAGACGCGCACAACGAGCAGTTGAAGATCCAGCCGGTGATCCCCTTCGTCGGCGAACACGGCAAGTTCCTGTTGCGTCCGATCCTGCCGCTGCAATGGAACGACTACCCCCAGCGCAAGCACGGCACGGGCGACCTGTTCGTGCAGGGCTACTACATCCCGACGCATGCAGGCGCGCCGAGTCCCACCGAGATCGGCTTCGGCGCCGCTGCGCTGCTGGATACCGCGAGCCACGACAGCCTCGGCACCGGCAAGTATTCGGTCGGCCCTGCGTTCGTGCTGATCCACAAGACCGGCCACTGGACGATCGGCGCGCTGGCCAACCACGTCTGGTCGTTCGCCGGCGACAGCGACCGCGACGACGTCAGCCTGACCTCGATGCAGCCCTTCTTCACGCGCCAACTGCAGAAGGGCTGGTCGATCAGCTTCACCTCCGAAGCGCAATACAACTGGGAAGCCAGCAGCGGCAACGCGTGGACCGTGCCGCTGGGCGGCACCGTGTCGAAGGTCGTGCGATTCGGCCACATCCCGGTGAGCTTCGGGCTCGGCGGTTTCTACAACGTCGAACGGCCGGAGTTCACCAACCGGTGGACCGCACGCTTCGCGGTGACGCTCGCCTTCCCGGAATCCCACTGAGCCCCCCGGGCGCCCCGCGCAAGGAGACCTGCGGCATGCATCGAAGCATCGTGCGAGGAACAGGACTGGTGGCACTGCTCGCGTTTGCGCCGGTGGTGTCCTCGCAGGAACGGACGGTTGCCGACACGCCGCAACGGGAAGTCGCATCGCCGGCGCAGCCAACACCATCGCCAACGACGACGACGCCCACTCCGTCGCACGCCACCACGCCGTCGCAGGATCGACCGACGCAGGAAACCCCACCGCCGTCGCCGCAACCATCGACGATGCAACCTCCCGCCGACACGAAGCCGGGCATGCGCGCCCTGCTCCACGACCCCAAGGACGGCAAGTTCGACATGTCGCGCTGGCTGCTGGAGCGCAAGGGCGGATTCCTTCCGGTGCCGATCATCGTCAGCGATCCGGCCGTGGGTTACGGCGGCGGACTGGCTGCGCTCTTCTTCCACCGCCCCGCCGGTGCGGCCACCACGCGCACGACCGCCGACGGCCGCCAGCAGATGGTGGCGCCGAATATCTTCGGCGGCATGGCGATGAAGACCGAGAACGGCACCTACGCCTACGGCGGCGGCGCGATGCTGCACTTCAAGGACGACCGCTGGCGCTATACCGGTGGCGTCGCGAAGTCGTCGGTGAACCTCGCCTTCTACACGCCGGGCCGTTTCACCGAACCGTTGGCCATCGACTACAACGCCGATGGCCTGGTGTCGTTCCAGAAAATCGCGCGCCGGCTCGGCGACGAGAACCTGTACCTGGGCCTGGCCTGGACGTACATGGACCTGGACCTGAGCTTCGACGCCGCCGGCGACGCCGCGCGCTTCACGCCGAAGGAACGCGCGCAGACCACCTCAGGCCTGGGCCTGTCGTTGCAGTACGACCAGCGCGACAACTCGTTCACGCCAAACAGCGGCTGGCTGGGGATGATCGAAGGCAACTTCTACGACGATGCGATCGGCAGCGACACCACGTTCCAGAGTTACCGCTCGCACGCCTACGCGTACCTGCCGATGGGCGGGGACCGCTTCGTGCTCGGTGGCCGCGCGGACGTGCGCTGGGCGAACGGCGACATTCCGTTCTACCGCCTGCCGTTCATCGACCTGCGCGGCGTCGGCTCGGCGCGTTACGCCGACACGCGCGCCGCGACGCTTGAAACCGAACTGCGCTGGAACACGACGCCACGCTGGGCGTTGATCGGTTTCATCGGCGCCGGCCGCACCTGGGGCCGCCACAACGATTTCGGCGAAGCGCCGAGCCAGGTCGCGAAGGGCGCGGGCGTGCGCTACAAGATCGCCAGCGTGCTCGGCCTGTACACCGGCGTCGATTACGCCTGGGGCCCGGAAGACGAAACGCTCTACGTGCAGGTCGGCAGCGCCTGGCGCTGAAGTGCCCCTTGCGGGGCACGCGCCTCAATCGCGGCGCTGTCCATCGTCCTCGGCGTCGTCATGTCCCTGCTGCTGAATCCCATCCGGTCGCGCGCGATGCGGCCTGCGCGGATGCTCGCGCGCCGGCTCGCGTTGTCGCGCCTCGCTCTGTTCCCGCGCCATCCGCGCGAGTTCCTCATAGCGCTTGCGCATGCGGTCCAGTTCGGTCTGGTCCAGCTCTTCCAGGTCGAGCAGCGTGTTCTCGGCCAGTCGCGTTGCGCGGATGAGCTCGTCGAGCTTGATCTGCATCGCCTCGGTGTCGCGGTTCTGCGTGTTCTGGATCAGGAACACCATCAGGAACGTGATGATCGTCGTGCCGGTGTTTATGACCAGCTGCCAGGTGTCGCTGAACCCGAACATCGGGCCGCTCACCAGCCACACGACGACGATCAGCACCGCCAGGCCGAAGCACGACGCGTTGCCCGTCCAGCGGGCCGCACTCTTGGCGAACTTGGCGTGCCAGTCCATATGCGTTGCGCCGTCGCGCGGCCGATCGCCGCGACGAAACCATCCGCCGCACCCGCGAAAATCCATGTGAACAGCCCAATCACGCGCTCGCTTCCAAGCGTCGCTTCCATCACGCGGCGTTACCCGGTCGCGGTCGTATCGTCGATGCAACACGACACCGAACGCCCGGAGGAACGCCATGTCGCAGGATCGCAAGGACCCGCCGCTGCACGACGACAAGAAGTCGCCGGCGAAGCCTGAAGACGCGCGCGACCGCGAGAAGCGCAAGCAGCACGAAAGCGAGAACCAGGACCAGGCGCTGGAGGAAACCTTCCCCGCGAGCGATCCGGTGTCGCCGTTCGTGCCCGCCAAGGCACCGGACTGACCGCACGATGGCGGCCGGCGGAGTCCTGACCTCGCCCGCACCGGAACCCGCACGCGCAGGCTGCGCGAACGGCGCCGGCTGCGTGGTGGAACTGCTGCGGCGCGAGCGTCGCAGCGAGCACGAAGCGGCCACGGGTCGCTGGATCGGCGAACGGCTCGCCGCGCTGCTGGAATACGACTACGGCGGCGTGCATGCGTTCGACGCGCGTTACGACCTGCCGCCGTACTTCATTCCCGACGTCACGCTGCTCACCTCCGACGCGCGCGAGCTGCGCATCACCGGCCCGCATCAGCTGCTGGGCGGCGTGGTGCCGCATGCGTTCGTCGCGACGAAAACGATCACCCACCGCCTCGTCGACGGCGCGCGCACGAAGCCGGAGGGCTGGTCCGACACGCTCGGCCTCGCGCTCGACGACGTCACGCTGCCGGGCTTCGCCGCCTTCAGCGTGGAGGATGTCGGCCGCGCGGCGCGAGCGCTGTTCGACCAGGGCCTGCCCGCGCGCATCAAGCGCGCCGACGGCATCGGCGGACTCGGGCAGTCGGTCGCGACCGAACGAAAATCGCTCGACGCGGCGCTCGCGCACCTGGATCCGCAATCGCTCGAACGCGTTGGCGCGGTGGTGGAACTGAACCTCAAACCGGTGAAGACGTACAGCGTCGGCAGCGTCGCGGTCGGCGCGCATCGAATCGCGTACTTCGGCATGCAGCAGCTCACGCGCAGCCGCTCGGGGCTGGCCGTGTACGGCGGCTCCGCGCTGTCGTGCATCCGCGGCGACCTGAACGACCTACTCGGCACGCTGGAAGACGAAGCCGAACGCCGCGTGCTGCGCTGTGCGATCCGCTACGACGCCGAGGTCTCGCGTGCCTATCCGGAGTTCTTCGCCTCGCGGCGCAACTACGACGTCGCGCTCGGCGTGGATCCCTCGGGCATGCCGCGCACCGGCGTGCTCGAGCAATCCTGGCGCATCGGCGGTGCGACGCCGGCGGAGATCCTGGCGCTGGAGGCGATGCATCGCGACCCGCTGCTCTCGCGCGTGAACGTCTCCACGCACGAGGTGCACGAGCTGGTCGACCCGCCGCTGGGCGCGCAGGTGGTGTTCCGCGGCGAGGATCCGCACGTCGGCCCGATGACGAAGTACGCCATGCTCGACGCGCAGGACGATGCGCATGGACGTTAGTCTCAGGACCATCGAACTGGCGGTCGAGGGCGAGCACATCAGCGGCACCGTGCTCTCGCCGCCTTCGCAGCTACCCGGCGTGCTGTTCGTGCACGGCTGGGGCGGCAGCCAGGAACACGACCTGGTGCGCGCGCGCGAAGCCGCGGGCATCGGCTGCGTCTGCCTCACCTTCGACCTGCGCGGGCATGAAAGCACCGCGCGCCACTGGGAGAAGGTGAACCGCCCGCAGAACCTCGCCGACCTGCTGGCCGCGTACGACTGGCTCGCGGCGCGCCCGAACGTGGATCCGGGTGCGATCGCGGTGGTGGGCATCAGTTATGGCGGCTACCTCGCCGCGTTGATGACCGCGCAGCGCCCGGTGCGCTGGTTGGCGCTGCGCTCGCCTGCGATCTATCGGGACGAAGGCTGGGAGCGGCCCAAGCTGCAGTTGCATATCGACACCGACCTGGTGGCGTATCGGCAGCAACGCATCGACTGGCATGACAACGCGGTGCTGCGCGCATGCGCGGACTATCGCGGCCATGCGCTGCTGGTCGCCGCCGAGCACGACACGGTGGTGCCGCATCCGGTGATCGACAATTACGCCAATGCGCTCCACCACGCGCGTTCGCTGACGCGTCGCGTGATCGAGGGCGCGGACCATGCGTTCTCGCAGAAGACGGCGCAGAAGGCATACCAGGCGATCCTGATCAAATGGCTGGCGGAGATGATCATGGGTGCGCGCGAGGAGGCGGCGATGGTGAAGTTGCGGGAGCGGAAGGCCGAGGCGGGGGATGGGAGTGGGTGAGCGGTCGCTCCGACGTGCCGGCGTCTTTCCGCCAGCATCAACGTCATCCCATGTTCCACGTCATCCCACCTTCCACGTCATCCCGGCGAAAGCCGGGAGCCAGGCCCGTAGCGTCGCTCACGGGCGATGCGCGCAGACAACACCACCGTCATTCCAGCGGAAGCTGGAACCCGTTTTCGCGGTGGAATTGGCAGACAACAGCAACGGTAAGCGCGCCTGCCCTACCCGTAAGGTCCTCCCATGACCGGCAGCACAATCCCGTTCACATAGGAAGAACACACCGGAGAAGCCAGAAACACATACGCAGGCGAAATCTCCTCCGGCTGCGCAGGACGTCCCATGTCGCTGGATTCGCCGAACTTCGCGACTTCCTTCGCGGCACGGTCCGCAGGATTCAGCGGCGTCCACACCGGGCCCGGCGCGACGGCGTTCACGCGTATTCCGCGCTCCAGAAGATTGCTCGCCAATGATTTGGTGAACGCATGGATCGCGCCCTTCGTCGCCGAGTAATCCAGTAGCTGCTTTGAACCGAACAGCCCGGTTTCCGAGCCCGAGTTGACGATGCATCCGCCACGCGGCAGATGCTTCAACGCGGCACGCGCCATGTGGAAGTAGCCGGCGATGTTGGTCTGCAGCGTTTCCTGCAGGTGCTCGTCGGTAAGGTCTTCCAGCGACTGCGTGTGCATCTGGAAGGCGGCGTTGTTGACCAGCACGTCGAGCTTTCCGAAGGCCTGTACGGTCGCCGCGACGGCGCCATCGCAGAACGTGGCGTCCTTGACGTCGCCCGGGATGACCAGGCAACGGCGGCCTTCCTTCTCGATCGCCGCGCGCGTTTCCTCGGCGTCCTCGTGTTCGTTGAGGTACACGATCGCCACGTCCGCACCTTCGCGCGCGAACAGCACCGCCACCGCGCGGCCGATGCCCGAATCGCCACCGGTCACTATCGCGACCTTGTCCTGGAGTTTTCCGCTGCCCCGATAGTCCGGCGCCTCGAAGCGCGGGCGCGGATGGAGTTCATGTTCGTGGCCGGGCTTCTTCTGGTGCTGCGCAGGCAGCGGATTCTCCGGCTGCTTGCGCGTGCCCGCCTGCACGGGCTTCTTTTCCTGCTCCGGCTTCTTCGAAGCGGTGCGCTTGGCGGCTTCCTTCGATTCCACTTCTTCCTGGATCGCCCGCTGCTTCGCCGCGGTGCCAGCGGCCTGCGACGTCGGCTTCTTCTCTTTCGCCATGCTGTGTTCTCCTCGACAGAACGCCCGGGTGCGCAGACCCGGGCGTTCCTCGTCCACACGGCCCCTATGAGCCGCACTGCCCTTGCTGCCGCTTACTTCTTGGCCTTGGCGACCATCAGCGCGCTCGCGTCGACGCTCTTTACGCCCTTGATGCCCTTGGCGACGGTGACGGCCTTGTCGTGCTTGGCCTTGCTGTCGACGGTGCCGGACAGCTTCACCACGCCGTTCATGGTGTCGACGGAAATCTCGGTGCCCGGGACGTCGGACGTCGCCATCAGATCGGCCTTCACCTTGGTGGTGATCCAGGTGTCGTTGACCGGCTGCGCGGAATCGCCCTGCTCTTCGGGTTCTGCCTGCGCGAGGGCCGACATCGGCACCGCGGCAATCAGCGACGCCGCGCCGAAGAGGGCGGCGAACAGCTTCGTATTCGTACGGATCTTCATGTCGTACCTCCCTTGAAGGTGCCGACAGCTTTGTGCGTGGTCGCGTATCGCTGCGTGAAATCGGCGATATCGCGCGATTCGCACGCGGTGGGCGTTCACCGATGCGAAACCCGCGTGTACGACGCCGCGTTTCGTTCAGTCGCGCGTGCGTGCGAGGCGAAGTGCGGTGTCGAGCGCGTGGTCGGAAGTGGCGATCACATCGGGTTGGACGCCGGTCGCTTCCCAGTTGGTGCGCGTGATCGGATTGACCGGCGTGCCATCGGAAACGAACACGCTGAAGCCTTCGCCGATGTCGATCATTCCGCCGGGATTGGCTGCGCCCGCACTGCGTTCGCCGACGATGGTCGCGCGCTTCGCGCTCTGCAGCGTGTAGGCGAATGATTCGGCGGCCGATCCGGTGCCGCCATCGATCAGCACGTACAACGGAAGCTGCGTGCGCGGCGACTTGTGCGGCGTCTGCGGCGCTTCGCTCAACGACTGGCCGCGCGTGCGGAACGTGTTGTAGATGTCGGCGTCGGGCGCGACGAAGGCGCTGGCAAGGTAACCGACCATGTTCGGCGAACCGCCACGACAGCCGCGCAGATCGACGATCATCGCGCGGGTGCCGGACAGCTTCGCGAGTGCGTCGTCGATGGCGATGCGTTCGGGCGCATCATCGTCGAATTCGAAGTGCGCGAACTGGCTGAGGCGGAGGTGGCCGACATCGCCGGCGAGCGTTTCGACGGTCGCGATGCCATGGTTCGCCGGCGGCGGCGGGCGGCGCGGACCCGGCGTCGGTTGCGCATCGCCTCCTTCGTTCCAGCGCACGCGGAAATGGCGGTCCAGCGGGCGCAACCGCGCGGTCAGCGCATCGGCCAGGGCCTGCGGCGGGAGCGCGTCGAAGGCGCCGTTGGCGGCGTCGTGGCGCAGGTCGTCGGCGATGGACTTGCCGCGCACGGGGTCGAAGTAGTTGGCGGCGATGGCATCGGCCACCGCGTCGGCCCGCTCGCGCGGGACCGGCGCGGCGTGCGCGGCGAAAGCGGACAGGAACAGGACGGCGGCGGCGCGGAGCAGGGTCGGCATGGCGGAAATCCCGGGGTTTCCAGTACTGGATGCCGGACGTCCCGGGAGCGTCGCACCGCCCGGGCGACGCCCCGGCGGTACACTGCGCGCATGAAAATCTTCAAGGCCTTCACGCTCGAAGCCGCGCACCGCCTGCCCAACGTTCCCGAGGGCCACAAGTGCGCGCGCCTGCACGGGCACAGTTTCCGCATCGAACTCCACGTCGAGGGCGACATCGACCCGCACTTCGGCTGGGTGATGGATTTCGCCGACCTGAAGGCGGCGTTCAAGCCGCTCTACGATCGCCTCGACCACCACTACCTCAACGACATCGAAGGCCTGGAGAACCCGACCAGCGAACGGCTGGCCGTGTGGATCTGGGAACGCCTCAAGCCCACCGTGCCGCTGCTTTCGGAGGTGGTGGTGCATGAGACGTGCACTTCGGGGTGCAGCTACAAGGCGTAAGTGCCTGCCCCTCAACCAGCGTTCGTAGCCCGGGTACGCGGAGCGCACCCGGGCTACGAGCGGAGCGGTACGTTTACTTCACCTGCGGCCGCAACAGCGATCCGAACGTCAGGTACCACGAGTTCTCGCCCTCATCGTTCGCGCCATACGCGAGGAACATCGGCCCCAGCGGCGTGCTGAAACCGACGAAGAGGCTGCCGGCGAGGATCAGGTCGTCGCTTACGTCGTCCTTCGTCGCCCACACGTTGCCGGTTTCCAGGCTTGCACCGACGAACATCGGCAGCGAGAACAACCGGCTCGTGTTGCCCGTGCGGCGATACATCACCGCGCGCGCCAACGCGGTCTGCGTGCCGAACAGCGCGCGTTCGTCGAAGCCGGAAAGATTGAGGAAGCCGCCGAGGAAACCCTGCGTCTGGAAGAAGCTGTCGTTCTCCAGCGCGCTGCTCAGGTGCGCGCCGAGCAGCAGGTGGTAGCGGCCCCAGGCCTGCGCCCAGTCGGCGGTGAGCCGGGCGACATCGCCTTCGACATTCGCGCCGGCCACGTCGTGGTACGTCTCCAGGTCCGCGCTCACGCGGATGCCGCGCGTGGGGAAGTTGATGTTGTCCAGCGTGTCCCAGGTGGCGTTGTAGAAGACGCCCGCGTACTTCTCTTCGCTGTTGGTGAAATCGTTGGGATTGCCGATCAGCAGGTCGCCACGGTCCTTGCCCCCCACCAGCTCCGCGCTGATGCGCCATTCCGGCTGCGGCGTGTAGCCGACTTCCAGCGCGGCCTGCCGGCGATTGACGCGATACTCGGCCAGCTGCGCATCGTCGATCCAGAGCGGGAACGACTCGTTGCGCAGTTCCAGCGCGGGCTTGACGTAGAACGCGCCGGTTTCGCCCAACGGCTGGTAGAACTCCGACAGCAGCCCGGTGATGCGGCCCAGCCGCAGCACGTTGCGCCATTCGGCACCCAGCGTATTGACGTCGTTGAACGTCAGCTCCGCGGAGACCATGTAACTGTTGCGGCCGTTGAAGTTGTCGTCGAGCTGGAAGCCCAGCTTGCCGAAGGCCGACCACGGCTTTTCCGCCGGGATGATCTGCAAACCCCGTTCGCCGTCGCGCTCGACCAGGCGGTAGTCGATCTGCTGGAAGCGGCCGTCGCCATAGGCCGTGCCGACGTTCTTCTCGAGGCGGTCGACGTCGAAGGGCTGGTCGAGGTTGGGCGCCACCGCGCGCTCGACTTCGCGCGTCGCCGACGGCGAACGGCCTTCGACCACGTCGAGGAACGACACCAGCTTCGGATCGAAATCGCGGATGCGCTGGCGCTTGCGGTACGCCGCATACGTCGCTTCGTCCACCGACAGCGCGCGCAGGCGCGGCAGTGCCGCTTCGGCCGCGCGTTCGCCGATGGCGATGGCTTCCGCGCCGCGGTTGAATTCGGCTGCGGTGATGTCGCCCAGTTCCGGCTGGATCAGCACGTCGTCGGGCCGCAGCGTGGCGAGCATCGCCTCGGTCTTCTCGCTCATCAGCGCCGAGATCATCTGGTCCATGATCACCAGCGGATTGGTCAGCGCCTCTTCCTTGTGCAGGGGCGAACCGACGTCGACCACGATGAGGCGATCGGCGCCCATCTCGCGCACCACGTCCACCGGCACGTTGTCGACCATGCCGCCGTCGACGAGCAACCGGTCGCCCACGCGCACCGGTGCGAACGCACCGGGCACGGACATGCTCGAACGGATCGCCAGCGCGAGGTCGCCATCCTGGAACACCACCTTGTCGCCGGTGACGATGTCGGCGGCGACCGCGCGGAACGGGATCGGCAACTGGTCGAAGTTGTGCACGTCCCAGGTCGACAGCGTCAGCCGGCGCATCAGCATCAGCAGTTTCTGGCCCTGCACGATGCCCACCGGCAGCACGACGCGGCCGTCGACGTAGCCGATCTCCAGGTCCAGCAGATAGCGGAAGTCGGCGTCCTTGCGGCGCATCGGTTGTCCGGGGCGCGGCGGGTCGTCGACGAACATGTCGGCCCAGTCGATGGTGTCGATCAGGTCTTCCATTTCCGCCGGCGTGTAGCCGGTGGCGTACAGGCCGCCGACGATCGACCCCATGCTGGTGCCGGCGACCTTGCAGACCGGGATGCGTTCGCGTTCGAGCACCTTGAGCACGCCGACGTGGGCCGAACCGCGCGCGCCACCGCCGCCGAGGACGAGGCCGACGCAGGGCAGGTCGTGGCGGGGAGCGGTCTGCGCGAGGGCCGGCAGCGCGGCCGGACCGGCCAGGAACGCGGCGATCAGGGCCAGAAGGCCCGGCAGCCTCCCCTTGCGACGCGGTTTCGAGGGGGAGGTCAGCATCATCGTCCGGTCATCCTGTTAGGCGATCTTGCGTAAGCACAGGCCGTTGCAGCGTGATTCTGCCATCCGACCTCAACTCCCCCAATGGGACCTGAGTACCGGATCGCCACTTGTTGCACTGCAACAAACCCTGCGCTATGCTGCATCGCACAATCCGCTCCCTCCCCCGGATTGATCCCAGGAGAACACCATGTACCAGCCGTTCAACGAACAGTTCGCCGCCGCGACGCGTCAGTTCGCGGAGACGGCCGCACAGGTCAACCGCCTGGCCCTCGACAACGCCGAGGCCGTTTTCGGCCTGCAGCTTTCGGCGATCGAGGACCGCGTCAACGCCACCTTCGCCTTCCTCGGCGAAGCGGCGGAAGTGCGTGACCTCGACGGCCTCAAGACCCTGTGGCCGAAGGGCGCGCAGGTCGCCCGCGAGAACTTCGAGCGCGGCGTCGCCACCGGCCAGGAAGTCTTCGGCCGCACGATGAAGGCGCAGGGCGCGATCTCCGAACTGGCCAAGTCGCAGTTCGAAGCCGCCGCACGCGGCGTGCAGGGCGAGGTCGAGAAGACCGTGAAGGCCGCTACGGCCGCCGCCCCGAAGACCAGCGTCAAGTAAGCCTCCTCCAGATTTCAGCTCTCTCCTTTTAGCTTTCTTTTTCCAACGCTCTCCGCCCCCCCTCCCGGCGGAATGGAAACCCGGCAGCCCGTGCTGCCGGGTTTTTTCTTTTGCGCGTTCGCAGCGCGATCAGATCGCGTTGCCCCATTCCCGACGGCAACGCTGCAATGGCGTTCCCGGCGCCGGTTGCGGCGATCCACGTCCCCTCTTACGCTGCATGGACCGGCGTCACAGTCCGGTGGGCGATGGGGATCGCCCGCATTCCAGGGGTTGCAAACAAATCAGGAGAGAAAGGATGGGAAAGCAGTGGCGTTTCCTGTTGGTCGCGTGCGCGTGCGCGCTGGCCTTCGTCGGACCGGCAGCCGCGCAGGAGCAAGGCGAGGACCCGGTCACCCAGTTGGCATGGAAGGTCGGCCCCACCGATGGTGAGATCACTTCGCGCGCGCATATCAAGGTCCCGGACGGCTATGTCTTCCTCGGCCCGGACGGCACGCGCAAGCTCAACGAGATGATGCAGAACCCGTCCTCCGGGGTCGACGAGTACACGATCGCGCCCAAGGACCTGTCGTGGATGGCGTACTTCAGCTTCGACGAAGTCGGCTACGTGAAGGACGACGAGAAGCTCGAAGCGGACGACATCCTGGCCTCCATCAAGGAAGGCACCGAACAGTCCAACGAGGAGCGCCGCCAGCGTGGCTGGGACACGCTGCGCATCGAAGGCTGGAGCTTCAAGCCGCAGTACGACACCAAGCTCAATCTGCTCGAATGGGCCGTGCTGGCCGAAAGCCTGCCGGGCCATCAGAAGGTGGTGAACTACAACACGCGCCTGCTCGGCCGCCGTGGCGTGATGCAGGTGGTGGTGGTCGCCAGCCCGGAGGAACTCGACGCCGCGGTTTCGCAGTTCAAGTCGCTGGTGCCGGGTTATGAGTTCAACGCAGGCGAGAAGTACGCCGAGTTCAAGTCGGGCGATCACGTCGCCGAATACGGCCTGGCTGCACTGATCACCGGCGGCGCGGCAGCGGTCGCATCGAAGAAGGGGTTCTTCGCGGCGATCGCGATCTTCCTGGCGAAGGCGTGGAAGCTGGTGCTGATCGGCCTGGCGGGCATTGCCGCGGCCGTGCGCAAGTTCTTCGGCGGCAAGGACGAGTCGCGCGGATGACCCCGTCGATGGACGTCCTGCTGGTAGGCGCCGTGGTGGCGCTCTACCTGCAGGACGCCACGCTGCTGCTCCACTACGACGAGGTCGCGCTGACGCGGACCTCGCGTGGCTGGCGCGCGTCGACCGGCGGCATCGAGGCGCGCGATCGTCGCGTGTTCGTGCCGGATTTCTTCCGGCCGGCGCAACCGCTGTTCCGCAGCAGCTGGCTCAGCGATCCGGCGCACGCATCGACGCGGACGCAGACGTTCCACTTCGTGGATGCGTTGTCGGTGTTCGCGCTACCGCTGCGCCTGTTGTGGCTGTGCCTGTTCTTCGCGTTGCCGCTGCTGTTGTGGCGGCGTCCGGATCCGCTGTGGCTGCTCACGCTGACGGGGATGGTCTACGGCATCACCGCCTGGCTGTGCGTGGGGGTGTGGCGGTTCCGGCGCGTGCTGGAACTTGGCGAGCGGGACGCGCTCACGCTCGCATTCGAACTGCTGTGCTGCCCGCCGCATGCGCTCAACCTGGTGCGGCGGTTGTCGCTGCGACGCGGACTGAACGAGGACGCCGTCGACGCGGTGCGACGCCTGCTGCCGGCCGCTACCGTCGCGCGTGCCGGCGAACAGATGGAACAACGCTTGTCCTACGCGCTGGCGATGCGCGGCGATGACGCCGTGCTGCTGCGTGCGCGCAACCGACTGGAGGAACTGCGATGACGGCAACCGAAGCGATCGTGATCGTGGGCGGCGTGGGTTTGGGCTGGTGGGTGGTCACCGTGTTCTGGCCGAGCCTTCGCAACGCGCCGCGCCATCGCCCGGCCCCGCAGGAACCTGCGCGCTCGAGCTGGCACGAGGAACTGGGCGTCCCGCCCAACGCGACGCTGGAAGAGATCGCCGCGGCGTACCAGGCCCGCCGGTCCGCCTACGACGCCGACCGCTCGGCGCACCTTCCGCCGGAACTGCAGGCCGCCCGGCAGGAACGCCTGCAGCGGCTGGAACTGGCGTACGACGCCGCGCGGCGCGATGCGGAGTGGCTGCGCCCGCGCAACTGACCCGGCCGGGCCGGGGCTGGCACGACTGGAATTCAGTGCGTATTTCGTGCATAATCCGTGCGAACCTCGACTGGAGTTCCCCATGAACGCCGTCATGAAGCCCCGCGCCAGCCTCGCCGAAGCCCTACGCGAGCCCGACCAGGTCTACCTCTCGCCCCGTCGCATCGGCGATGCGCTGGGCCTGCAGGTGCAGAGCCTGGCCGAACGCGCCCGGGTCAGCCGCAACACGCCGACCGCGCGTCCGCAGAACGAACACCTCCAGCAGTACCTGCGCGACGTCGTGCGGGTCATCGCCGCCGCCGAGGACGCGGCCGGCGGCGATCGCACGCGCGCGATCTTCTGGTTCATGAACGACCCGCTGCCCGAATTCGAATACCTCACCGCCGACGTGCTGGTGCAGGCGGGCAAGGCGCAGGTCGTGATCGACTACATCGAGTCGATCGCCGGCGGCGCCACCGGATGATCCTGCGGGAGCTGGGCGATGGCGACGCGCTGTATCGCGTCATCGTCCCGCGCTGGTCGCATGCGCCTACCTCCGGCGCGGGTGCGGCACGCAAGGGCGGCCGCTTCAACCGGCCCGGGCTCGAAGCGCTGTACCTGTCGAAGGAAGCCGTCACCGCGCTGGAGGAATACCGCCAGTACGAATTGCTGTTGCCGCCCGGAACGCTGGTGACCTTCATCGTCGGGCCGCTGCTCGTCGTGGATTTTTCCGGAGGTTTCGAAAGCGGCCGGTGGGAACCGATCTGGGCCGACTACGCCTGCAACTGGCGCCGTCTCGCCTTCGACGAACGCAGCGAACCGCCGAGCTGGGTGCTGGGCGATCTCGCACTCGATGCCGGTGCCGCCGGCATCCTCTTTCCGTCCGCGGCCCATCCCGGCGGCACCAACCTGGTGCTGTTCAACTCGAGCCAGCTCCCCGCACGCATGCTGCGTGTGCACGATCCGGACAAGCGTTTGCCCGACGACGCCCGATCGTGGATCGAGACGGACGACGCACGCGACTGATCGCGTCGTACCGACGTTGCGGTTTCAGAGTTATCTCCATGTCCATGCGGCATGTCGCGTGCGCTGAACGCGTGACGGCATCGCACGAACTTTTCGGACGAACTTTTCCGGCTTCCGGATTCATCCCCGGCGCTGCACGTTATCGCGGCGCGGCCGCATGCCGATGCGGCACTTCGCGTGCATCGCACACATGACGATAAGGATGAAACCAATGGATACCCGCAAACCTACCGCCGCATTCATCGGCGCGTCGTGGTCGGCCCTGCTGCTGGGCGTTACCGCCTTCCTGGCGGGACTGTGGAAAGCCACTCTGGAGCTCAGCGAGAAAGGCTATTACTTCACCGTCCTGATGTACGGACTGTTCGCCGCCGTCTCGATCCAGAAGAGCATCCGCGACCGCGCGCAGGGCATCCCCGTCACCGAGCTCTACTACTGGCTGTCGTGGCTTTCGATCGCGCTGGCGCTGGCGCTATTGACCATCGGATTGCTCAACGCGGTCAGCCTGAGCCTGAGCGAACGGGGCTTCTATGCGATGGCCTTCGCGCTGAGCCTGTTCGCCGCCGTCACGGTGCAGAGGAACACGCGCGATGTCGCGTCGCTGCGCGAAGCCGAATGACGCGCACGCTTTGGAAGGAATCCGTGAAAAGAAAAAGCCCGCCAAACGGCGGGCTTCTTCGTGCGGCGTTGACCGCGAACTACATCGCCGGACGCGGTGTCGGCTCTTCTTCGTCGTCGCGTTCGATCACCGGCTTCTCGTCCATCTTGTCGCCCAGCAGGCGACGCACCGCGACGTAGAACACCGGGATCAGCAGCAGGCCGAGGAAGGTGGCGAACATCATGCCGCCGATCACGCCGGTGCCGATCGCGTGACGCGAGTTGGCGCCCGCGCCGCTGGAGATCGCCAGCGGGAACACGCCCATGAT
>Ga0102593_1000982_pt1 | contig 33516 bp, 39 predicted proteins | sample AraplaCol_mMS_r2_2_FD_76862 | JGI IMG/M metagenome (GOLD analysis project Ga0102593, IMG submission 76862) | Arabidopsis root microbial communities from North Carolina, USA - plate scrape MF_Col_mMS_r2 (SPADES assembly) (version 2) | ecosystem: Host-associated > Plants > Roots > Endosphere...
CAGGCTTATCGCAGCATTCCGGCCGATGGCATCGACGAAGGACTTGTCGATCTTGAGCACCGTGATGGGCAAACTCTCAAGCAATGACAGACTGGAGTATCCCGTCCCGAAATCATCGATCGCGATCACATGGCCGGCGTCGCGCGCTTTTGCCAGGGTGGTTCGGGCAATGTCGGCGTGAATGAAGCCGCGCTCCGTCACCTCCAGCCAGACCTGCGACGCTTGCACGTCGGCCGCATGAATCTCGTCGGTGATCAATGTCAGGAACTGACCGCTTTCCAGGTCCTGCGGCGATATGTTGATCGCAACATGCATGTCGCGATGCTCGGCGAGCGCCATTTTCATGTTCAAGATAACATTTTGGATCATGATCGCCGTGACTTGACCGATCATGCCGTTCTGTTCTGCGAAAGGAATGAAGAGTTCAGGTCTGAAACTGAAACAAGGAGCGAGCTTCCTCGCGATGTCGCGGGCGGTCGACCAAGAATATCGTCGACCGCCCACGCCTCGTGTTTTCCCTGCCCCATCCGAAGATCACTAAATACTAACCGATCTCCAGCCTTCACCCCACATCGCCCAGGTAGCAGCGATCTAACCGGCGCGAAACGTTCAGGGATTGAAATGGTTAGGCTGTGGCTATCCTGTGAATAGGCGGTGGATCATCCGCCGCGCCGGACGATTGCCACGCAGTGGTTGTCGGTATGACAGGTGGTAAGGGGCCGAGTCTGCCAGCCCCTTTGCCCCCTCGATATGCGCCCAGTTAGTCGCTGTCGATCGGAGACGCATTTTATCGCTTTGGGCCGGCAGCGGTTATGCCTCAGCCCTCTTTCCGCCAATTCCGGCCGCACGAGATATCCCGCTGACGGAGGTTGCCTCTCACCTACCTGGCCATGACCACCTATGCCTCCAGAAAGTCGGGTCGAGGCGCTCGCCACCAGTGTGATGGCAGATGCGCGGTCGCTTGAGGAGTTGACGACCGGTTCCCGTAGGGCGGAGTACTTAGCGCGGCTTCCGTCAGGGCTTTCCACTGGCGTGGTCGTCATCCACCACTCCACTACCGCCGACGAGGGGCCGCTTGAGGTCCTCTGGGCAGTCCTCACATGCCCGCCCCGTTAAGCTTGCGGTCGGATCCAACCAAGCAATCTACGGGAGACGATTGATTGGACGAGTCCACCCAATCGGTCGACCAAGGGATTTAGATCGAGCCGCCATTCTCAAAGCGACTGGTGTTTGCATTCCTAGTCTGCCTCCTGTCCCAATGTATCCGCGACATAGGGGCCCCGCGCTCCCATAGGACGGGCATGACCAGTGGTAGTATCGACAGCGGTCTGATGTTCGAGTTCGGCATTCAGCGCTGCGCCAAGGATCAGAATGACGACGGAGAGCCACGTCCACATCAGAAAGCCTATGAGCGCACCCAGGGTACCATAGGTGGCGCTGTAGTCGGCAAAGCGGTTGAGGTAGAAAGCGAAGCCGAAGGACATCGTGAACCAGCCAACCGCTGTGAAGGCCGCTCCCCACGTGACCCAGCGGACCCGCGCGGGTTCGCGGCTCGGTCCGAACCGGTAGATCGCCGTCGACGCGACCAGCACAATCACGATGAGAACAGGCCATCGGACCACAAGCACCATCTGCTCCTGGAAGGAGTCGATCCAAATGAAGGCCAGAAGCAAAGGCATCACGGCCATGAGGAATATGACCAGCCCCGCAGACAGCATCGCGCAGAGCGTGAAACACAGCGCGATCAAGTTCAATCGAACCAAGCTACGCTTCTCATTCTCCTCGTAAGCGACGTTCATCGCGTCGAATATCGCCAGCGTGCCGTTGTGGGTAGTCCATAGCGCGACCGCAAGTCCGAGAAGGAAGGCGATGCCCAAAGTGCTGCTTCCACGTTCGACGATGGCTTTGATCTGATCCGCGATAATGTCGAACGCCCCGGGAGGCAGGAGCCACGAGAGTTCGCGCAGGTGATCCGATATTGTGACCGGATCGGCGACGATGCCGTACAGCGAAACGACGGCACCGACCGCGGGGAAGATTGAAAGCAGCAAGTAAAACGAGACGCCTGCGGCGATCAGCATGATGCGGTGGGCGGAGACCTTTTCAACGACGCGCCAGAAGACGTCTTTCAGTCCCTACTTAGGGATCTGCTCCGGGACGGCCGCTCCCCGACCTCTCTGTTCCAAGCCGACATCACCGGGCAAGGACCGCGGGAGATGCCTTTTCTTTGCGAAGGCCGCGACAATTACGGCACCCGCCAGTGCAATCACCATCCCCCTCGCAAGAGGCCCGACAAAAGGATTGAACGTCGTATTTGGCCGCATTTCATCTCCTCCGCTACGCGACGAGAAAACGCGGAGCAGTGACAAAAGATGCAGCAGAGCGTTCGTTGCGACACGTGGCCCTCTCGCCTCGTCTACGAGACCGCCGACGCCACGGATTCAGCCAACTGGCTCTGTGTAAAGGGTTTCGCCAGTCTGGGGAGATCGCAGGACACTCCGCCTGGAATCTCAGCATAGCCACTGGCGAGAATGACGGGCAGTCCAGGTAGCAGCCTGGCAATTTCAGTAGCGAGTTCGCCGCCGGTCATGCGAGGCATGGCATGGTCAGTCACGACCAAGTCTGGCAGCGGCCCCTGCTCAAGAAGCCGAAGCGCCTCCTCGGCAGAGTATGCCTGCATAGCCTGGTGGCCGAGATCCTCAAGCATCAGGACAGTGTTCATCAGGACAAGCGGATCGTCGTCCACCGCGAGAACGTTCAGCCTGCGCTCCGAACGCTTGCTAAGAATGCTCGGCTGAAGTGGCGGCTGCTCGACGGACTCCGTTTCCTCTGCCAAAGGTAACCAGAGTTCGGCGGTCGTTCCTCCTCCCTGTGACGACCTGAGAGCGAGCGCGCCTCCGCCCTGCGCCATCAGTCCCTGGACCATCGGTAGACCCAGACCGGTACCCTTGCCGACTCCCTTGGTGGTGAAGAAGGGCGCTGTCGCCTTCTCCAAGGTCTCAGCATCCATCCCATCGCCGTCATCCTTGACGCTCAGGCAGACGAAATCTCCTTGAAGATCTTTCACATCGTCTCTGTGAACCGACTGCTTGCTGGCCGAGAGCGTGATGACGCCACCGCGAGGCATTGCGTCGCGTGCGTTCACGACCAGGTTCAAGAGTGCTGTCTCCAGCTGGTTGGCGTCGGCTTGAACTTTTGGCAGAGCAAGCGGAAAGCTCGTCACGATCTCAATCGAGGGACCGATCGACCCCTGAAGCAGGCCCGCCATCCCCTTCACGAGGTCGGCCACGTCCACAGGCTCGAGCTTGAGTTCCTGCTTGCGGGAGAAAGCAAGCAACCGTTGCGTCAGGGCCGCGCCCCTTTTCGCCCCTTGGATGGCGTTCTCGATCAGATCGGTGTTGTTCTGACCGGCAAGCGCCCGTTTCTTCGCGATCTCGAGACTGCCGAGGATAGCCATCAGCAGATTGTTGAAGTCGTGGGCGACGCCGCCCGTGAGCTGGCCTACGGCTTCCATCTTCTGGGCCTGAAAGAGTTCGCGCTGTGCTCGCTCGAGAGCTTCTTGCGATTGCCGCTTCTCCGTAGTGTCGCGCGTGATCTTGGCGAAGCCGATAAGCGTGCCGTCCTCGGCTCGAATGGGATCGATGATCACATTCGCCCAAAAGCGAGTCCGGTCCTTTCTGACCCGCCAGCCTTCCCTTTCGAACCGGCCCTCGGACGCGGCGATTTCAAGCGCCCTTGCTGGCAGGTCGCCCCCCTTGTCCTCCTCAGTATAGAACTGAGAGAAATGCCGACCGATGATCTCCTCAGGCTCGTATCCCTTGATGCGGCGTGCCCCCGCATTCCAGCTCGATACGTAACCGCTCGGGTCGAGCATGTATATTGCGTAGTCGGTCACACCTTCGACCAGAAGACGAAACTGCTCCTCGCTCCTATCCAGGTCTTCGGTCTGCCTACGCTCTAGGCGGTCGATGGTCATGAGGATTTCCAATTGCCGGTTTCTCGAGTAATGTCATGCATTCGCAAGTCCGGGCGAACTCAAAGCATGGCGTCGAGTTGGGGTGACCGAACTCCGGCGTTAACCCGAGTACGTTTCCACAAATCTTCATTTTCCCGTTGGCCCGGCAAGAGATAACGTGTATCCGGGCCGAACGGTTCCCATGCAGACGATCTTGAAGTCGTCGAACGGGTCCTCGTTGGCGCGCCATTGGGCCGTCGGCAGGGTTCCGCTTTCCTGATGTCATTGCCGGTGGTGATCTGGTTCGTTCGCCATAATTCCGGTGTGGGCTGCAAGTTCCAATCCGGGAGCAACCGCGAAGGGTGCCGCCGCGGCGGTTCCCTCTCCACGTGGTTGTCGGAAGCGCGTAGCATCCAGCAGCAAGCAGAATGACCGCGATCGCGGTGGAGACCAGGACCCGATTTCATGATCGTTTCCTGTCAGCGGACCGTGGCCAAGCGGTTCGCTCGGTCGCGTGCGCGTCGCCGATTTTCGCGCCTGCGGTCGAGTGATAACCCGGCAGGCCACTCGCTTGTTGCGCGTCCCTATCTCAGGCTCGAGCAGTCTATCTCACGCACCTGCTGCGAAAAGCCGGCTCCTTGGAATGTTGGATATCTCGTCGCCGACCGGAACAATGTCGATCACTCAATGAGGCGGAACAGATGCTGCACTCCTGAAACTTCGAAGCACGTCATCGTGGTTCAGACGCAACGAAGCGGTAGCGGGCGTTATTCGGACGATCCCGACAGTTCTTAGGCTAGGCAATCGGCTTATCGTTGAGCAGCGACAGCGTCCAAGATACCGCCTGCGTCTCTGCCGTGGTAGTCGCGCTTGAAGGAGGCGATTTCCTGCTTTCTCCGGGCCACACGGGAGAGCGATAACTCCGGGATCAGGTCGCTGTTCCAAGCCGCCCATAAAATCGCGCGGGCCTTTCGCTTCATCTATCTGGAAGAAAGCCGAGATCGATGGAACAACGACGATCGGTGGAGGTTCTGTCTGTACCGCTCGGCTCGTTTCGTACCCCAGCAGGTTCAAACGCGGCCGACCGGCTTTCTCTTCCTTTGACGGATCGAGGCAACGTCCCGGAGACGGGGGACGTCCGATCATTTCATGGACGGGAACATCCACCATCACGCGGAGTTTGGTGGCCGCAAGCTTGCCATAGGAGGACACCATGGCTCCCGAAAAGACACTCAACGACCTCTTTCTTGATACGCTCAGGGACATTTATTTTGCTGAAAAGCAGATTTTGAGGGCCCTTCCAAAGATGGCTCGCGCAACGCAGTCGGAAGAAGGCAAAGCCGGATTCCTCAAGCATCGCGACGAGACACAGGGACAGATCGAGCGTCTCGAACAGGTGTTCGAACTCATCGGCAAACCGGCTCGTGGCAAGACCTGCGAAGCCATCCAAGGCATCCTCGCCGAAGGCGAAGAGATCATGGAGGAATACAAGGGCTCGATTGCGCTTGACGCGGGCTTAATATCGGCGGCTCAGGCAGTCGAGCACTACGAGATTGCGCGTTACGGCACCCTGATCGCCTGGGCCGACCAGCTCGGGCTCAGAGAGGCTGCGCCTCTTCTGCAGGCAACCCTTGCCGAAGAGGAAGCCACCGACACGAAGCTTACCGAGCTCGCACGGGCGTCAGCCAATCCCAAGGGAAGAAAGGCCGCTTGAATCTTAGGAAGGCCATCCACTGGGGCGGCCTTTTCTAGTTCACCTTATGCGGCATCCAAAAATGGAACGAAGAGAATGACCAAGAAAGCTATAGTCACGCAATCCGACACTGTTACCATTCACGACCAGAGCCCTCATCGCGGCGAAGGCGGCGAACTCCACCAGTTCGCCGAAGATGGCCACGACGTTTTGACAACGGCACAAGGCGGCCCTATTGCCGACGACCAGAATTCGCTTCGGGTCGGCGCCCGCGGTCCGCTCGTCGTCGACGACTTCCACTTCCGCGAAAAGATCTTCCACTTCGACCACGAAAGGATTCCCGAGCGCGTCGTCCATGCCCGCGGCTATGGCGCGCACGGCTTCTTCGAGACCTACGAATCCTTGGCGGCCTACACTCGTGCCGACTTGTTTCAGCGGGCGGGCGAGAAGACGCCGGTCTTCGTCAGGTTCTCCACGGTTGCAGGCAGCAAGGGATCGTCAGATCTCGCCCGCGACGTCCGCGGCTTCGCCGTGAAGATGTACACCAAGGAGGGCAACTGGGATCTAGTCGGCAACAACATTCCGGTATTCTTCATCCAGGACGCCATCAAGTTTCCCGACCTTATCCATTCCGTCAAACCGGAGCCGGACCGCGACTTCCCACAGGCGCAGTCGGCCCATGACACTTTCTGGGACTTCATCAGCCTGACGCCGGAAAGCATGCACATGATCATGTGGGTTATGTCTGATCGGGCGATCCCGCGCTCCTTGCGCTTCATGGAAGGCTTCGGCGTTCACACCTTCCGGTTCGTCAACGCAAAGGACGAGTCGACCTTCGTCAAGTTCCACTGGAAGCCGAAGCTCGGCCTGCAATCGGTGGCTTGGAACGAAGCCGTGAAGATCAACGGCGCCGACCCTGACTTCCATCGGCGCGATCTCTGGCAGTCGATCCAGTCCGGAAATTTCCCGGAATGGGAATTGCAGGTTCAGCTCTTCGACCAGGACTTTGCCGACAGCTTCGACTTCGATGTCCTCGATCCGACAAAGATCATTCCGGAGGAAGTGTTACCCCCTCAGCCGGTTGGTCGGTTGGTTCTCGATCGCATGCCTGACAACTTCTTTGCGGAGACCGAGCAGGTCGCCTTCATGACCCAGAACGTCCCTCCGGGGATCGACTTCAGCAACGATCCGCTGCTGCAGGGGCGCAACTTCTCCTACCTCGACACGCAGCTCAAGCGGCTGGGTGGCCCGAACTTCACGCATCTGCCGATCAACGCGCCGAAGTGTCCCTTCCACACTTTCCAGCAGGACGGCCACATGGCGATGCGCAATCCCGTCGGGCGTGCGAACTACCAGCCAAACTCCTTCGGCGAAGGGCCGAGGGAGTCGCCTGTACAAGGCTACCGTCACTTTCCCGCCGAAGAGGAAGGCCCAAAGGTGCGTCTGCGCCCGGAAAGCTTTTCCGACCATTACAGCCAGGCACGGCAGTTCTACATCAGCCAGACCCCGCCCGAACAGCGTCATATCGAGGCGGCCTTGACGTTCGAGCTCAGCAAGGTCGAGACGCCCGCGATCCGGGAGCGGATGGTCTCGCATCTCCTGAACATAGAGGAGACGCTTGCCTCCACCGTCGCCCAGAAACTCGGTTTCCAATCCATGCCGGAGCCCGCCGACGCGGCGATGCCAACCCGCCAGGACCTCGAACCGTCGCCGGCCCTCAGCATAGTGGAGCGTGGTCCCAAACGCTTCGAGGGACGCAAACTTGGCATTCTGGTAACCGATGGCGTCGACGCCAAGCTGCTCAAGGCCCTTGGGGACGCCGTCACCAAGGAGAAGGCAGTCTTCGACGTGATCGCGCCGAAGGTGGGCGGAGTCACAGCCTCGGACGGGACGCTGATCAAGGCCCATCACATGATCGACGGCGGACCATCGGTACTCTTCGACGCCGTCGCCCTCCTCACCTCCGCCGAGGCGATCGACGATCTCGTCAAGGAGGCAGCGGCGCGGGACTTCGTCGCCGACGCTTTCCAGCACTGCAAGTTCATCGGCTACGATCCGTCGGCACTGCCACTGCTTGAAAAGGCAGGAATCGCCGACGCTCTCGACGAGGGAGTGATAGCGCTACCTGGCGACGATGGCCTTGCGGCTTTCGTGGAGGAGCTGGGAAAGCTGCGTGTCTGGGGTCGCGAGCCATCGGTTAAGCTCGGCAAGGCGTCTGCGCAGATCAAAGCATGATTGGCGAGGCGCGGCAGCAATGCCGCGCCAGCCCAGTTTCTTAACCGACAGGAGCGAACCACCGTGGTTCGAAATTTCGCCACTTCTGTCCTGAATGTGGATCGCGACTGTTTTCGGCGGACGAGAAGGAGGCGGAAATCAAGCTCGGCGTCCTGCACGACGCGCCGACGCCGCTCACCCCGACCTACGAGCTCGGGATCAGCGCCGCGAGAACTGGATTCGCCCGATTGAAGGCGCCGAACAGTTCGGAAGATCGGCGATAAAACCTAAGCCTTCATTCGTCGTCGGTAGGCGATCGCCTCGTCCACAACCGCCGACGACGGGAGCGTGATATCCAGCCATCGCGCTAGTGCGATCATTCCGTACTCCGGGAACCGTTCGCTATAACAGATGCTGGCGGTCTCCCTGCCGAGAAAGGCCGCAAACGCGACCTGGTCGTTGGCGACCTTGTCGGCATCGTGCGTGTTCACGACGACGAGGTGCGCGCATCCGATCGACGACTGCGACAGGCGCAGACAGGACAAGACTAGTTGAATGCCAAGGACTATCAGTTGCCGTTCCCGTTCGATGCAAGATAGACAAGCTGTAAGTCCACCTCGGCCCGCTGCAGCTTGAGGCGGCAGACCAGCAGAAGGCTGGCGACGCTAAGGTTAAATCGCGCGACTAGGCATCGAGTGCAGCGTTGCTCCGCCGGTCGTTGAAAGCCTTCAAGATGGAGATCCGGCCATGCCATTTACCCTGCTGTTTAAAATAGCGGCATGCATCGAAACTCCGACTGGCATCGCCCTCTTCCTTCTGCCGAACACGGTTACCCAACTACTGCTTGGGGAAGCCCTATCGGGCGCTGGTCGGGCCGTCGCCTCCCCTCACCGAGTTGACGTTGTTCGCATCGGGCATCATGGCGTGGTCGGGAAGGAAAATTTCTAAAAGAAGCCCAGCGCTCGCGGGCATGATGATTTACAATGTCCTGACGGCCATCTACCTGGCGGCGGTCTTCTTCCAGGCAGCGCATGTCGGAACGCTGCTTCTGCCCGCGATCATGCCGCATGCGGTGTTGGGTTTGCTGCTTGTATACCCCTGGGCGTCTGAGGGCGATCTAAACCCGGAATGGACGACCCTGCAACATGAACGGTGGCGGTCTCCGCTGCAAGGCCGCCCGCACCAACATAATGGAATTGCATTCATCTCGTTGGTCGACCATGCTTTCAAACGGAAGGACGGACGGTGTCTAAACGCTAGATTTCGTGCTGGCATGCGCTGCGCTTCATTTTCCGCCTATCACTGGGCAGAACAGATCCGATCACTTTCCGACGCCTACTGCGCGGTAAAAAAGGTCAACAGCACCTTGCCCTTCTCGCCGAGCAGACAAACGAAGCGGTCAGGCTTTCCGGTCTTCTCCTTGCGAGCAATATATGCCTCGCCCAGGATCACGGTCTTGATTGGAACGTCGCCGACCTTTGTGTCTGCCTTACTCACCGCCAGGCTTTCAATATCCATAACGAGATCCGTAACCTCCGGCGATCTTTCTTGAAGGGCCAGAAGGCCCGTTGACTTGCATGCCGTCACAGCGGGATCCACCGTCGCTTGAGCGTGGGCGCCGGACGCGAATGCCACTGCCGCGGCGATCATACAGACCCGCGTTATCATAGGCGCCTTTCGTGGCGAAAGAACCCGCCTCCCCACGGGCGTTTCGGGAGCGTGAATCCTGTCAGTCACGCCTTGTCGACGATCTTCTTGACCGCCTCCTTGGTTTCGCCCTTGGCGACCTGCGCCTTGCCCTTCGCTTCCTGGATTGAGCCCTTCGCCTGTTCCTCGTGATTGTCGATGGCCTTGCCAGCGGCCTGCCGGGCTTTTCCTGCGATTTCGTTGGCAGTGCCTTTGATCTTGTCGGACGTGCTTCCCATCGGATGTCTCCTTTTAACGGTGCCCACACAGAAATGCCAGAATGCGCACTTCGTTCCCGATCAAATCGCGGGAACTTTTCAGTTCGTGGAGATTACCCGTCGGCGCGAAACGAAAGCTCTCCACCGGGCGTTCGGAAACGTCTCTCGGAAACGGCTGTCGCTTGTCATCGCTCATGGAATGGAAACGGCCACGCTGATCTACGGTTTCCATTCTCGGGCGAAAGTCTTCCGGAGGAAAGCGAGCGCCTTCTGCGCCCGGTGCACGAGATCGTGTGCCCGACGGCCGGCTCGATATCGAGTTCGACCTTGAAGCCTGCCGTCTCGAGCTGAGCCGCTGCTAGCGAAGAAGCCATCGAGGGGATGGTCCGATCGTCCTTGCCGTGCACGAGGAGCACGGGCGTGTCCTTACTCGTGCCGGAGACCGGCGTTGGCGGCAAGGAGACCTGCGAAAGACACGCGTGCGCCGAACTTCCATCGTCCGGAGGCGACCGCGTCAAGGGCGACGATCGCGCCCTGCGACACACCGACGAAAGCGATCCGGACGAGCGCAACCCTCTTTCCTAGCAGCATCGCCGATGGTCTTATCAAAAGCCTCTCGCACGGCCTGGATGCGTCCGGGTTGTAATTGCGCGCCGTCGACGCTGAACCATTCGTGACCGCCCTCCTGATGGAACGGTGCAGTAAAGCGCGTCTCTGGTAGTGAAGCCCGCCACGAAGACGCCAACGGCATGAGTTGGGCGCCGGAAGCGCCGAAGCCGTGAAGAAAGACGACGAGAGATCTGGATGCGGTGTTTCTTTGACTCGGAATAAGCGGAGGGCGCTCGACCCGTCATGGGGAACGCCCTGGTGACCCGCACAACCTTGCGACGTTGATATCCCAGCCAGCGGCTGGATAGCGAAAGTCGACCGTCTAGTCGAGTTCGACCTTTCGTTCCGGTGACTGGCTTAGTGGTCGGGGGTCTATCATTGCCTTCCCTTATGCTTGGGGCGAGGTCGCTACGGACGGGTTGGACGCTCGTGTGACGTTTCGATGCCCGCACCGAGAAATCGGAAAAACCGGTGCGTCCATCATTTCAGTCGTGTCCCATTAACATGCAGCGACGTCGGGCAATTAACCTGCAGCGGCGAGGGGCGACCGGACGAAAGGCACCGTCTGCTCCATAATGGCGGATTTCTGCGAGCCTACGGAAGCTTCTCGAGCAGATATCGAAATCCGTTCGTAGTTCTGTAGCGTCCTTCGCCTAGGCTGTACGTCTGATCATTCTAGCGAGAGCGATCAAAATGCACGCGCCGATGAAGCCGGCAATCAGGTAGCCGAGCCACCCGGCGAGAACCACGCCGAAGAGAGCGAGGATAAAATTCGCCACGATCGCGCCGACGATCCCGAGAAGGATGTTCATCAGTACGCCCATGTTGCTTTTCATGAATAGTTCGGCGAGCCAACCGGCGATGCCGCCGATGACGATTGCGGCGATCCAGCCAATACCTGCGTTTTCCATATGAGGTCCCCGAGATTTCGTGATGTATATGGTCGACCGGAAGACCAGGCAATAAACTCTTTCGAGGTTGGTTGGTTCCCATATGGCAAATGCACGCTTTCCAGCCCATTGCGGGCATCTGGGCGGCATCACCTAATACGGTTGTTTTTCTCGAGTGGCCTCTGCGCCAGCGCGCTGTTCGCAAATCACGGCAAGCGAGCGATACCGGAATGGCAACACCTCGGGCTATCTGTGTACTCGCACGGGTGACCCGCGGTCGGCGCGGGTAACTATGCTTCGCTTCTGCAGGTCTCGCCTCACGAAGACTATTGGGTGGTCTCGATGGTCTTCAATTCGCGTTCGGCAGCAGCCGCGAATAGCGGCACCGGATCGTCGCGTAGCGCCTTGATGGCCCAAAAGGCATGTTCGGTCGTGTCACCGCTTCGCATATCGCCTCAGCATCAGCCGCGTCCTTCTTGTTGCGCTTGACGTAAGGATTCACATAGCGTGGCGGCATCAGTGGCTCGCCGCCTTGAGATGGCGGCTGGTGTAAGGGTGGCGCTGCCCCCGCTTTCTGTAAACTCGTTTGACATTCAAGCCTCCCATGCATGGTTGACGGCGGCGGCAGCATCCTAGGACCCATCGATTGGAAGGCGTTCCCTTCACTTCCAGCCTCCTCGAGAACTACGCGCTCGGGGGCGTCAAGGCGAAATTCGACCTCGCGGTCAATGAACTTTTACCCGACGTGGGGTCATGCAAGGTGATTGACATGATCAGGGCGCGTCGGGACACGCCGAGCAACGGAATTCAGTGGCCGAGCGTGACGGGAGCAGGCTGTCGAAGAAACGCAATGCTTCATCCTGAGAGGCGACATTGGGGGCTTCGGCAACGGACACGTTTGGGACGTTTACCCGTCGTGGATCAACTGCCGCCCACACAATCAAATCATAGACCGTCGGCAGGCGACACGCACCAGACGACGTTGCCCACGTCGTCGGCGACGAGCAGCGCACCCGTCTTGTCGAACGTCACGCCGACCGGGCGGCCCCTCCTGGTTTTTTTATGGGAGTTTTCGCCGGACAGTTCGGGGCCAGCGGCGAAAACTTCCCGCTTGTCCCGCCTCCTCCCTCCAAACCGGGACGACCCTATTTTTACGGTTTTCAAGCTTCCAGGAAATGGGGACTAAAGTCCGAGCCGCGGTTCTGACTGAGGTTCGGGAAACTTGAAGTCGACACCGGCATCCATAGCGGCCGTTAGAAAAGCGAATTGGGCCACCTCGCTTGTCACGGTGCCTTTGATGACGCCTTCGCATGCCTCCATCGCGTCGATAAAGGGAGTACCGTCGTGCACAGGCCAATCGGAAATTAGCAGATCTAGCGCCTCTTCCGCCGACGTGAGGGTGTAGACAATCTGCTTTCTCATGACGAGAACAACCAACCATCCCGGTGTCGACACAGACTTGCCATCCTCGTAGCCATCTCGAGAAGGAACGGTAGTCAACAAGATAGGTTCCGTTGCACGTACTCAGTGCGCCTTCAGGATTCCATTCCAAAATCGAACGAGGAACGCCCTCAGGAAGGGACGGTGGAATGTCAACGAGATTTGGATCAGGTCCGCGTTCCGTCGTCATCGACGTCGACGCCTTGGCATTTCCAGACCCACGGTCTGGCTTCCAGTCGCCAGGCTCGATTGGTTCCACATCGAGGGCATTGGAAGCCCTATTTCCACCGTTTCGTCGCCAGATAATCCCCGCAACCGTCGTCCCTGAAGTCAGACGTGAACTTCTCGAGCGATGGCGGCCTTTCGTTCGCCCAGCGTGTTGGAAACAAGCCCCGCTCATCCCCGCCCGCTCGTCTGCGCGGACGCTAGCAAGTCCCGGCGGCAGTGGATTGCTTGACAAAGTGTGCGCCACACGGGGCCAATGAACGGCACAACGCTAGTCGGGAGCGGGTCTCAACTCGCTGGTTCGGCACTCGACAGCGTCAATATCGGCTCGACGACCCCTTCGTAAGTACCAAGATCTTGTCCTGGATGAAGTTCTCTAACTCACCCAAGGTGCTTCAACTAACCACCCGTCTCATGGTGCGGTGCGGCAACCCGCTTCGATTCTGGAGAACCTTTGAAGCGGAGAAAGATCGACAGTACGACGACGACTGCGGTGGATAGAAACTCGGACTGCCAGTTCTGAAAAGATTCAAACCAAAACTGGGAGCTGCTTAGGTGCTCCCGGATCGTTATGATTGCCTGTCCATGCATTATCGCATCCACGTTGCTTGCCTCGGCGCTATACTTCAGATGGAGCACAAACGTCACAACAAATAGCATGCCAAGCGCCGCACCGAGCGAATATGAGTAAGCTTGCCGGACCCATCCGCCGAAGCGGACGGGCCAAGGGGAGTCCGCTGGTATTCTACCAGCAGGATCGCCATCGGGGTCTGCACGTTCGTCAGGGTCTTTCGACTCCGCCGAGCCGCGCTGGAACAGATATGCCGTCAGCATCACGTAGGCGGACATCTGAAGAAATTCAGACTCCCAGTTCTCGAAAAGAGAAGACAGAAAATGTCCGGAGACCCCGTACGTCAGCAAGTTGATCTGCGGCCGTCCGTGTTCGACAAGGTCGTTGTCGTAGACCGCCCATCCACTCACCAGCATTCCGCCCATAGTGACACCTGAAAGGAGGAGGAGGACGATGGTGAGGCCGTTGTCTCGCAGTAGTTTCATGGCGCGCCTCCACTGGTGTGCGTTCTATAACTTCGACAAGCGAGGCATGTTCCTTCTCGACATCACGGCCTCCGTCCGCGAACGTGTAATTCACTGTGTCACGCCGCAAGCCACCCGGAGGATACCTCGCTGGATGACCACGCCTCGGTTTTCAACGCGCGCTCGGAACAAGGCGGAGGCGACTTTTGTTCCTTCCAAGTAGCACTGCCGACGTAGAAGCATGACATCGAGGGTAGCGTTATGGGTGCGGATCCGCGACGGCGGCCTAGCGGCGAAATGATAACGAAGATCGCCCGATAGTCGGGGTTCCTCTCCCACGATCAGGATGGAAAGCTCCCGGATGTGGTTCGACCATGTTCGCGCTATGTATGATCCGGCGGACGCATATTTGATGCGCGGGTTCCAGACACCCGCGCATTTCTACCTGCAGAGCAGTTCTGACATCCGACACGCGTTCTTAATGGAGTAACCGTCCCGATCATTGTTGAAATAAACCCAGACGGTTTTGGCGCCGCATGTGTGTATTCGTTCGGCCCACACTTTAAGCTCGTCGTCGCTGTAGTCATGGCGATACCACTGCTTGATCCCGTGGAATCTAACATAGATGTCGTCTGAAGTCCGTACGAGTTCATCCGGCAGCCGGGGCCCACTACATGAACAGAAAATGACCTGGGCGGCGTTGAATGCTTGGTAGACGTTCGCGTTCCACCAGCTCTTGTGCCGAAACTCGACAACATTTCTGCAACGCGGGTCGAGTTGTGAAATGATCGAATGCAAGAGTTCCGGACTGTAACGCACACTAGGCGGCAGTTGAAAAAGAAAGCATCCCATCTGAGATCCGAGAAGGTCAGCGATGTAGCCGAAATCTTTAATGAGGATCGCTGTATCCTCGAATCGCTTGATATGGGTTATCAGTTCGCAGACTTTGATGGTGTAAATGAAATTGGGCTCCGCCTGGCGGATCCAGGTCTTTACTGCACTGACTGTTGGCCAGGAATAGAACGGGGCGTTTAGCTCGACAGTGCTGAAATGGTCCTGATAAATAGCGAACCATCGGTTCGCCGGAACTTCTGCTGGATAGAAGTTCCCTTTCCAATGCCAATAGTACCACCCGGAACAACCGATATGGATGCTTCCGGCTAGCGGATCGGCGGCCATGACCTCGGCGGCGTCCGGGCTTGCAAGGCGAACCTTGTGCATTTTGTTAGCTCGTTCAAAATTCGCTTCCCGCTGGTTTTGCCGGCGCTCTTTACGCCGAGCCCGTCGGGCAGCGATTTCTTCTGCTGTGCGTTCTGCCAAGATATAAGCCTCCCGGTCGAGGTACGCGCAAGTCGGTGATATCACTTGGTCACCAGTGGACGATTTACGCCAACGGTCTAACGGGCCAAGGACCGAAAGGTTTCCTGCGGAAAAGCGTGAAAGACATGAGGGCATGATACCATCAGCTAGTGCGCAAACTGACGCTCCACCCCGAGCCTTTACTTGAGCGCCGCCCTGCTCGACGACCCCTACATCCGCATCGGCGATACAGCTTATGCGGCCGCCAAGTACGGTGCCATGCTGCCCGCTACTGCCACTTGTTCCACAGCGTCGGGGGCACCTGTTCAAGAAGCCCCCGGGCCAACATCCAGGACCGCGGGCAACCGTGCGCCAACGTACGGGTCGATAAATGTCTGTCCACGGAGGGTGCAAAGGCGTATTATCTGTGGGTCGGCCCATTCTTTCCGGGCAGAGTCGATTGGGAGATCATATGTGCTCTTGCCTCAGGCGGGAGCCGTACCATGAATTTCTTCACCCACGTCGACCTTACAGACGAGCATCTCGATATCTTGACCTGCAGCATTCACGCGTGGTGCCTCAACCGCCAGGCCGACCCCGAAGGTCATCTTGCACGTGCGGCCACGACGCTCGCACTGGAAGTGATTTCCGCGTGTCCATCGATAACGTCGGCGGAATTGCGTGACGTGCTCCTCGCCCGAATTCCAGACCATTCGATTGCCGAATGGCGTTGAACCTCGGGCAGCGCGATGCGCCGCAAGATGTCGACAGCATAGCTATCCTCCTGAATGAATCGGAGTATCTGTGTCAGCACCGGGATGGGTTGTCGTAATCGTCGAGCGTATCAACGCGTCTCACATCATTGCCTCAGCCGAAGACGCCCTTGATCTCTTGTATAGCGACTGGCCTGTCGCGGGTGGGACGGCCTTCTTAGTCGCGATGGAGACTTGCGCCGGCACCGCGACAGGCATGGTCACCCAAGAAGAAGCCCAGACCGCTTTCCTCCATGCAGCTCTGGAAGCAAAAGTTGCCTTCAGGACGGCATAGGCCAGCCCGCCCGTAGCTGTGGAATGGCGAACTACGCACCCGGAAACTTCGCATGCGTGGAACAGATTGTGACCGCCACGGTTAGCTTGACGGCACACCTCTCGGATTGGAAAATAATAATGACCAACGTTCCCGATATTTCGGCCAAACTAACCAAACGGACTCGGCTGAATGCTCTACGCAATGCTCAGGTAGTGCCCCCGCATAGGGTCGATTTGACCCTGAACCCGAGCACTCTGGAGCAGATGCGTGCGCCTTTTGGCGTCAATGCGCGTGCTTCCCCGGTTATTGCAAAGCACTGATGTGACCGCGCGTAATGAGTAAAAGAGTGGGATGCTGCTCGGGTTTTATGTCGGCGAGGAAGAGCCGTGAACCGCTTTGAGATCCCCGGCATGATCTTCGCCTTCCTCCTCGTGGTCGGAGCGATAGCCGTGATCGGGAAAGGCTTCTGAATGGCGTCGTCTTGGGTGATTGGAGGATTGAGATGTCAACGCCAATGGATATCCGCCCGTTCGGAATAGCGATCGACGTAAAGCCAGGCGGCCGAGATACTTGCCGACAGATGGCTGGAAGACAAGGGGAACGACGGTTGGGAAGCGGCTCGCGCCGCATGCGCAAGAGCGCTAGAGACACGGTCCAACGCCGAGGGAGCGCGAGCCTCTTTCATCACGGCGGCGGAAAAATCCAACATCCGCGTGAAAGCGGATGTGTAGTGGTTGCCCAAGAGCCCGCTTGGCCTCCACGCCGGCGGGGTCTCTTTTTGTTTATTCCCCATGAAAATCCAAGTTGGATTTTAGTGAAAATCGACAGTATCCTACTGGCGTCCAAACTTCTTACCTTGCCCCGTCGTTCTGCGCGGGGCTTTTTTTGGACTTCAGTCGAACTAGAGGCCGCCTTGCTCTGAACCCCGGCAGTCGCGGCGCGGCGGGGAATCGGTCTTTGGCAGGGCCGATCACAGTCGCCCGAACTTCGACGCGTTTACCCAAAAAGACCCGGATGAGTGGCGGGGGGATTTAAAGGCGAAATCGGCAATTTGCGCGAAGTCGTTCCGCCAATTAGTCTAGCCAACGCTGCGACAAATCTTCGGGTTCCGGTACGCCACCGCACCAAAAAAACCCCGCAGTGAAGGACGCGGGGTGAATTGGAGAGTTATGGGCTTTGCGGGGGAAATTCGCAACGCCATCCACAACGGATATGGCGCGCTTTTGTTCCCATCTCTTTCGGATGAGCCAGATTGTTGTCCTCAATTACTCGCATCTCCCCCTGACGCCTTGAGATGCCACCGTAGGCAGGGGATCGCAAAAAACCGAGTATACGATTAGGCCATTGCAGACTTTCAACGTCATGATGGCCTCATATTTCTGATGGCCTCCTTGTCGAGCCAGAGTAAAATGTGGAGTTGCACCAGACGTAGGGCACGGATCCACGATCCTGTGCCTCGGGTCATTGTGGGGGGCTGAAATGCAAGTCCTTACATTCCCGCTGAGCGACGAAGAGACTGAAGTCCTCACCTCAGTCATCCAGACTTGGTGCCTACATAATCGATTCGACCCCGGAAGTGAGTGCGCCCCCGCGGTGACCACCACCGCACTTGACCTCGTGATATCTGGCTTCAGCCACGTAGCAAGCGTAGATTTGAGCGGCTCTAACTGATCTTCGTTAAATCGTGCCGTAGTGAGACCCCCGGCCGCTAAAGCCGGGGGTTTTCTTTTGGAACATGCTTGTGTGTGTGTGTTTGCATCCGGTGTCCAACGCCGAAAGCCCGCTCATTATAGAACTGCATATTTCGTTCTCCTAATATTACTTTGGGCGTAAGCTTTACGCCCGCCTTAAAATGGCCCCAGCCGAGGGATCAAGCCGAGATCCGCAAGGCCGGCTAACAGAAAAAACCCCGCCAAAGGATAGCGGGGTTGGAGTTGGTGTGTGTGACGACAGAAGGGTTGAACTAGAGTGTTCAAGTCCAGGCAAATAACGCACACCCGATCTGCCCGGTTCCACACGCAAACGAACCATTTGCGAAAAGAAAAAACCCCGCCGGAGGGGGCGGGGAGTTTGTTCTGAACCCCGGCAGTCGCGGTTGCGCGGGGCAATTGAGCATTGAGGCTTGGCTGGGAGAAAGATACGCAAAGCCCGACCAAAAACGGAGAGAGCACGCTTTCGTTCCTACCTCTTTTGGACGAGGCCCCGTCGGCGGGCTACTCAGGCAATAGACAAAAATGTCGTCGGCCCGGACCGAAGCGCGGAACCGCCAGCCGGGCGGCATCTCAACGAGATCGCCATTCTCCTTGGCCGGCGCTCGACTGAACGAGTCGGACATCGCACTGGAAGGTGGGCGTCAGATATCGGGTGACAATCCGCCCGAATGTGTCCCGGCTGTATCCTGAAAGGTCCGTCGGCCGGTTGGGCGCGACACTTTCGTCATCGCGAAAGCCGAAGACGAGACAGCCGCCCCCCTGGTGAGCGAGCGCGGCATATGCCGTGTGAGCTTGGCCTGTGCGACCTTGTCACCAAGGTCGATCCAGTCCTTGAGTTCAATATCGAGCGTCTCGCGCAGATAGTCGACCAGGTCCGTTAGATCACTGCACTCATCGGTAGTCTTCGCCATCGCTCCCCATCCGGCTAGTGCCATCGTTCCCTATCTTGCCTGCCTTGGGAATTACCAAGTTGCGGGTGCATAGCCGCACAATCGTTCAAGAGACTCGGCCCGGGCCGAACAGGACCTAGATTACACGAAGTTTGATGCGTCGGCGCTGTTCTTCTAAACGACTGACATGGCGGCGCATTCTGCCACCTCTGCCACAACCGCAGCGTCGACGCTTTTCGGTCATTGAGCATGCGCACGATCGGCGATGACAAGTCCGATTCGTTCTACATCCTCTTTGACGGTTCCAGAGCAGACGTGGCCGAGCGACATCGCGCACGATTGAGTGATGAAGCGCAGGTCGGCTTCTTCATCCCGGGACAACATTGTGATGTCGGCATTGGAAACCGCAGCCGACAGAAGTTGCTTGCAATAGATGGCAAAGTGGCAGGACGCCGAGCCGACGTCGGAATGAACGATCAATAGGTCCACGTCGTGCGCCGGCGTCTTCCCATGAAAGCGTGATCCGAAGCCGGTAGATTTGAACCCTCTCCGTCATCCGCGCCGCGCGGCCTTCTCGCGCTCGCGTTCCGGTGGAGTCTGATAGTTCCAGAAGGCCTCTTGTCCCAGAGCCCCCATGAACTCGGCGATGGTACCATATATTCGAGGGGCTCGGACATCGTCGTGACCTGACCTTGAGCGGGCTTCTGCAACGACAGCGTCGATCGGCCGGGAGCCTGAAGAACAGTCATTGCGTAGGGCTACAACGTCGGCTGCGTCCAGTTCGATCGCAACCGAGAGCACTCTGAGCAGCGGCTGAAAGTTCTTTCTTGCTCCCTGTCTCCCTGCTATCCTGAAAGTGAGGAGACGGCGCCATGAGCGAGAGCCGAAAGCTGGCTGCAATCCTGGCTGCGGACGTGGTTGGGTACAGTCGTCTTGCCGGCGCCGACGAGGAACGCATCCTGGCGAGGCTACGGGCACTGCGCAGCGATCTCATCGATCCGACGATCGCCGTTCACCATGGCAGGGTGGTGAAGCGAACTGGGGATGGTGCGCTCGTCGAGTTCCGCAGCGTGGTGGACGCCGTGCGTTGCGCCATTGAGGTGCAGAACGGCATGGTTGAACGCAATGACGGCGTGCCGCAGGACCGTCGCATCGAGTTCCGGATCGGTATCCATTTGGGCGATGTCGTCGAGGAAAGCGACGGCGATCTGATGGGCGACGGCGTCAATATCGCCTCGCGATTGGAGGGCGTCGCCGCGGCGGGCGCTATCTGCCTATCCGAGGATGCCTATCGCCAAGTCAAGGCGAGGCTCGACCTCTCGGTCAGCGATCTCGGCAACACGCAACTCAAGAACATCGCCGAACCAATCCGGGTCTATTCGCTGCAAGTCGGCAACGCCGGGACCAAGGCAGCCGCGGCCTCGGAAACCGCGACGAGCCAACCTGCGACGGCAACGTCGCCGAAGCTGTCGATCGCCGTCCTGCCCTTCGCCAACATGAGTGGTGACGCTGAACAGGACTACTTCGCCGACGGCATCTCGGAAGACATTATCACGGCGCTATCGAAGTTGAGGCAGCTCTTCGTCATCGCCCGCCATTCGTCGTTTACCTTCAAGGGCAAGAACGTCCATGTGCAGGAGGTGGGCACGAATCTCGGCGTGCGGTATGTTCTTGAGGGCAGTGTCCGCAAATCGGGGAACAGGGCACGCATTACGGCGCAGCTTATCGACGCGACCACCGGCGGGCATCTATGGGCGGAGCGGTTCGATCGCGACCTGACCGACATATTCGCTGTTCAGGACGATGTAACGCAGCAGATCGTCGATGCGCTGGCGGTCAACCTGACAGAGGGCGATCGGAAAAGGCTGGTGCCGGGGCAGACCGGGCATCCCGAGGCGTACGACTGCTTCTTGCGCGGCCGGGAGCTGTGGCATCGCCTGACGAAGCAAACGAACAGCGACGCCCGCGACCTTTTGCAACATGCCGTCGAACTGGACCCGAACTTCGCTTCGGCGCACGCCTTTCTCGCCCTGACCCACGGGCTCGACTATTTGAACCGGTGGAGCGCGTTGCCGCAGCGCTCGATTCAGCAGGCCGAAGAGGCTGCGACGCTTTCGGTGGCACGGGATGACAGCGATCCCGTGGCCCACTGGGCACTGAGTGTGGTCAGTCTTTACTCACGACAGCACGAGAGAGCTATCAGAGAGGCCGAGCGTGCAATAAGTCTCAATCCGAACTTCGCCGAAGGGCAGGTCAGCCTCGGGGAGGCACTTCTCTATTCAGGCAGATCCGAGGAGGCACTCGCCTGTTTCGATCGGGCCAGGATCTTGAACCCGTACTTTCCGGATGTCGTTCTCCACTTTCAGGCCTGGGCCTGGTTTCAACTGCGAAGGTACGAAGAAGCGGTTGAATTGTTGGTGCAGCGCGTGACTCGCAATCCCGTCACCGACGTCTCGCGCGCGCTTCTGGCCGCCTGTTACGGACACCTCGGCCGTTTCGAAGAGGCTCGGGCGACGTGGCAAGAGGTGGTGCGCGTCAATCCCGACTACTCCTTGGAATACCGCCGCAAAGTCTTGCCCTTCAAGAACCCCGCCGATTTCGAGCTCGTCATGGAAAGGCTACGCAAGGCCGGTGTCGTATGATGATGGGTGATAAATGTCCGATCTTGAACCTGTTCGCCATTTCCACAAAAGATGAGCAATAGCAGATGCCGGCTTGACCACCACCTCGAGCGTAATCGCCAGCAAGGTCTGCTTCGAGGAGTCTGCAAAGCCTCTCTCTACCGCCGGCATGCAGGCGCGAAGCGGAAATTGTTTCCGCTGTCGGCCCATTTAGGTCCTTCAGAGCTGATGCGTGTATTCCTGAAAGCTGCCTCGTCCTAAGAGAGATGCGAATTGTGCGCCCGTTTATAGTGGCACCTTAGGCTCAATGCCTTTTTCAGCCTTGCCTTTGCGCCTGGCCGCGTCGCTGAGAACGAATCCGTTCCCATGCGGGACCCTCAGTGGCTATAGGGCTTGATCCATCCTCAGGGTCACACAACGGTTGTTCGCGAAGGCACACGATTCACGTTCGACGGACAGCCCCAGGATAGGCGCATTCAGTCCTGCTTGCCACTTCGTCAGACCAAGGTCCAAATGAGGATCAGGCTTCAGTCCTATTTCTTCCGTGAAGAACAAGAGGCAATCTGTGGTTGATCCGAGTCGCACGCGCCCGAGACCTCGACGAGCGACGAAGGATCGAGGGCTTTCCCGGTCCCGCCGACCCGGAAAGCCCTTCTCATGTTTGAGTACCGAATGTTTAACGGAATGGAACCACACAATGCGACAACGCGACGAAGCGCTTACATCGAACGATTTGTCCATCTGTGATGAAATCCTGAAGGACGTCGCGCAAAAACATTTGATCAACGATCAGAACGACAGAGTCCATCTCGCGGCTATTGTCATTGAGATTTACCGCCAGGGAGTACGTGATCCGGAACAGTTATCTCTGTTGGCCGATGCGTCCTGCGAAGCGATGCTCGAAATGAGGCGCTCCGATCCTGGCGGCACACCGGCGGCGCTTTAAAACCTCTGAGGTGGACCACGCCGTGATCTACCTTCGAGACATTAGGGACCAGTGTACGCGCCCGACCGGACGCTCGCGTGCAATTCGTTTCCATCGAGGAGGTCGACGCCATCAGGCAGTATTCAGCAGAGTTGGGCATGACGATATCCCGCCCGTCATAGTCGCCGTCGTACACGTAGAGTGGCAAACGGGAGCATTGAGACAGGCGAGCATACCCCTTCCAACTCGACGAGCGCGTCACCGAGCGTAGTCTTGCATTCGTCCATTGGGGCAGTGTCACCTATCTTCCTTTGTCAGACTGAGCCATCGCGGAGGCTCCGACCACATTGTGATACGCCTTCGTGATGACGCCCACCTCGCCGCCTACGAAGCCAAAAGCGAGTGCTCCGATGAAGATTGAAGCCATGGCCGCTATTGGGTGAGGCACCTGTCACGATGAGCATCGAAGCCCACTCGGAACACGTAGGCCTTTGATCCGTTTTCTCCCCAAAGGAGAGCCACATGCCGACCGATAGCACCGCCAGCAGCCCTAGCAGATTGAAATGCCAACTGGCCGAGCTGGATTCCATCTGGCCAACGACAGGCGTTCTAAACGAAGAGCAAGAGAGATTGATTGATGCATATCGTTCGGGACAAATCGACGACGAAGAGTTTCAACTGCATCTCGCAAATGATCCGGTGCTGGCCAATTACGTTGAGGAATTGTGCCAAGCTGGAGACGACGCTCCACGAGACCACATGGCGCCATAGGTGCTGCCCGACGCCTGACGCCGGCACATGGGCAATACATGCGGCACCCGTTCTCAGGTGAGGTCGGGAACACACCCGCAGTCTCCCCGGTTTCTTTTCGGTCCGACGGTCTTCCTCGCCCGCTCGTGCCCGCTCGGGTCGTTAAACCGGTGGGATTGCCACCGTGCGGCCAAGGATTGACCGCCACCAACAGTACGCACATCAACCCGATGAAGGCCGTCACAGTTAGGGCGATGAAATGTTTCTGATTCATCGTTTGAAGATGGGAAACGTCATGGCCCACGACTCGTGCGGCTAACGCACGACCATCTTGGCGGCCTTCACCATTGGACATCTTCCCTGGAGAGTGGAACAGTTTCCCGCGGCCATGGTTGTATCGTTGCTTTGAGAACTTGAACTCCTCTCAAAGCTTATAACCCTTCTGCCCCGCTTCCCCGCGGGGCTTTTTTGTCCCGATGTTCAGGGGATTTGCCTCCACGTCGCTTGTGACGAAAGGTACTGGCGTCGAGAACCGACCGAGAAACGGCCCTTGGCTAACAACTGTTGACGCCTTTGGTTTGCGGGATCAACGTGGCCATGGCGCCTCCCCCAGGGCGCCTGTGCTATGATGGCACGGCGGTCCGTATGCCTCCCCGGCGGCGCCGACCGGTTAAACCCGACCGATCGCCCAAACCATGAAGACGAAAGAAACAGTGGCGGCGAAGGCGGCAATAGCTATATTTGTGTCCAAGATAACCTCCTTGAATGCAGAGATATATTGAACGCGACTGACGCCCCCGAGTTCCATCGAGCTCAATCGACCGCCGAGGCGGGAGAAGCCGAAGAAGCGGTCAAGAAAACGGGGCCGAAGCCCCGTCCTTTACTATGCTGCAGGCAACTGCTTCTTGCCGTTCAGTTTGAACAGCTCGTACTGCGTCTTCACAGTCAGAGAAGATGGGGGATTGCCAGCTTGAGACCACGATAGCGACGATCTGGGGCTGCGATAGGGTCTATAGCGTCAATGCCGACCAATGCGGCCTGCGCGTGGAAATCACCGGGAAGATCATCAAAACACCCGACATCATTCGGAAAAGAGATGATGAACCCAGGTCCAAACGAAAATCTAGCTAACAGGTAAGCCCGGGTGGACTTATCAACCCAAACACAAATGGCGAGAGACGTGGCTTGACTAAAGCCACCAAGACTTTGCAGCATGGGATGGTGATCTACAGTTCGGGAGGATCTTCCTCGATCTCACGAGCCTCAAGAAGGGCCAATGGATATGGGCGATAAACCACATTCCCTGGCAGAGGCGAACGATCATGCCGCACCATGGATGGGCGGTTGATGTCCGAGAAGCATCCCGGTTGGTGGAAGAGACTTATGATAGGCTGAAGGTTCTACACGGAAGGTGATGTGATGGATATGGTCGAGAAGGTTGCTCGGGCGATCTACGAAGCGGAACCGTTTGACGCCGTTCGCCGCGAGATCACGTGGGCGGACGTTCACGATACCCAAAAGCGCGGGTTCCGCGTCAAGGCTGTTGCTGCGATCGAAGCGATGCGCGAGCCAACGCCCGAGATGCTGGCTCCCGAAGAAGTCCACTACGGCTATGGCTGCCATGTGTGCGGAGGCTTGAAGGAGGGCTATGAGCTTATGCTAGATGCAGCCCTAAAGTGTCAGGAGAAGGTGTGAACCGCTTCGAGATCCCTGGCACTATTTTCGCCTTCCTCATCGTTGTCGGCCTTATTGCCGTGATCGGGAAGGGCTTCTGGATGGTGTCGTCTTGGGTGATTGGATAGCGCTCAGACATTCATAGAAATCTCCCGACCGCTGCCCCCGCTTGTTCTCAGCATCTCTGCTGCGATAGCTGCTGCGACAAACGCCGCCCTCGCCTGCTCGGGTCTCGCAGGCCTTCCATCGCTTCGAGGCACATGGTTTGCGCTACCACCCACTCTTTTCCGCGACGCTCTTCGGGCCACCGATAGGCTATGAATACAGTTATTCGCACAAACCAGAGGTTCTGATCCTTCGCAACATTCCGCAGTGGCGACTTGAAGGTCATTATCGACGATACGAAATGAGTGGCCAGCGTTTCAACCGCTGATTATTCGACAGCGGGCCTGTCGCAACATGCGCGGTCAATAGACCCGCATAGGTACCACCGGGTGCACTTCGTGCAGGGAAGGCGGACAAGGCGCACTGGAAGAAATATAGTCCTGTAGGGCTGGCCGGAGATTCCACCCAGAGACAAGCCGACTACCGCTGAGTAGTTGAGCCTGCTCCGTTGGCTCCTAAATAAATCGAAAGTATTTGAAATCAATCACTCTGGCTCATGGAATATAGAAAACTGCTCGGAGGTATCCCTCGTTGTGCAGGAACTCCAGCAGATCACATAGAGGAATCAACGCTACTAAGAAAAGGGAGTCTCGGAACGCGGTAGACAAAGCCGAGGTGCGGAAGGTGACTTCTGCGTCGAGCTTCATCAATAGCGGGTTCGGCATGAAAAATGGAGTTCGTGCCGCATAGTCGTCATAGGCAGAGCCGAATTTTGATCTGAGATATTCGCACTCGCGCCGCGCGGCGTAGGCGAACAGAAAAAAGAAAGTCGGCACGAAAGCGGCTGCGATCAATACGGACCCGATCATCAAACTCACGCCCAGTATCGCCAGCATCGACGAAGCGTAAAGCGGGTTCCTGGTTATGGAATAAGGGCCGGTGGTTACCAGGTGTCTGTTCTTGCGTTGGCCGATATACAGCGTTGCCCAGAGACGGCCCAGAACACCTGCGATAACGAGAACGACGCCAATGTTCTCAGATAGTTGGTGCAAAGCTGCTCCTGCGTACAGGGGACGAGTTAGGAACACGACAACAAAAAAGGTCGTTGTAGCGAGCCAAAGCCCGCGGATGCGTTTCTTCTGCAAAAAAGGTTTGTTAGTGCTCGATGCCTCCAATCCGAACGTCCCTCCCGATCCATTTTGCGTGGCACTGGTTGGCGCTTTAAATGGCTGAAAAAATGTTCCTGGCTCAGCTAGGTTACCGGAGTAAACTCATAGACCGCAGCATTATCCTGCACCTCACGTAGCCCCTTGTAGGATGCGTGCCGCAATTTACCGTCGTGGGTCCAGGCACGATATTCGATTTCTGCGATGAGCGTCGGTTGCGCCCATACGAGGTTCTTGCGGCGGCCCTCGTAGGCCACAGGAGGCGTCTTCCGCTTGATCCTGTCCAGTGTCTTCCGCAAGTACTCGGCGCTGCGTTCGTTGAAGCCGGTGCCGACCGAGCCGACGTACACCCAGTCATCACCCTTTCGAGCAGCGAGCAGCAGGCTCCCAATGCCTGAGCGGGCCACCGTGGAATGCTCGTAGCCAACCACGATGAAGCTGTGCGACTGGGTGCACTTTACCTTTACCCATTCGCCGAACCTGCCGGAGCGGTAAGGCGCGTCCTTGAACTTGGCGATGATGCCTTCGAGGCCGTGCTCGCGGGCAGCGGCGAAGATATCGCGCCCGTCGCCGTCAATGGCCTCAGACAGCTGAATGGCGCCCTGCTCGCTCTTCAATAGAGATTGAAGGAAGTAGCGGCGCGAAGTCAGCTCCATGCTCCGGATGTCATGGCCGTCAAAATATAGGAGGTCAAATGCGTACATGATCGCATTGCCTGCTGGAAGTTTGCCACCCCGTCCGCCAAGCGAGTTTTGCAGCCGACCGAAATCCGGTCTCCCCTCCTCGTCGAGCACGACGGCTTCCCCATCGAGGATGGCCGAGCCAACGCCGAGCCGTTTGGCTGCATCTTCAATGCCGGGGAAGCGGTGTGTCCAGTCGTGGCCTCCGCGAGTCAAGATGCGGACATTGCCGTTGTTCAGGTGAACCGCGATCCGGTAGCCATCCCATTTTACCTCGTAGATCCAATCTGGACCGACAGGCGGCCTTGGCTTCAGGAGCGCGAGACATGGATCCACCCGGTCAGGCATTGGATCGAACGGAAGTCGTGGTTGCGATGGATCGCGCGGCTCTCGTGCACGCGAACGAAGCGGCTTTTCGTCTGTCAGGAGTGGCTTGGAAGGTGGTGACTTTGCCATCCGGAGATTAAATAAGGGAACGCTTAAAAAGACAACTAACCTGATGTGACGATTGGCACGGGATAGCTAGGTTGAATGGGGCTTGACGCGGCGAGCTCTCAAGGCCACATGTCTTTTCGCTCGGGCGGGAGCAGAAACCAATATCATCGACAACATGCGGCTGTCGGCAACCTCTTCAAGGAGAGGCGCAATGCGCATGGCCTATTATCCGTCCGACTTCATTGGGCACGAGCTTCGATATTCCTGTGAGAAATGCACGCGCAGGGGATCAATACCGGCCGCGGACGCCCTCGCCCGCTACGGCAATAGGCGATGCCTGAGCTTCGCTACGACTTCGCCAGGGAGTTCGGATGCAATCGCGGACAAGATGCGCCGTTCAACGACAAGTGTCAGATAAGGTACGACCATTCTGCCGATAAGATATTGGGTATTGAGGTGTCGCCACCTATGGCCGATCACGAAAGAACGCTCGGCGAGCTGGCGCTGGATAGTCGCTACGAATAGCCACACCACACCTTTGTATGATTCCGTCCGACCTGCCGTGAGCTATTATTCTCGCGCGATCTGTTCTTTTGAGTGCAGATCGCCCTGAAAGGAGAATGCTATGTCATTCAGAAAAACAGCCACCACAGGACTAATCGCTGCAACCTTGGCAATCGCGTCCATCGTCGCCTCGGCGCCGGCGATGGCTCATGGGGGTCATGGGGGAGGCGGAGGTCATGAAGGTGGGGGTGGCGGAGGTTTTGGCCCTGCGATTGGTGCGGACCACTTTGGTGGCCTTGGTCGTGGCAATTTTGCGAACCATAATGATCGTTTCGCCGAAAACACAACTCACACCTTCGGCCGATTTAGCCATCGGGGATTCCACCGGTTCCGCGATGATGGTTGGGATACATGCTATCCGGACTGGTGGCATGAACGCTATGTCGATCCCTTCCAGAACGAATGTTACTGAACAGATAGGCAACCCCGGAATTGGTCGCCATCCTGACGCAATGTCCATCGCTTCAACAAAGCCCCTCGCCTCCTTCGGCGAGTGGGCTTTTTCTAATTGGAGCGCAGCAGATGTCGAATGCTCGGCGCCGGAACCAAGGCCAACGTGGATCTTACTCCGCAGCAGCGCGGACCCGTTCGTCATCGGCCGAGTTCACGCGATCGGCAATCTCGTCCATGCGCCGATGCATGGACGCCCTATTTTGTCGCTGACTAATATCAGGGGTTGGGTTGTTGCTGTGTCTGCCTCCCATGAAGAGACACGGAGGGTCTCTGGTTGGCTTGGCTCGACGCAAGAAACACGATCATGTTACGCGTATCGTTTCTGGTCATTTTTCGGAGCATTGCAGCATCGCTTTCAGCGTGCACGACTCCACCGAAGCACGTTGATCGGAACAGTGATGCTACGCTCGCCACGAAACTTTCAAATAATAGGAAGAAAGACGCTAGGCGACCGCGTGTTCAAGGCGTAAGCGACTGCAAAGCCAAGCCCAATTATGCAGGGATGCTCCGCACACTTTGCTATTGACGACTGACGCGGCGGCCTCTCAGAAAAAACCCCGCTGAAGGAAGCGGGGTGGAGTTAGTGTGACTGGAAAGGTGGGTCTGAACTAGAGCGTTCAAGTCCTGCCAAGAAAACGCACAGCGAGTTTCCGGGTTCCCGTGCGGCAGCGAACACAAACACCAAAAAAAGGCCCCACTGAAGGAAAGCGGGGCCACATTGGGGGTCATGGAGTGGCGGAATCGAGTCTCGCTCTCGCTTCCTCCGACGTGTTTAACGCAGCGATACCACCGCCGGTGGTCGTGTCCCGCCGAGTGGTGTAGTTCGGCGGTAGAGAAACCGCTCGGGAGCGCGCCCTCATCAGCGCTGTAGCGAGCGAGCGGCGGTCATCGAAGTTCTCCGGTAAAGTCGGGTTGCTGACACCAACCTGATTGGAAGGAACCACCGATGACCGATGTCATGATGAACCTGCGCACGCTCGTAGAGAAGACCCCCGACGCCGATATTTTGCGGGAGATGATCGGCTTCGCCGCCGAGCGATTAATGGAGATGGAGGTGGGGGCCTCCACCGGTGCCGCTTATGGCGAGAAGAACCCGTTGCGCCTGGCCCAGCGCAACGGGTATCGCGACCGGGACTGGGAGACGCGGGCCGGGACCGTCGAACTGCGCATTCCCAAACTCAGGAGGGGCACCTATTACCCTTCGTTCCTGGAGCCCCGGCGCATGGCTGAGAAGGCGCTGACAGCCGTCATTCAGGAGGCCTACATCCAGGGCATCTCGACCCGCTCGGTCGACGACCTGGTTAAGGCAATGGGCATGAGCGGTGTCTCCAAGAGCCAGGTCAGTCGACTGTGTGAGGAGATCGACGGCAAAGTGAAGGCTTTCCTGGACCGACCGATCGAAGGCGACTGGCCATATCTCTGGGTCGATGCGACTTACCTCAAGGTGCGCCGTGGCGGCCGGATCGTTTCCGTCGCCGTCATCATCGCCGTCGGCGTCAACACCGATGGTCGGCGCGAGGTTCTGGGCATGGAGGTCGGCACCTCGGAAGCCGAGTCGATCTGGACGGAGTTCCTGCGCAAGCTGACAAGGCGCGGCCTGCGCGGCGTCAGGCTCGTCGTCTCCGATGCCCACGAAGGGATCAAGGCGGCAACCTCCAAGGTTCTCAGCGCGACCTGGCAGCGCTGCAGGGTTCATTTTGCCCGCAACGTGCTGGCGCATGCCGGAAAGAGTGGCCGCCGCGTCGTGTCGGCATTCATCGCCACCGCCTTTGCCCAGGAGACGGCAGAGGCTGCAAGCCTGCAGTGGCGCGCCGTCGCCGACCAAATCCGCCCGAAGGTACCGAAGCTCGCCGCCATCATGGATGAGGCCGAACACGACGTCCTCGCCTATATGAGCTTTCCAAAGGAGCACCGCGTCAAGCTCCATTCGATCAATTCCCTTGAGAGGCTCAACGGCGAAATCAAGCGACGCACAGAGGTCGTCGGCATCTTCCCCAACGACGACGCCATCGTCCGCCTCGTTGGCGCATTGCTGCTCGAACAAAATGACGAGTGGGCCGTGCAGCGGGCTCGTTACATGACCCTAGAAACCATCGGCCAGATGAGCGATGATCCTCTGATCAGCTTGCCGGCAGTGGCACGTTGATCAGTCCGGCTCACGCCGGAGAGCATGGGACCAGAGCCGTCCAGCTACACCACTGCAGTGGACACGATCCCGCCGGTTCCGTAGAGGCTGGCAATTTCTCGTATCGAGATGAGAAGGACCCGCAGTCGCGGATGTGGGGCTAAAGGAGCATTAAAGCTTCGCGGGGGGTGGGGTCCGCAAAAGCCAATAGCAAAACCGCTAGCGTCGCGTCCGGTTCCGGTTTGCTAGCGAACCAGTGGTGCTCCACCGGCACACCAGGCACGGAACAAATGTTGAAGTTGCTGGTTTATCTCGCGTGGAACGGCTTTGCCCCTCCTTGCCGTTTCCTTGAATGCATCTGCTCTGCTTACCAGCCCCGCTGGCCTCCACGCCGGCGGGGCACGTTTTTGTCTAACGGTGGGGTCTCTGTCGCGGTGTCGCGGGTGGCAACCGTTAAGATTTCGCGTGTCGCCTCTTGAGCTGGAGCGCACCGAATATTAATTTCTTCTTACGTTGTCGTTGTAAGAAAAGGAGGAAAAAATGACGACGTCAGATGTCCTCTGGAATATCCCTGTTAACGTTCGGTTACAGAATGGCATCGAGAAGTCTTTTCAGAGTGTCCACGACACCTTGGACTTCCTCGAAAATGAATGGCCCTCCCCCCGCGGAGCCTATCACGATGCGGCCGTCATTAGCTGTCGAAGGGCCCTGAATCACCAGACGCCACCCGCGGTCAGCAAGGAACTTTTTCTTGCGGCATGTCTAGAGGCTGGCCTTGCGGCTCGAAACAACATGCGACCAGATAGCCATCACTCTTCACCGACGGTTCATCGAGGTTTATAGCCCGACCGCGTAGTTGATCCGCTGAAATGGCAGATTGCCCTTTCGCTTTCGATCCCCTGCCCCGCTTGTGCCCAGGCGGGGTCATTTTTTCGACTTCAAGCACGAAAATTCGACATTCTACGAAATATCATTTCGGTGCCGGTGAGATCATCGTGAGTAGGCGTCGAGAACGGATTTGACGGCCGCGGCGCAGGGTCGAAAGATCCCTGGCCAAGGGCTGCGTAGAATCGGGCCTTGGCCTCAACGTCGGTCTGAACCAGGCGCATTCGTTTTTATTTGACGAATACTACTTTTGCGGTAGTGTTAGCTATTCTTTTGTTACCTCCCAGTTGTTCCCCTACTCACGCCCCGCTAGGTCGCGGGGTTTTCTTTTGTCTTTGTGGGAAAGAACCGCGCAGTTTTTACGAGTCCGCTGTGCGAGCTGGCAGTTCATGCGCCGCGAGGGCCCTTGAGCAGGGCCGCGTCGACATTGCCCGGCGCAGAGCCGACTGGAAAGCCTGGCTAGACCGCTTCGATCCGAAGCGGCTCGTCTTCATCGACGAGACCTGGATCCGCACCAACATGGCGCCGTTACGCGGGTGGGGGCCGAGGGGCAAGAGATTGCGCGGGCTTTGCCCCGCATGGCCGCTGGCGCACCCTGACCTTCCTCGGCGCCCATTAATGGCGAATGCTTCCACGCCTATGTCCGCCAGCAGTTGATCCCGACCCTCAAACCTGGCGACATCGTCGTCCTCGATAATCTCGGCTCTCACAAAGCCAAGGCCATCCGCGATGCCATCAGGGCCGTCGGCGCCAGGCTATGGTTCCTGCCGAAATATTCCCCCGACCTTAATCCGATCGAGCAGGCCTTCGCCAGGATCAAGCACTGGATGCGCCAGGCCCAAAAGCGAAACGTCGAGGAAACCTGGCGACATCTGGGCCCACTGGCCAACACCATAAAGCCAGAGGAATGCGCCAACTATTTCTCAAACGCAGGATACGCTTCCGTCAACACATGAAACGCTCATAACGGTTGCTGTAAGGTTGTGTTGTCTGCTCGCCTTTGGCAGCACGGAGGTTCAAATGTGGGCTGGACCCCTTCCTCCGACCTCCCACCTCGCCCATAACGCAGACATTGACGTCCTTGCTAGACAAGCACAAACTAGTGTCGGCGCCTCCCCCAGAGCGCCTGTGCTATGATAGCACGGCGGTCCGCATGCTCCCATCATCCGGCCGCTTCCGTCGTCAAGCTCAAAGAGCTGAGGAGTTAGTTTGACCCGTCTGGCCCATTGCTCTTGCCGCCAGCTTCAGATCGAAGCCGATGGTGATCCACTCAAGGTGTCGATCTGCCATTGCACAGAATGCCAGCGTCGAACTGGCTCAGCATTTGGTGTTGGGGTTTTCTATAGGTCAACGCAAGTTGACTCCTCGGGAGACTATCGAACCTATGTGCGACAGGGCGACAGCGGAAAGGACGTGGAGTTTCGTTTCTGCCCTAATTGTGGGTCTACCGTATATTGGCTGCCGGAGTTTCGCCCCGGTCTGGTTGCTGTTGCCCTAGGCTCTTTTGACGATGCCCAATCGATTCTGCCAAGCCAGAGTGTTTATGACGCATATCGGCATTCGTGGATCCAGTTAAACCTCAATCCCCTTTGATAGGCGGCTTCCGTGACCTCGGTCTACGACATGAGCAGGCTGCTTACGGAAGGAGGTCCGGAAGACAGGCGCGGCGAGGCGCGCGTTGCTTGGAGTCTGGGCCTATCTGTTGACTTACAATGCCTTACAGCATCACAGTGGCCACGGCGCTCTCCCCAGGGCGCCAGTGCTCGATGCACCGGCGGCCCGTACCCCGAAACTTGCGGGCCGCTTGCATCGGTAGGATTTTCCCGACACCTCGTCTCCAACTCGATGTACAACTGACCAAGAGCCTGCTGTGTCTGGCGCGAAGGCAGGCGCCTTTACGAAGTAAAGCCCTCGATGGACACCGTCGCACCATGGAACAATTCAAAAAGGTCGGACTGAATTTCTAGGATTTGGGCGTCACCGCGATTGATAGCGGTTATCGCAAGCGCGTGTGCGGGATTATCCGGCAGCGGCGGTGGATCCAGAACCGGATCATCAATCACGCAAAGTGCTCTGCAGTCATTCGCGTCCCGCAGCGCCCGAACCTGATCTGCGAATTCCGAGGCAATCCGCCCCCGCATTCCGAAATGATGCCGCCCCCCAATTCCGAGAATTAACCGCCCCCTTGTTCCGAGATGATGCCGCCCCCTGATTGGGGCTGTTTGTCGGGGTGTCCTG
>Ga0102593_1000984_pt1 | contig 33404 bp, 27 predicted proteins | sample AraplaCol_mMS_r2_2_FD_76862 | JGI IMG/M metagenome (GOLD analysis project Ga0102593, IMG submission 76862) | Arabidopsis root microbial communities from North Carolina, USA - plate scrape MF_Col_mMS_r2 (SPADES assembly) (version 2) | ecosystem: Host-associated > Plants > Roots > Endosphere...
CATATTGTCGCATATGGCTTTCAAGGATATAAGCCAAGCTATATGTGAGAGATGAGAAGTTGAAGCATCACCAAAACAAAGCCGATGAGATATGATATCTCAACGGTGAGATTCCCCCAACTTTGTCTAACTTTTTGTTCTTGTTCTCTTCCCTTTTTTGTTTGTCTCTTTTTTTTCGTCTTTCTCTTTGGGATATTTAGTATGATTAAGGCAGTCCCGAATTCATACTGGTTATCCTTCTCTTTATTTCATTCGAGATCTGTCATCTGGGCGATTTGATATGTTCATTTTCTTTACTTTATTTTTTTTTTCTCTACCTTGATCTTTCTTCACTATTTCTTTTTCTCATGCAATAGTATATAACTCCAAATGTGAATACGAATAATGTTCAAGCGTTTTTGATTAAGAATAAAACCGGGAAATGCTTTTGTTAAAGATGAAGGAGTAGAGAGGTGAGTAAGATACGACTGACTCTCGGAAACAATAAAAATAAGTCACAGCGTGGGTATCTTAGGGGGATAATGAATAGATCGTTCATACCGAAAGATCCGAAAGGAGATGCGATGGTGAGATGTTTGAAAGTATTGCAACAATTTCAAAATATTCACAACCAATCCAGAAACTCGGGAACAAAGTAACTAACCACGATACCAGCACCAGCACGAAGAATTCCCTCGGTACTCTCAAAAGCCATAGCCTTCAAATCGAATACTCCTGCCTTAGCACCAGCATGGATCATGGCAAATTCTCCAGATACCTGGTAAGCAGCAACGGGTAGATCTTGTGCTAAATCCTTCGCGTCACGAATGATGTCCAAGTAGCTGCTAGCCGGCTTGACCATGATGATATCCGCTCCTTCATTCATATCTCGTTGAATAGCTCGACGTGCTAGACCACGTCCTCCAGGCGGAAGTTGATAACATCTTCGATCTCCGAATGAAGGACATGACCCCGCTGCATCCCGAAATGGTCCGTATAAACAACCGCTGAATTTAGCGCTGTATGACATGAGTAGGACGCGATGGGCGAGACCCGCTTCAATTAGTTTTAGTTTAATGCCGCGGACTCGACCGTCGTTCATGTCGGATGGTGCGACGCAGTGAGCTCCTGCGACGGCGTATGCGAGGGCGACGTCTGCTATTCGATCGACGGACTGTGCGTTATCGAGGGTTCCGTCTTCTCGGAGGATTCCGCAGTGTCCGTGTGATGTGTATTCGCATAGACATACGTCTGTTGTGATGTAGAGTTGGGGAAATTTAGAGCGGAGAAGTCGGATTCCTTGGATTACGGGACCGGATGGATCGTCGGCGGATGTACCGAGGGCGTCTTTTGCGGAGGGGTGGAGGGGGACGCCGAAGAGAATTACTGAGCGGAGACCCTTGCGGACTAGTGGGGTGAGGAAAGGGACTAGACGGTTTATGCCTCGGCGGTATTGGTTTGGTAGAGAGGGGATTGGGGTTTCTTCGTCGGGATTGTCGGTTATGAAGAGTGGGTAGATGAGCATTTCCTGTGGTTGTCAGTAAGGGTGTGACTATCGAGGGGGAAGGGGAGCGGGGAGGCGATAGGAAGTTACCTTTGTCAATTGACGCTCTGCTTGCCATGATCGACTTAGTGGGTGACTGTATCCAGCATGAAGTTGGCTGGAAATATCACCAGAGATACTGACACTGGTGGCTGTAGTGCTGGTAGTGTATGATCGGCCGGCGTGGGAACGGGCATGAGAAATTTGTGAGCCTCGCTCATCCGCGTTCGAATCGCGGAATGCGAGATCGGATACAAGGTTTGAAAATGACATTTTGGATTCTTGACGGGAATGAGGTTGAAGAATCTCTGGGGGAGTAGAGAGAAGGGAGAATTTATGGAGAAGACGAAGTGGCGGAAATGTGAAAGTCGGCGAAGACCGCGGAACGCGGGTAAGGCGAAAATGGAGAGATGTGATTGGTCGAGCCATGGTAGATGTACAAGTATACATCGGAATATTAGATTGGATGAGTTGATTTATGCAATTGGATGTAGAGGATAGAGAGAAAATATCAGAGGAGATATTCTCGGGGATTGGGAAGAGATGGTATAATTGAAGAGGGACGATGGTCGAGATTGGATGAAGGAAGTCGACTGCAGTGAAGTACATCAGTGAATGGCAGTACAAACTACATACTTCTCCTAACTATAGAAATGTACTTCACCTCTTTCCAAGCAAAAACATAGAATTTGTAGAATCAACGCTAAAAGACAACTAGACTAACCAATAAGCTCAGCAATAAAGATCATGGCTATAATTTTCTCGCATACGCCATAACTTAATACCCACAATCATAACATATCATCAGTAGTTACCTCGGCTTAACACTATTACCTCCCTCCGTCCAGTAAATTATTGAATCTGTCGTGCCATGTACCTCTATTTAATGTTGAAGTTCTGGTCTCTGAGACTGCTGGTAAGCGGCATACTCCGCATACTTGAGCGAAGTGCGTGTTCTGAAACGCTTTCCCCAGATCATGAATAAGCCTGGCACGATCATAGTCGTAAAGGAAATAGCTCCAATCATAATGAATGTGTTCTGGACCCCCATCGCTTCAAGCCATTTGGCGAATGGAAACTTGACGATCATGGAAAATACATTCCGGATGAATACCACGCCGACAAGGGCGTCGTTAAGAATCTACTTTTGTTAGACTTGGTGTTCGTGTCAGAGTCAGACTTGTAATAAACTTACCAGAGGATAACAGTCCGTCAAATATGTTAAAGAAATATCTGCTGTAACCATGAATCCAAAGCCGAAAATTCCATTGCCAACAGCAAGTACCATCCAGTGCCAACCCTATATTGGGTTGTTAGTTACCTAGCTTTTCGTTTTCTTGAATAAAAGTATGCTCCAACATACCTTAGCAAGTCCAATACCAAATATCCAAGAGCCAAGAGAGTTCAGAAGGATAGCAGGGAAAAGTAGCCACAGTCGCATCTCCGGCTCGAAAACACCCCTGTTTCGACGAGCTTGTTGAACAACAAGCCAATCGCTCAGAAAAGTTATAGTGAATGTAGCAAGGAGACAACCAATGAAACCTCCGAGATTGAATAGTCCAATATCATTCGATTGAAAGTTGTAAGGCGGCTTTTTCAAATATTCGCTTCCGGCCGTAGTAGTAGCAGTAAACCATGACTGGATCATACCATATTGAACAGCCGTGAATATGACAGCTGGGAAGACGAAAGGAACAAACAGAGGTCGATAGAAGTTCTGGAGTATTGGTCCGTCCGTCTTGGTCACCAGTGCGAAGCGCTCAAGATATGACTTGCGAGGGTAGGTCTGGGATTCCGAGTTCCCATTCGAGTCATATAACGGTTCATCGCTGCCATGAGACAGCTCTCCGCTATCAGTTGAAGAGATATCATTGGTATTCGAGTCCTCATATCTCTTGGAGATCTTGGAATATCCAAGTTTCGTTCGCGGAACAAATTTGGATTCTTCGAAGAAGAATAGAACTAGCAGTAGATTGGCAGCAAGGCAGATAGCGACTATCCACCACATCCATCTCCACTGCGGCTGCATCTTGACTATGATATACCCGCCAGCAATAGGACCACCCAATGTACCTAGACTCTGCATAAAGAGAAAGATACCATTCATACGAGCGTGTTGATGAACGAAGAAGAGATCGACAATGGTAATCATCACGATAGCCTCGCTGGTTGAGCCCCCCAAACCGGATAACAAACCAATTGCAACCATTTCACCGGCAGTTGTGAATTTCGCATACCAAATTGCACAAATAAGTTGGATCGTTGCGCTGATGAGGTATAGAGGTCGTCGACCGAATTTGTGTACGCAGGGAACGGTAAAGAGACATCCTAGTGCAAGACCTGCGTATGAAGCACCGCTAGACTGGGTTATGGTCTCTAGACTCAGATCTAGGTCTCCTTCGTATTTCCCATATGCGACAGTGCCGATATCAAGTAGTACAAATGTAAGAAAGACGTACGTGCAAGTGAGTCCGAAATTGACTGTCTTTCTTAGGGTTGTCCAGTTCTAAAAATCGGATTAGTGGATGATCGTGGAGATGGAGTTGAGGTTTTGTCTTACCAATGGGTCATCGGGGTCATCTGATGGTGTAGGTTTGAGAATGATATCCTGCTTGTCGCTCCCTTTACTTTCTACGACAGTATTAGATTTTCTCCGAGGAGAACTCATGAGAGACATACGATTATCCAACACATGTGTCCCCGGCGGGAAATTGGTATAGTCATCGGCCGACATTGTGTGGGTTTGAGTAGTTGGGCGTGGTTGATGGAGAAGTCTTGAAGATTTTGGGGTTGATTCGAGAGAAAGCTGGATGTGTTTTTCTTCTTAATATATGGCTTTCGCACCCGAGAATCAGCATCATCCATGAAGAAATTTCTATCAATAGGTACATCCTTCAACGTCATACTACTCCTCATTATGCAAACCAGCCTCAACTTGGGGGCTGAATGTGCGTTGACGGGGGTATAAAAAATGAGTTATAAGAGATACGACAAAGCAGACATTACCATAGACTGTTACGATCTGCTTTGAACAAATAAGTGTACTTTTCTGGGACAAGATACGTTATATAGTTATTCTGCCGGTGGATATTATTGGACACCTTGTACGAGACAACCCTATATGGTAGGCGAGTTGCAAGAAGCTCAGACGCTAAAACGGGTGGCGGGGGCCAAAACGTACTCAGATTCTTAATCTACTGTGCTCTGACGCAGAAGTGCGAGCTAGATTGTCGATCAAATCTGTGTTCACTGAGCCGCTCACATCACCACTTCGAATTAAATGTTTTGGTTCTCACAGAAAATCTCCACAGGGCGTTCTTTATACTCTGACCATTTGCTTAACTGTTGGTATTTGAAGGAATACTATATAAAGAATCGCTCTGCAGACTACTCTCTCTCGACATGACGTGCGAAATGATCCGAATTAGGGATTGATTTGTAGAAATAGAAAATAGTAGGCTGGCATCGGAAGTTAAGTCTGCTTTCTAGTATATCAATTTGAGGCAACCAGATTGTGTTTAAAAGATCAGCGGAGTACAGTTCGGAACATTAATATTGGAGAAAAGGGTCTTTCTTAACATTGCTGATTTTTATCCTATCTTTGGTCGTTAGTGCTCTTGATCAAAAAGGCTTCTGGGTAGTACAAATATAGCGTATCGCCGATTTATCCCAGGTACAGAGAAATTGTTTCTTTGAGTCAGCGGGTGCAGTATAACTAGTTGAAATATATATCTATAGACCTAGGCTATAATGATATCATTTCTCACACAACTCTACTTCAAGTTCTCAATCTATCCGAATTTCAAGTCGTTACTTGTTTCCAACTTGAAGTTCTGCTTAGTCCCCGGTGTAGCCGCAATCGGTGCAATAGACAAGTGCTGTTAGAAGAATCGCTGGCTTTACTGATAGAACGACTATATTCGTTATTTGGATCATTAGTTTATATTTCCCATCTATATATTGTAGCTTGGATTATTATTATATTGTATCTCCGATTTTCTGGTATGTATTTGGGTAGATACTTTGCATTCTGACTGAGATCATATAGAACTATACCATAGAGAATTTGAAAAAATTGGTCAACTATGCATTTATCTAGATTTGGAAAAGATGACGGACTAAACAATAGAGAATATAGTTCTCCTAACAATTTTCGTTGACTGTACTGACTACGGCTATAGATAGATCGCCGCACCTGGTGATATACAATTATTCGATCCCGGAGAGAAAATATAATATCTGACGGCGAGAGATTTTTGTCTGAGACAGATTGTCGCTCGGATATTGAGATTAGATCTGTTCGTTGGGCCTAGACTGCGGCACGGTTTTGGATTTGGTCTTGAACTGCCATCCAAAACCAAATCGATTTGGTTTGCGGTCTTGATATACTATCCAAATCCAAAACTGTTAATTTTGCAGTTAACCGAATACCGTAAATAGAAAAAATTTAACTATTTTAGTAATTTTTAATGTCAATTTTTGATTTGGTAGTTATAAAATTTATAAAATCTTTATAAAATCTCAAATCTTGATATATTTGTTCTGTTTGCAAAACCGCAGTTAACTGCAAAAACTGCTGCAGTCTTGAACTGCTAACCAAAATCTAACCGCAAAATCTTGAGGTCTTCAAATACTAACCAAAACCGCAGCGTTTTTGGTTAGGTTTTGGATTAACCGCGGTTTTTGCGGTTGGTGCCGCAGTCTACCTCTTAACTATACATTATCGGAACGGAACAACATAACACTGAACGTAGTCCATATTTACTTCTTCAAATTTGACAATAACAGTTTGCAGACAACGTCTTGTTGAAAGTAAACCTGGCCTTAGCCCCCCTTATGCGATTTTTTGATGTGTACTACCTTGTCGTTTGCGATATATCTAGTGGAGTATTCTTTCTGTACATGGTAAAGGGCGTTGTTATCAAGCACTTTATGAGTAAAGAGAACTTGCTATTTAACCACGGCAAGGAAGCGGTTGTGCTGGAAAACCACGTCCAGGGCAGTAAAATTCAGTTATAACTTCCGACTTGAACAAAACCTCTGCAATTTGAACACGCGCAGATCATTCTGATAGACGATCGCGTGCGGATCAGCCTCCACCAGTGCGATAAGAAAACCGGTTATCGCATTCTTCCAAGACCACCACGTTCCCCTCATTCCCTCATGGAGTCGAGTTTGCCATTTGACACCAGGTCCAATAGTACAGTAGAAGAGTGTACTTCCTATGGGCCTAAAATCAATGAATGAAGGCCCCCAATTACTGCCTCCTCGTGAGGTCAGGTGTGACACGGAGCAGGACAGAATTCGCGATCTTTCAAGGTTTGACTTCATTTTAACCTACGATCGCCCCATCTCAGCCTATCGTCCACGCTGATTTTTGAAATTCTACACTCTCTAGATACTATTGTACATTCGAAAAAGATCCTCTGTCGACAAGCAGTCCCCGTCTTTCTCCTGACCATACGTTGACGGCGCTCACGCAACTTGGTGTCTATCGTTTTGGATGCAATCGTTCTTTTGTTTCAATTATAGATGGCGAACAGCAACATCTCATCTCCGAAGCAACCGCCTCGGTCTCTTTACGCAGCGCAGACTCCCACCTTCCTAATGACGGGATTTTCCTCGGCGTCCGAACCCTCGATCTGGAATGGGGTGTTTGCCCACACGCCATCCGTCTTTTCACAGGACAGGATGCATCGAAGATAACCGACACAGAAAATGTCACTGCAAATCGGACTCGCAATATCATCCGTGATTTTACCTCGGAGGATTTTTACAAAGATCGTCCTTACGTCCAAAATTGGCCACACTTCCGTTTTTACGCCGAAGTGCCCTTATACAGCCCATCCGGGTATGTGCTGGGCTCATATTGTGTTGTGGACAATAAGACACGTGTCGATTTCGGAGATGAGGATGTTGCAGCTCTTCAAGAGATTGCAGATGCTATCTCGCAGCATCTCGAGAATATCCGAATTGTTCATTATAACAGACGCGGAGAAAATTTGGTCAAGGGCTTAACTAATTTCGTCAAAGGACACTCGAAACCAGACCACGTTGATAATTCCAAACGACTTCCGGAGTCTCGAGAGAAGCTGAATTTCCACAACCTAAACCCGTGGGAGAAGAACGTTCACGCAAGTGAGCTAGATGCATCTCTTTCAACGAGTAAATCCAGTATTGATGAATCAACATTGGACCAATCAACTTCAGTGACCCAAGAAGATGGGGCCTTGTCCCTTTTCTCAAATGCGAAAGACTCCGGGACGACACAAGCTACTAGTCAGCCCTCATCGCTTGCTCCAGGATCACCGGAATCAACGGAATTGCTAGCATGTGACGAATACTTTCCTAATACCACCATTGATGACGTGCCTATCGCTGAACGTTTGGCTGCGATATTCTCTCGTGCTGCTATCCTTCTCAAATCGTCCTTGAATCTAGACGGTGTTGTCTTTCTTGATTCTAACCAGAGTGACTCGCAATTGTCAGTTTTCAGCTTCTTCTCTACCGAAATATCCTCTAACATAAAGCAGTGACCTCTCCGATATCTCTGCGAACCAGAGCATCTCCTCAAACCCTAAGCATTTAGATTCGCAGAATGACCCTTGGGATTTTCTTGAGGGCAGCCGATCTAGCGAACATCTGCCAAGCAGCTTAGAAAACTTATGTTTCCCCTTAAATTATTGTATGGGCATACCACCCTTCGATAATCCTAGTCCAGAACCACGACTCTCTATACCGGAAGGGCTGCTTCAAATCCTGATCAAAAACTTTCCGAATGGACATGTATTCGACATGACAAATAAAGATGGGACCAACACTTTGCAAGACAAAGTTACGTCTTTGCTTGCACATCACCTACCAGATTCAAAATCAGTCCTTTTCGCACCAATTTGGGATTGGAATAAAGCACGTTGGTTAGCTGGAACGCTAGCCTGGACAAATGATTACCGGCGCCCGTTGGGTATCGAAGAATTGCATTATTTCAAAGTTTTTGGTGACTCCATTATTTCCGAGGTCTCGCGGGTGCATTGGAACGCAACTGAGAAGTCAAAATTTGACTTCGTATCATCTATAAGCCACGAACTTCGATCTCCGCTTCACGGCATACTTGGAAGCACGGAATTGGCGCAATCCTTGCCACTTGAGCCCGCTCAGCAAGATATATTAAAAATGATAGAAAAGTCGGGTCTGACCTTATTGGACACGATTGATCAGCTGTGAGTTTTTCTCTTCCTCAAGCCGCCATGGCATTATCTAATCAGCTTGTTTGCAGACTGGAGTATTGCAAGATAAATGACTTGGCGACAAAAGGTTCGAGTGATGCCAGAGGCCAGGTTGATTTGAAACATCAATCCGAGTTTGACCTTGGTATACTTGTTGAAGAGGTGACGACCGTTCTTTGCGCTGGTCGAAAGTCACAATGTTCCACCAATATCCCGATTGTAGCCTCTGGGCCCAGTGAAGAAGCTTGCAATAGTGATGAAGTTTCCGTGATAGTACGGATTCAACAGCTGGATGCGTGGATGGTCCAATCCACCGCCGGTGCGTGGAGAAGAATACTCATGAATATTATCGGCAACGCAATGAAATGGACTAAGAAAGGCTTCGTTGAGGTAGTACTAACAGAAGCAAAGTTGGAAAATCGCCAAGGCTCTTCTTTCGCCCATGTATCTGTCAGAGATACCGGCTGCGGGATCTCTCGCCCCTTTCTCAAGGATATGCTCTTTTCTCCGTTCGCCCAGGAGGACCCACTATCTCCTGGTATTGGTCTTGGTCTCAGCATTGCACGCAAATTGGTCACGTCCCTTGGAGGCAATATTAGGGTCAAAAGCGAAATTGGTGCGGGCACCCAAGTGGATATTTTCATGCCCGTCACAGCTGCGCAATCCGTTGAGATAGCAGATCGTCGTTCTTCGATTACAAAAGATTTTGCTCCACCAACGTCGATCAATGCATCCATTCTTGGACTACAGCTTCATCCAGAGGTGGATGAAGTCCCGACGGGCATTTTAGGTGTCGATGCGAAACGGAAGCTATCCATCCGCCACGCGCTCATGGACGTGTTCGCGACACGACTGGGCTGGCAATTGTCACCACGGAAGCCTTCTGACAGAATGCATGGCGATGTCGCGATCGTCGAGGAAGCAGACTTTAGCCACATGTTAAGTGAAGGTCTACTACAAATTGACCCTAAGCACGTTCGAGATTACTTTATTGTCCTTGGCGATAGAAAAATGCTCCCGGCTGATGTTCTACCTGCAAATATCATCCGTGTGTCTCCACCGTGAGTCAACAGCTTTCTCTTTTTGTAGTTATGGTATTGTAAGCTGACATTTGTTGCAGGTTCGGGCCTCGTACTCTATATGACGCCGCTGAGAGATTTCTGAGAAGTTGCAGAGCGCCGATGCATTTGGACCTTACTGAAGTGACTCCTATTACCATGTTGTCATCAAATCATTCGCAGATTTCAACTTCAGCAGCAAGCCAAAGTTCTAGTAATATAGTTGACTGTTCCTCAGCCGTGTCCAGCTCTACCTATTCTTCCCCTCTCAATAACCTTCAGTTACAATCCTTTGCCACACAACCAGAGTGTTCGCAAGACAATATATCTGTACTGATTGTGGATGATAATGATATCAATCTCAAGGTAAGCATACACTCATCAAAATAACTGTGCATTACGATCCGCCTCATCTTGCTCTGGATTATTTCCAAGCTGACCGTTGTTCTATAAGATTATGTCGACCTTCATGCGCAAAATTGGCTTCCACTATGTCACGGCTACGAATGGGCTCATAGCTCTCGAGAAGTATAGCAATTCTGATCAACGATATGCCTTTGTTTTGATGGGTAAGCCCAGAGGAAGCTCTTCTCGAATCCACCTCTGCGAATTGGCTAATGACAGTGCCAGATATATCTATGCCCGTAATGGACGGATTGGTTGCTACAAGGAAGATACGCGAGTATGAAAAGAGTAACTCGCTCAAACCATCCTGCATCATGGCCGTGACAGCTGTTGCCTCTAATGGGACTCGGGAGGCAGCCCTGAAGGCAGGCGTCAATGATTTCTTGGTCAAGCCATTGTCTCTTACAAAACTTCGTGAATTAATGCTGGTTTGATTACAGAGAGCTCACCATTGTCGCTGCTACTCAATTCGGTACAGTCTAAATATACGCGAAACAGAGCTGGATCTCTGTTTACTCATACAATTTGGCGTTCAATCTTCGTTTAGCCGGTACTTCGAACATATAAATTAACACCGCTATTTGTTCCCATTTTTCGTCTTTCAACCCCACGTCATCATGATCGTTGATATATAACTAGGTATAAAGAGCCTCAAATGGCTTTGGCAACTTCGGTGCCATGCCGCTATCTCGAGATGCGCTGTCTCTGCTCCGCGATTCGCATGGTTATAGTCTTTTATGCCATAATCTTCGATGCGGATCTGGCTCTGTCTTATTACCATATCTATGTCGAATACCAAGTCACCTGTAGGGTGAATAGACAATCTGTGATGCATAGGCCCTGAATAGGATATTCTTATCTGGGCAATTCGTCTAACGGCAAAACCGACCCTGACCTTCCCCTTTCCACGGGGGCCAAAAGACCACCGTTGAATAGCCTGGCCAAGCCTCGCCAAAACCCGCTCACTGCCCAAACCCACCCGCGGAAACCCAGCCCATGGGCCGTGTTGTACAGTGATTCTCGAAATCTGCTTGACCACTATGCTTTGAGAAATTGTTTTATGGGCCCACTGCCAAGGCATTTCAGGCAAAGAAAAGGGCCCGCGTAAAATGTTCTGCATCTAACACCAGCACTATCGACGTTCACCGCCTTATATTCAAAGCGGGTGGAGCGTTTTTACCGAAAGAGATACAATACCATACACAGAGCGTTGAACAACAGCCCAGACAGCCACGGGTTTAGGTGGGGTGGACGACCCGCAGATACGCTAAATTTTCTTATTTCAACGTTAATCAACCGCCTCAACGCCCAGCAAAAAAACGCGCATCTACTACTAAGTCTGCCACGATATACGTAAGTGGTCCCTGCCGCAGACCCTACTCGAGTGGCATAAAAGACGCTCATTTCCCGTCGAAAAGAAGATGAGGGTTTTCCTCCTCCCACTCCGGAGCCACAAGGCCTTGGGGTGTCTTTTGCAGGGATATTTGCGTTATCAAGTGTGCCTCGCAGGAGAGGGCTGCGTCAACAAACTCTTCCTTACAGAAAATGAGTCCTGTATTGTAAAAATGTGCTCCCTCGCAGCGCTGAGCTCTGCGTTGTAAAAATATATCCATTCAGGCAAGACCCGTGGCGCCGCGAATCTCGTTCTGATCCTCTGGCGACAGGCAGACATCTCTTCGTGGTGTCAGAATTTCGGATTCGAATTCATCGTAAGTATTCGAAGAGACCAAGATCTGCTCCAAATAATCCATAGAAATCAACTATATCTAAACAAACTTTATATCATGTCTTCGACCTTTCGTAGAGGGTCACGATTCTGTATACATAATACACGTAATCTTCAATCGTTCTCTGAATTTGTATTCTGGATACTTATTTTGTACGATATAGTATAGTAGATAGAAATATTGAATTTGCTGGCGCGGTATTTACCAGTATGGTTTGTTGCCGGTGAATACAGCTGCCATCCAGAGTAATCAATATTTTGTGAAAATTCTGTCTTGGCTGGAGTAGTGATGAACGTGTGGGTTTGGTGAGACTTGATGAATACTGACGACAAGGACCGTGACTCGTGGTCATAGTATATTGATGTGAGATATTGGGTTTGGTGGATCCTTGATAATTGTTGTTGGTCGTCGATGAAGTTGATGGTCGTTGACGCGCAGCGGTCCGGTTGAGCGATGAAATATCCACCGGTAATCAACATCCCTCGCCCTGTCTTAATACGACTGTCCCAGGATCAATACGAAGATCAATATGCGGCGAGAAAAACACTGAGATTTCTATATGAATTTGATGATACAGATAGTACAGCGGCTGAATATTATTGGCAGAGATTGAATTTGATTATAATATATTATACTGTTTAGTTATATCAATTTGTATACAAATAAAGAACATGGACTGAAGATAAATATAGATTTAAAATAGATATATTTGTAGAAATATAGTTTGTTTGTATTCAATTCGTTTAAGTTTATTTCTGCGGAACGATCTTTTCGGATCGAATTTGGTTGTATATTTTTCAATAACAGACTGTATCAGAAACAGAATATATAGTCGCAAACTAATCTTGCCGTCCGTTTACCAATACACAATATATATCTCTAGGTTGCACCGGTCCGTTTATTACTGGAAATAAAACACGAGAAAAACTACTGGCTAATACTAAAAATACTAAATTGTTATCTATCCATCGGTTCCCAAAAGTTACTACAAAGATTATTTTATTCTGCTATAGTTGAATGAATAATACTGCTGAAACTGAAAATATCGATTTCGGATATGGCTGCTGCTGTTCTCCGCCGAATAATATGAGAATAGATAAACCGAAAATTTCCCGCCGCAACGGAATTTTTTGGCCATTATAGAATATGCTTCTCTGATCGAGTCTGTATTTTTCGGTGACAGTGTAAAAGGTCAATCGGTGGTATTCAGTATATCTGAAAAAATAATTATATTCTTATTGACTACAATTCTACTACTATTTCCGGGATTTTTTTAAATTCTAGAACAATAATCTCTGATCTGTATTGATAGTATATTGATAATATAATATTGATTATATTCAATTTGTATTTGATTCAATTCAATTCTGAAATTGATATTGAATCGATTTTTGAAATAGATATTAAAAATTTGTTTAGAATAGAATAGTTTATTTTGTTTTGTTACACGGTACAAACTGGTCACTGTAAACTGATTCTCTGTGGTCCTGATATGTATCTCAAATCTACCGTTTCTTAACCGTACTGTTGCTGTACTAAATCTTATACGGATTCGGGTCTGTAGAGCAAATTTTGTAGATATATCAGTTGATATATACCAAATTGATCAGTCCGAAAAGTTTTTCTATTTGTAGAATATAGTTGTAATATACTGTATAGAAACAAAAATATATTCAAATAATTTATTGAGAATTGATCGCGAAGAACTAAATATATATATATATATAGAACTATTCTTATATATCTAGTTTTTTGTGGTATAGTATATTGGAGAATATATCTGGTAGTATATCAGACCGGATTTTTCCAACTATCTATTGGTATACTGTATAGTATATTCTGGTATTATATAAATTTTTATTGTTATTTAGTATTGTAGTATAATATTGATACTGATAGAATAAATATTTATACAGATATTCGCGCTAACTTTTATTTCGTTAAATACGGTATATAGTATAATAGTTTGTAGAAAACTGTTTTCTATTTTTTTTGTTCTGTCTTATATATATAATTTCAAATTCTGGTGGATTGGTTGGCTCTCGGTGGTCTATAAGTAGATTGCGGTTTCTTGTCGCAGAATCTGTAATATTTCAATATTAATTTATATCGAAAATTTAATAAAATCAAAAATTTTAAATTTTAAATTTTTATTAATAAATTTATATATTAAAAATAAAGAATTTGAATCAATAATTTAAATATATTTTTTGAAAATAATTTTAATATTTATCAGATTAATAATACTAAAATTAATAAATAATATATTATTTAAATATCGATTATTGAAATAAATAAATATTATATTATATTCGAAAATATTACAGTTCAATTACAAATAACCGATTTTTTAAAATAACTTTAAATTTTTATTTATAATATATAAAACTTTGAGAAAAATATTGAATCAAATACAATAAATTTTAATAAAAATTTGGAAACAATCTGTAAAACTTTTATTATCGATTCAAAAATTATAAATATTATCTGATATCTGTATTTGAAATAATTATATTGTACAGATTAGTCTAAATTAAATTAATATTTTATAACAAAAAAGAAATATTCAAGATATAAATATAATAAAAAAATTATTATTATTTTGATTATATTTGAAATTATAATCAATACTTGAAATATTTTGTAAATCAATCAAATTAAAAGATTTAAAATTAAAATTTTTCAAAATAACAAAAAATTAATGATATAACAGATTTAAATTTTTTTTATCTATAATTATCTATTTTTAGATTTCAGAAAAATATTTTCTATAATTGATACTATAGTTATAGATAAAAAATTATATATTTTCAAAATATTTCAAAGTTGAATAAATATCAAAAATTTAACAAATAAAAAAATAATTTAATTATAAATTATTGGAAAAAAAATTCGAAATAGATTCTATAAATTCAGATTTATATTTTTAAGTACAATAATTATAGAAATTTATATTTTGAATTATTTTTATTATTTTCAAGAATTCAAAAAATATTGAAAACAATTATCAAACAATTATATATTACAATTGATAGAAATCCAAAATTTTGATATATTTTTGATTAAATTATTGATAATTCAAAAACAAATTATTCAAAATAAAATATTTACAGTATATCAGTTTAATACAATTTATTAGAAAATTTTATTTATATATAATTTTTTAATTATCTAAAAATAATTCTTTATTTTCTGATTAAAATAAATATAATTTGATATAGATCTCGCTAAAATCCAAAAATATATCCGAATCCGCTGTCCGAACTCTAGAACAAGAATATAGATTTATATTTTGTCCAAATAGATCTCGGATATAGACAGAATACGGTATACCGAATTCCAGAACAAAAATATAGAAATTTATTTTTGTCTGAATAGATTTTGGATATAGACAGAATACAGTATACTGTATTCTAGAATATAGATACAAATTTATATTTATATTTTTTTATCCGAATAGATTCGGATATAAATATTTTAGTAATATCTGAAAATATTTGAAAATAACAATTTTATAAAATTTATAAAATTTGTAGTATTTTTTGATATTTTATTGATAATTTCAAAACAAAATATTTGAACAATTCAAAAAAATAATTATATAATACTCAAATTTTTATTTCAAAATAAAATATAAAATCTGAAAGATAATATTATATATTTTGATATTGTACTAGACTAGTAGTATTATACACAGATAGATAAATATATATCTGTTTGATTATATATAGATATTCTGGTACTAAAAATATTTATACAGTAATTGTAATCTATCAAAATAGTAGTTCTGGAATCTTATTCTTTCCTATCTGGTTCGAAATATATTTGTATATTTTATATTGTAATTGTAGTATCTGTAGAATAGTAATTAGATATAAATTATTACAATTGTTAACAATTTTCGAAATATATAAACAAAAATCAATAATAAACAAAAATGGTAATTATAATATATTATTTCCGGCCGGTTTTTATCGGTCAAAATAGTTTCAGAATTTTCTAAAAAAATAAATAAATCGGAATAGTTCAGAATAATTAATTTATATTATCTGATAAATTTTATTTACTATCGACTATATTATTTACTGAAGATTTCTATATTATACTATTTGGAATTTTTTTTTGTTTCAGATTGGATCTGTTTGTTTTCAGATTCAGAATTATATATAGATTTTTTCTGTTTTCTGTAGATTTTTATTATTTTTTTTTGCTATTTTGGTTAAAAATTTCTATATTATTATTTGTTGAATTTTTAAAATCAGATAAATTTAATTACAATTATATATTTTTTATATATACTAATTAATTTAGTAGTTTCTTTAACTAAATTTTATTATTTTTTATCAGAATTTATATTATTCTGAATAGAAATTTTCTAGTTTTTTGATATTTATTATTTTTTTTAAGCTAAATAAATTTATATTCAATCTAATATAATATTTCTGTATTAATAATTTTTGTTAATTTTTTCTATTTCAAAATAATTGTGATCTGATCAGATTCCGATTCTATAGTTAGTAATAAATTTTTATAAATTATTAATTTATATTATATAATAATATTATTTTTAGTTAGTTATTAAATAACTGAATATAAATTTCTATAATTTTTTTTTCTATTTTTTTATATTAATATTTAACTATAGATATAAATTTAGATATAAGATCCCGGAACTACTATCTTGGTAGATTACGGCTACTGTACAGATATTCTGAGTATCAGGATATCCGTATATAACCGAACAGATATATATTTATCTATTTATATATAATACTGCTAAACGAGTACAATATCAAAATATACAATTTTATTTCTTGGATTTTATATAGTAGTATATTCTACTGATATCAATTTTTTTCTACAGTTGATCCGAGAAAAATTTTATTGCTGTAACTACAAACAAAAAATTCTGTTCTGTTTTTTATTAGAATAGTAAGATTCTGATTAAGAAAATCTATAAACAGATATTGTTTTTTTTTATCAATATCTATATTGTATCAGAAACAATACTATCGGAATACAATAGATACAATTGCAAAATCGGATTGATTTGATATTCCGAATTTCGAATAAATTGTATAACTATATTAATTTATATCAGTAGTATAATAATCGATAACAATATCAATAGATATAATTGATTGAAATATTTGGAATAATATACTGTAAATATATTTTTCCGACTAAAAATAGAAAAAAATTTGAAATTTTTTACTACCGATATTAGAAAATAAAACAGATAATATCGATCTGAAAATAAATAAAAAAAATATATAGTTAACCGGATTTAAATATTCTCGGTTAATATTGTATTTTTAATCTAAAAAATTATTTATATCAGATACTATTAACTGTTTACAATATTTTAACAAAATATTCAAATTTTCTGTTTTTTCAGTTCTGATATTAAATAAATTCTATTTTTTTTTTCTGATATAATTCAAAATTATTAAATATTTTTCAATAATTCTAGAAAATATATAATTGAATATATTTAGATAATAAAATAGTTTGTATAGTTTATTGAAAATATAAATCTAATTACTATAAAAATAATTATATTAGAATAAAAATTTTCAATTTTATATCTGTTAAACTGATTAATATAGAATAAAATCAAAAGATTTTTGTTGAAAAAAATTAAATCTATTTATAATTATAGTAGTACAGTTTTTTATAATATTATATATCAATTTCTATATAATTATAAATAATTTTTTATCGAAATTGAATATTTTATAGTAATTATATTGAAAAACAAAAATAAAATTATATATATCTATAAAATATTTATCAAATATATTAGTAATATATAGATTATATATAAAAAATAACAAAATATAATTTTTAAAAATCTAATTATTATTTGAAAAAATTTCAAATACTAATTTTTACAAAAATTTGATAAATATTTGAAAAAAAAACTAAAAAATAGAAAAGATTTATTCAGATATTACAAAAAAAATAATTATTTATTTACAGAATATATTATTAATAAATAGAATACTGTTATTAATTACAAAAATATTATAATTACAGAAAATAATTTTATTCAATTTTTTTCAATAGATATAAAAACAAATTTGTAATAAAAATAGAAAAAAAATTTTAAACAATTAACTATATTGAATAGAATTATTGAATAATTTATTGTTTATAAATATAATTATAAAGACTAGTAGTAGAGATGACTAATAGTCTTAGTAGCAGAGAGAAGTAATCCCAAATAGGAAATTTTTTGAATTGTTCAGATTGAAATAAAATAGAGAAAATGATTTCTTTTATCTAGACCGGGGGGTAACGGCCCTATTTATATTAATTTGACGATAGTAAATAGAATCAGTCATCTGATCAGTTATCTGATCAATTCTGAAAGAATTGCTATATAGTCAATTCTATTAGATTCTATATGGCGATTAGTGATATCACCACTATCGGTAATTATATTGATTACTATAGCCGATATTACTATAGTATAATATACTATAGTATAGTATAGTATATAGTATAGTATAGTATAATATTCAGAGTTATATTTGTTATTATCGATTTTTATTGATATATTTAGAAAATTGTTTACAATTGTAACAAATTGTATCTAAACAGTTATACCGTAAATATACAGTTACAGTATAAAATATATAAATATATTTCAAACCAGATAGAGAAAAATAAGATTCCGGAACTACTATCTTGGTAGATTACAACTACTGTACGGATATTCTAAGTACCAGAATATCTGTATATAACCGAACGGGTACGTATTTATCTATTTGTATATAATACCGCTAGCCGAGTACAATATCAAAATATACAATTTTATTTCTCAGATCTCACAAATTTTATTATCTCTGTCAATAGATTGTATTGCCAACAAAGATTCTGGTTACAGAAAATATATAATAACAAAAATCGGGACTGGTAAATTTTATAATCGAGTATACAAAAAACTGCTGAAGATACAAAGAGAATAGAATAAACGAACGATAGTTGTTCAAATTATCGTTTTACGTTTTTTGAGATCAGCAAATCGAATCGGAATTATATCTATATTTCAAATATCTAATATTTGTAGTTGTCGTACCAAAAAGAAAACTATCGCTGAACCGGTCTTCTGGTATAACTGGCCGAGTGAGCTACTGACAGTTTACGCGATTTGTAAACGGTATATCGATCACTCCAAAACACGAAAGATTTATTGTAAAAATATAATGTAGTCTCCAAGAACGTAGATCGAAAGTATAGGAACTTGGCAACGGTCATATACCGGACAGCTGGTCAACATCTCAGACGGTGATTTTGCAAACGGGCACCGTTGCGGACCGTCTTATCCCCGGGGCCGGTCTCGGAGTCACCGGACGAAGTTCTTCCGGAGAGCGATAGATTCATCACAAGAACCGTGCTGGGAAGCCGGTATGAGGACGCGAAGCAGGCTCCAGAAAAGGGGATGGCGAAGCTCCGGAGGTCTGCGATCCGGATCAATAGCAAAAATGCCTCAGCTGCAACGACCGGGGTGGAGGGGCGAAAAAAGAGATTGTGGAAGCGTTGGTCTGGCGGGAGGAGGTCGAAACTTATATACTACCACGCACGGGGAGGGCAGAGCGACTACGGGCGCTAAACCGGAAGGGTGATAAGCTAAACCAGAATAAATCCCACCGTACCCGTCCGATATGGTGTAGTGGCTAACATCGCCGTCTCTCACACGGCAGCCGGGGGTTCGATTCCCCCTATCGGAGTTTCTTTTTTCTTTTTCTTTCATTGACTGTCTGTCTGTCGTCTTAATTTATGTCCTTCTATTAATGAAATGTCATTGCGCGATAGACGGGCGAAAAGACCATTTGCTTATTGTTTGTATGCATTCTGACTTTTTTTTTTGGAAATTAAGAAGCATACTATTGTTCGTAGTGATATGTATCGATCAGTCCTGCTATTCCCATATCGAGATATTAAATCTATCCGATGAACAAGTACACCTTTCTCCGGTGATATTTCTTTTGCAGCGCCTATAGACTGATATATATAGAGAACATAGGTATGTCCTCAGACCAAGGTCGGACTTCACAGCCGCGCAGCGATCCAAATCTTCTGCCACGTGCATCTATCAGCCCTAAGCCGATGAGCTTATTTTTACATTCCCTACTCAGTTTGGTAATTCGTTTCAAACTGCCCCAAATGTGCAGACTGCCACCCAGGAACCCATATTTACACAACACTGCTTATCATACAGGCCGAATTTCCGCCATGACAGCCCAACGTCACATTCTAATCAAACCTTCCCAACTTCCGGCAAAGATCGGCGTTGAACAAGGCTGCAGACCGTGGAACAATAATAACCCGACTAAGTGGGACAACGCGCGGATTCAAAGATGATTCCGTGAGAAGGTAATCTGCAATTATCCTCAATTACAGAAATACTTCTCGCGAGAGACTCTGTCGCGTCAATTCAATATCCACGTGGGCTCCCGACAAGGAAGCGTCGTCCAAGGGATCTCAAACTCGACCGCATAGATATCCGCTATCTAGGAGGGTTCTACCGCGATAAGATTCCCCTCATTTCTCCAATACAGACTAGTACTCCTCTGAAGCAGCCATGAAGGGATTCATTGGAGCAATAGCGACTCTCGTCGCCGTGGCTAATGTCGCTACTGCGACTGCTACTTCTTCTGCCTCTGCTTCCGCACCGACGGGTACTGAGTACGCGTCTGGGTTTGATATGACCAAAAGCTGGGCTAATCTCAGCCCTTATAAGGATGCCAAGAGCTTTGGTTTGCCCAAGGGCGTGCCTCAGGGTTGTGAGCTGTCGCAAGTACATGTTTTGCATCGCCATGCGGAGCGTTATCCCACAGACTACCCCCTTGACGGCGCAGGCATGCAAGACTTCGCAAGCAAATTGACCAACTATAGCAAAGCTCACCAAGGCAAGGACGTTGCTAGCGGTCCTCTTAAGTTTCTGAATGATTGGGAATATGTCATTGGCTCTGATATTCTCATGGAAACTGGCGCTGCTACTGAAGCGACTTCTGGCGCTCATTTCTGGATCAAATACGGTCGTCCGCTCTACCGTCCTGATCGGGATAATGTTGCTGCTTGGAATGAGTCCCTCAATGTCTGGCCTAATGGTACCTCTCGTCCTAAGCCTGTTTTCCGCACTACTTCCCAGGGCCGTATTCTGGAGAGTGCTCGCTGGTGGCTCAGTAAGTAGCAAATCATACAAGACAAATTGTTACCTGGCAAATGACTCACCTATTACTAGGCGGTTTCTTCGGTAATAGTGGTGCCAACAGCTCTTATGATCAATACGATCTTGTCATCATCCCTGAGACATCTCCGTTCAACAATACCTTAGCTTCCTATGAATCTTGCCCCGGAGATATGACCGAAGGGTAAGCAAACACTGCTAATCACCCTAGCCTGTCCCGCATGAATAGGCAGCGTTAACTGTTACATAGTGACAATGCCGCCAAAACATTTATATCACGATACACCAAGGACGCACGTATCCGTCTCTCCCAGTACTTCCCCAAGGATTTCAACCTAACAGCAATGGACGTCCTGGCCATGCAGAACCTCTGCGTATACGAATACACCAGTCTAGCCGGCTCATCCTTCTGCTCACTCTTCACTGAGCAGGAATGGAAGGATTTCGCTTATAATGTCGACATCCAGTACTACGGCGACTATGCCTACGGTTCACCAACCGGCCGCGCCCAAGGCATCGGCTACGTCCTCGAACTAGCCGCTCGCCTACAACACAAGCTGATTACCACAAGCGACACCAGCATCAACTACACCTACGACAACAACGAAGCCCAATTCCCCTTCGACCAGCCCTTCTACATGGACATGTCCCACGACGACATCATTCTATCTGTAATCAACGCTCTCGGTCTTGACTATTTCAAATTCGGTTCCCACGGTCTGCCAAGCGACTTGCCCCATGCTCCATCCCAGCGCAACTTCTCCCTAAGCGATATGACTCCCTTCGGTGCTAGACTGATGTCCGAGATCTGGTCTTGCCCTGCCAATACTTCTTTCGAAGAGTTGGACCCCGTTTTGTATACCAACCCGACTCTCAAAACTGACGATACTACCAAATACATTCGTTTCGTACTGAATGGTGCCCCGCTCCCGACTAAGGGCCTTCCTGGCTGTGAAGATGCTATGAATGGTTTCTGCCCTGTTGATCGATTCTTGCATGGTGTTCCTACCTTGAAAAAGAAGGCCCAGTATCAACATGCTTGCTTTGGCAAGTATCCTACCGGCCACCAAGTTGCAGATGGTGTTCCACGCTCTTAGATGAGCGTAAGGCAAGACCGAAACAACCATATCGACCCTGAAGAAGCCGGATCTTTTGTACTACGAGAGATTCTCTCATTTCGGATCGCTTCCCTCTTGTACTATATCTAGCGATAGTTTATTATATAGTAGGTAATGAATGGCCGAGAGTACTCGATTTGTATTTAACTCGAACATGAATATGAAAATTGATACAGCGGCCTATGAAAGACAATGTGAAACATGCTTCGTTGCAAAAAGGCAGATTTAACGCTTCTTGATGCTCACATCAATATTGCCAATTGCCCAAATGGCAACGAAGACGGAAATCAGACCACCAAAGATGGTCAGCGGCTTGCGCAGAGCATCCATCAAGGTGTAATCGTAAGTCACCTGAGATTGAATTAGCTATTGTCGAAACGGGATTTCGCCTTGGGAAAGAACTTACAATCAACTCTGCATCCCGTGCCTCATCAGTCAAACTGTCAACCTCCAGGGTCAAAGTGGTCCGGCCAAGGGTATCCATGAAAGTCTTGTAAGAGGAGAGGCTGGCATGAATCTGGTTGTCACCAGGAAGACCATTGCTGGAAGAACCCTCAACAGTCTGGAAACGGACATTATGCGCACCCTCAGGAAGGACAACGCGCACGACGACACGTTCATACTGGACACCCTCGGACGCCTTGAATCCCTGAATGAGGGGTACTTTAAGGATCCATGAGTCGGGCGTGGTTGTCTCGCGCAGGAAAGCGGCCAGATCATTGTTCCAACCGACCTTGAAGCTATAGTTCCAGCCACCGAAGATAGGGTAGCGGGGCTTCAGCTCCAGGTTGGCGGCAGTCTTACCGTTACCAGGGCGGTAGCGGCTGGTCGAGATGTTACCAATGTCGTCTATGAAATATGGATCGACGGAGCCAGGCTTCAGAGGGTATGTGATTTCGCGCACAGCGGATGTCGGGGCACGCTGGTAGTTGGAGAATGTCCAATCAACACGGGAGAATTGGCTGGACAGCTCAGAGCCGTTGTTGCGAAGCCAGTAGCGGTCCTCTGTAGCGAGGTTTCCACCCCAGTGTGAGACTTCCAGATCACGTTCCAGCAGGCTCACGGTGGTGACAGGGTTGGTGAACTCATAGCGCACGGTTATAGGGTACTCGGTGCCGGGGGCGACCTTGGCGGTATCGTAGGGACCGTAGGTGTAAGTAGCGCCCTTACGTTCGGGGTCGGCGCCAGACTTGAGGTCCGAGGTCGTAGTGTAATCCGGAACATTGGTGCTGGGGAACTTGACTTTGGTCTTCTGAGTGAGGGTTTGGTAGGCGGAGGGCACGTAGGCCGAGAAGGTATAAGCAAGGTATTGCTTGTCGCTTTGTTGGATAGTCGCGGGGCGAGGGCTCAATGAGTTCAAGACTGAATAAGAGATTCCAAGAGTAATTTGGGATTTCGGGGCCAGAGGCTTAGGAAGGTGGACGATAAAGTATTGGTTGTCACTGTGGTACGTAGTGTTAGCAACAGCTCCATAGCTCCAATGGCATTGCATAGCATTGCATATCCAGCCACTTGACAGTCATTGGCTTCTCTCAACCAAATCATACCTTGAAGGAACTACTTCCGTAGCATCCACCACAAATCGGCCCTTTTCAGTGGCCTTCTTATCTCGAACCTCGAAGCCTCCTACCCGCTCAAACACGTCTGTCGGGAAAGGAATGTAGTAATCTGTCTGGGGCTGCTTATCGACATTCTCCACAACAACATTGACAGTCTCTCGCACATATCCCTTCTCCAAATTGGTGTTTCGAACAAGGTTGGTATTCTTAAATACCTGTGGGGGCTTGAAATCGGCTGGAAGAGCAAGTCGGGATGGAGTGGTGAGGTTAGTTGCGGTAGCCAGGCTGGACGTTAACAGCCCAAGCACTGTGGCGGTGAAAAACCTCATGATGACCGAGGAATATCACGCCCGAATATATTCAATTGCGACAATGTGGCGTGAATGGGGTGGTGGTTTCACAGTTCGAGGTGGATGAAGCTGCTGAGGTGTCCCCAGTGTATAAATGCGGCTACGGCGGGCGGAGCGGCCACAAAGTGCACCTCCGCCTTATCGGCGATAAACAGCTTCTCCTCATTTTCTACTTTACTTCATTGCTCCACCATTGCAACAGTGTAACATTACACGATGTTGGCTAGGACTGTTCTTAGGTCACCTCGTTGGAGGCCGGTACCTTCACTACCTCGAGCTAGGTATCTTCATGGATTAAAGGATAGTCCTCAAAGCCGTTTTTTGAATGTATCTGAAGAGGTACGAGATGCTGTCGCGACAGGAAAGCCAGTCGTCGCATTAGAGACGACCATTTATACTCACGGTATGTCCGAGACACCTTCCAGCTTACTAAATTAATCTAGAAGAGAGAATAATACTGAATATCCTAGGATTCCCCTACCCCGAGAATATTGCTTTGGCATCTCTGTTGGAGTCGGTGGTCCGAGTTAATGGAGGAGTACCCGCAACTATTGGTGTGCTTGGGGGTATTGCCAAAGTTGGAATGAGTGCAGATGAAATCATTGAGCTGGCTTCAACTGCAGAAAGCAAGTCTGCTCTGAAGGTATCTCGCAGGGATCTGGGTTATATCTGTGGCATGGTAGGGCTTCCCCGCATTTTGATGCGCCTGATGTAACAGCTAACAATATGCAAGGGCATGGCTGGAAAACGTATACACGGTGGTACTACCATCTCTGGTACCATGATTCTATCAGAACTAGCAGGAATCAAGATTTTCGGAACTGGTGGACTTGGTAACTATCACGTTGTTTTTCGCTTCTCATATTGAAAACTAACTGATGCTTTCAGGTGGTGTTCACCGTGGCGGTGAGAACTCAATGGACGTTTCTGGTATGATATTGTCCTCTATATTAATTCAAGATGCTTCTGATACTTATTCTATGATGCTTCTAGCCGATCTCACGGAACTGGGACGAACACCAGTCACTGTCATCAGCTCCGGGTGCAAGAGCTTCCTTGACATCCCTCGAACGCTGGAATACCTCGAGACCGAAGGTGTCTGTGTAGGTACTTTTGCTGATAGCCGTGAAGGCGCAGTTGACTTCCCTGCTTTCTATACACGAGACAGTGGCGTGCGTAGTCCCCGCGTCATCCAAAATGAAGCCGAAGCCGCTGCTATAGTCTGTAAGTTTGATCAGCTCGAATCCCCTCGATCCGATGAATAACAATATATTAGATGCTCAGTCAAAACTTCCGGTCTCGTCAGGAATTCATTTTGCTAACCCCGTGCCTCTGGAATTCTCTGTCCCCAAAGCGGAAATGGACCGTGTCATTGAAGAAGCCGTCCGCCTCGCAGACGTAGAAGGCTACCGAGGCAGTGACAATACTCCTTTCGTATTGGCCAAGATCAAAGAACTAAGCGGAGGCAAGAGTGTGTCTGCTAACCGTGCCTTGATTGAATCAAACGTCAAGCGTGCCACACAGGTGGCCGTGGAACTGGCCAAATTGGAAGCCGCGGACAAAGGAACGTCGGGGTGAGTGGGGTTCTTAGATACAGAATGAAACAAAGTACTAAATATCTGGGCTTTTCCTCTTCGTATAGACATCCTATGCCTGTTTTCTCAAATACAAAGTCGGAAAAAGCTCCAATTCCGAAACAAAATCCTCAACACATCACCACTGAACCAACACAATCCCAGAAAACCGACGTGCTCGTCGCAGGCTCGCTTGCTATTGACCTCGCCTGTGACTATACCCCATTCGACAACGAACGGGCTCAAATCGCTCCTCTCCCTCACACCTCCAATCCCGGCATCATCGGTCAGAGTCTCGGCGGCGTCGGCCACAATGTCGCCCTGGCTGCCAGTTATATTGGAAGTGAAGTACTCTTCTGCAGTGTCGTAGCCGACGATCTAAGCGGCAGAGCTGCCCTCGCTACATTGGAAAAAGAAGGCCTAGGCAATGCAGGAATCCAAGTCCTACCCGCCACATCAGGCGCGCGAACAGCGCAATACGTCGCCATCAACGATGCAAAGAAGGACCTTCTCATCGCCATGGCTGACATGGGCATTGTAGAACTTTCGGAGCAACAACTAGATCTCGAAGGGTTCTGGGAACCTCTTATTCAACGCAGCAAGCCTGATTGGGTTGTTATTGATGCGAATTGGAGACCAGAGGTCATTGCAAAATGGAGCAGCATTGCCCGCAAACACGGGAGTCGTGTAGCGTTTGAACCTGTGTCAACGGCTAAATCACGACGCCTTTTTGGACATGATGCTAGCGGTGCAGGTGCGGCGATTGGACCTGGCAATACAATCCCCAATAATGTGGTCAGTCTTGCTTGTCCTAATCGACTAGAGTTAGCAGCCATGTACTCTGCCGCGAGAGAAGCACTCTTATTCGACTCGCCCGGATGGTGGGATATCATCGATTCAATGGGGTTATCGCCGACAGGTTCAAGGGAGCGTTTGGTTTATGCGACATCAGCTGCTCTTGTTGACGAAGGTCTTCCGCAGCAGTCTATTCAACTTCTACCATTTATTCCATGTCTGATCACTAAGCTTGGTGATGCGGGTGCCCTGCTCACTCAATTGCTACCACCCGGTGATCCTCGCCTGACAAATCCCGAGTCTGCTCCATATATCCTTGCTCGAGCTTCTGCATCTGCCGAAGCTACCTTTGGCGGTGTTTATATGCGCTTATTCCCTCCTGCTGCTACATTGGCTCCTAACGAGGTAGTCAGCGTCAATGGGGCTGGTGATACCCTTCTCGGTGTTGTGGTTGCCGGTCTTGCGAAGGCAGGTTCGGCAGCGCGTATTGAGGATATTCTTCCTGTAGCGCAGGAAGCGAGTCGGAGGACATTGACCAGTGCGGGTGGTGTGAGTAAAGAGTTGGTTGATCTGCGCTCAAGTTTGGAGAAGTAAATACCAGGAAAGGCACTTGCATGTCTAATAATATCCATTAAAGCATAGCGCTTAGGAATGCATATTGATTTTTTCTACCTCTATCGTAATTTACTGGTTTCCTTGTGGCACAAGGCTCGGGTCTAGTAGTCCAGCTTGCACTAGTACATCCGCTTGATCCCAGTATAAACTCTGATGGACAATCTTGTCGGCGCAGAAAGTTGCTACCACCACAACAATGACCTTTATAGGTCGATTCGTAGGCTTGAAGTTGGGAAGTAACCATGGAACTTCCGCCGTGTGTGAGAAAGAAAGTGAAATTTCATCCACAATTCTATCTGCGCCTACTGTCCGCGACAAGAGGCGAAGATGCTGACTCGCCGGTCCAGCAGGAACAAAGATATGCGAGAAGAAGGATCTCAAGGCGTCAACACCTGAGCCTGGAAATAGTCAGCAAAATTTTAATCCTCGGTAAAGTCCACGGATTATAGAGTTATACATACCACCCATCTTCGTAGGGACACATTCGATACTAGAATCCCGTTCATGACCCAACTCATTACCAGTAATCAACTCCATAATTGCCGCAGACAAATTAGTTCCCCCAGTATGACCATCCTGCGATTTCCTCTGAAGTTCCTCCAACAAAAGTGCCCAATATTTCTCCCAAACAGTCTCAATATCATCAACAGCCCAATTACTCCCCACCCCAAAAGCACGCCTCAAACAAGCCAACGCCCGACTCCATGCCAACCCCTCACAAACACCATCTTCCTCCGCAACTTCTTCCGTAACAATGGCATTATCAGCAAGATCTGAGGGAGCAGACTTTCTCGCAGTTGCGAATTCTCGTTCTGCAAAACGGAATCCCGCGTCTGGGTATGTATACACGTAACATCGATGACGCTTTTTGTACGTGACATCACCCTCCGAAGAAGAGATTGTTATCCAGGGCCAGAGGGTGGCGGGATCTGTTTTGGAGCCTGGGATGTGCACTTGAATTGGTAGGTAGGAAGTGGATGGGCCGGGGTCGAAGATTGAGGATGTATCGCAGCAGGCTGGGGCACATTCTGCTTTGTTGAATGGGTGGTTTGGAAGCGCATTTGTTGATGTAATTGGGTAATAAGCGATCAGAGCACAGAGTCGCGGGAATGGATTTGTATTGCTTGCGACGAGATGGTGAGAGGCGAGGAGGTAGTATGCGGGTCTATTGAATGCTTGATTGGAATTAGTATCAGTTGCTTTGCTTTCTTTCGTACACTAGTAGACTCATAGACACTTTCACCGTGCTCTACACTAGTGTAAAAGAGTATTTATGATTCAGGTACATACCAACAATAGCATATCTCTCTCCAGCCTCAAGTTCATCCTCTCTCAAATGAACCACATTCTCCAAATGTTTCCGATCCCGTTCAGGATCTCCAGCACACGTAAAAGAAATATACTCAGTATCAAATCCCTCCGCCTGATACCGATGTAAAATCTTCTCATCAACTTCAGGCGTATCAGATATCAGAAGCAAATGTCTCGGCGAGGGTTCTTCCGCCGGCGCACGACGAGTACGTTTATTAGAGCTAATGCTCAACGAACGATGAATCCGACCATGAGAAGAAGCTCGAGCTGGCACTGGTCCTGTCGATGCTACAGCCGATGAACCGTTCTGAGATGGGTTTGAGCCTGAGCTTGTTGCTCGTCTGGTTAGGCGTCGGAAGACGTTTACCATTGCGGTATGGTGAGGATGCGGGTATATTAGTAGTTTAGGAAGGTTCGGAGTTCAATGGGATTGAAATACTTGGATTATTTCAATGCCGAGACTTCCGAGGGGAAATTCTTGGATTACATCGGACAAGACGTGAATGCGACTGCCTTCGGGTTTGCCAATGGATGCCAATGGATGCCAATGCTTAGGGTTTCTTGGTGTGACGTCGACGAGTCACGATAAGATAGCAGGCGTAGGGCTGACCTGCAGGGGAATGGCATGATGATATTCCTTAGGAATGCTGTCCCTTTTTATCAATTTAATTTATATTCTATGTTCATTAAGGAATACTAAGAGCTGTAATGAATTCATTCATTCATGATCATGATCTATCTATGTGCATTGCAACGTCATCTATGGGATGCTCATCCACCCAATTGATCCTCCTATCATACCGTCATCCATCATATAATCTTCACCAGTAATAGACACACCAAATAACTCCCTCACTAAAATTTAAACAACCACTCCCGATCAGCATCAACCTCCTTAGAAGCCTTCCCATCATCAACCAAGTACCGCAAATACGCCTCACGCAAAAGACTCTGCCTCGCAACCTCGCAATCAATCCGAATATCTTCAATCAACGCCTCCATCGAGACATAATCGAATTCCGGCCGAATATATCCTAGAATCAATAAATTCAATTTCGTGCCGTAGAAATCAGGGAGTCGGTTGAAGGTTGGTTGTGTCTCTGCTGTAGGTGAGGGTTGTGTCGTTGGTGGCATAACGTGGATTTCCTTCAATGAGTCAGTCAACGTTACCTTGCTGGAATAACAGAGGAATTCCACATGCAAAAAGAATGAATGAAAGACAAAGAGACTCTTACCACAGATCTCACGGTATTCTTGTAAAATGGATTATACCCAATACTCAACACAGCAGGTAATATCGAACTACGCTGCGCCTCAACACTTCCATTTCCATTTGCATCGCCATTACCATGACCATGTCCATTCAAATCACCACCATCCGGCGCAAGCGCAACAACACCATAATAAACTCCTGTCTGAAGATCCGGATGTTTATCAAGGTCATCAGCAGGGATATTTGCAGTCGGGATACCAAGCTATCACCAATTAGCTTTTCCATCCAATCAAGCACGCTGGAATAGTCTAGCCTAGCTGCACTACAGAACAGTCTAGCTGTACCGCAGTACAGCACAGCACGGAAACTCAGCAACATACATCTTTACTCCCCCTGCCAAACCCCTTAATGACAGGACCAGATAATCGAACTGGAAACGGAGATTCAGGACCAGAGTCCGGTCCCGCGACTGGATCGCGCGGTTTATCGGGTCTCATCTTCTCTCGGCGCTAGCGATGCAATGTACTTGACTAGAGACTCAAACTCAGACTTAGCCTCGACTCAGCCTCTTTGACAGCGTCCGACTGTTGCGATTGTGATTGTGCGGGTGAGTTTTGGAGGGAGGGTGCCGGGGCCGGTGAGCTCCGAATGTGGTTTGTATTGTTTCGGATGGAGATGCTTTTTGCGAGGTGTGAGGTTAAACGAGTATCCGCGGGAAACAAGGTCGAGGCGGGAATTTGTATGGCAAAGGTAATGGAAATTTTGCGATTTGGGCTCAGAGGGAATTGGACTTGGAGGGTTTCGTGATGAGGATGGCGGGGCGATAAGATTGATTGATGCCTGGGGATTTAGGTGTGAATTGGTATTTATGGTACGCCAATGGGAAGAGTTGATTATATGATGACCAGAGTATACAATATCTTTTACTACAATGCGCTAACAATAACTATGTTAGTTACTACTTAATATTTACTAACGTGATAGTGAATTGTATATTGCAGCATAATAAATAGCATTCAGCATTATCTCATAACCTAACCCAACCCAGATATCATTTTTAATCCTTTTAAGCGCCGCAATCAACGAGAATATCGACGGGAACTGCCAAACACCAGATATATGTACGAAAAAATCAAAACAAGAGACACAGGAAAAGAAATCAAAACAAGATAGGGGAATCATACAGTCCCAAGAAGGATATATACCGAGTGGTCGTGACTTGCGGAATCAACAAAGTGCACGAAAGTAACGAGAAGAGATGGATGAAAATATCCAGCAGAGAAAAAGGAATAACAAGAAAGTATGGTCCAGAAAAAAGGGGTATGAAACACATGAAGTGTAGTATAAAAGGCAAAGGCAAAAGACCGAAATCAAATGCAGGGCAGGAACTAGATAGAGGTTAGTTAAAAACAATCTATAATAGCTGGCAGCTGGGAAAATATTAAGACTCACGTTCATAACGATAAGCATCGGGATATCAAAAACATCTCGCTTCACTGTCCAGCAGTATGCGCATTCGACTTTCCCATCCTTAAATCCCAATTGATTCATTCCAGCCTCACCAGCAATCCCACCCTTCCGTAAATGATTATTCCATTTACCATCATCAGACTGCGCCGCCTCCATATCATCTTTCGTCTTATATTTCAACAATTTACATCGCGTCATCACACTACCACGCGAATCACCAAATGCCAGCCGAGCGAAATCTTCATAAAACTCCACAACACTATCGTCATCAAGAAGTTCCGCTAAAAAGACTGGTTGCGGGCGTCCGCCGGAATTTTCAGGATGGGAACTGCGTGGTGTGAAACTTCCACGTGATGTCGTCCCAGAGCCTGGTGCGGCGGTTCCGCCGGTGTTGACGTTTAGATTTGGTTCTTTGCCGAGTAAGACGTCTTTCTTCCAGCCTGTGAGGATACTGAATTCTTTGCCTACGGCGGCAATCTCGCCGGTACGTCGACAGACGATTGTTGGTGTGCCACAGGCATTTATGAAATCTTCATATTCCCACAGTGTTCGCTGGAAACATTTTTCCATGAAGATGAGATCATCTCGATTGAGTGTTTTGGTGGTTGCGATGAAGGATGGTCGGATGGATGCGAGGGCTTTCGCGATTCGGACTGTTTTCTGTGGTGTGAATCGACGTTGGATAAAGGCTGTGAGATTATGGAAGCCGCTAGTATAAGCGTAGGGTTCCTTGACACTTTCGTAAATGGAAGATGGATTGCGATGACGTCTCTTCGGCGCAACATGAAGAGCTTGATGCTTCAAACTTGGTGTTGTGATCAGCGGTCGCTGACCATTTGGTGCAAGATTATTCGATTTTGGGGTATGATTGAAGGATGGATCTTCGAATCCGGAAGTCGTCACATGCGGGCTGGTGGCTGATCCGGGACTCGTGAAGTTCGCAGGGCCGCTCTCAATTGCAAAAGCATGTGGAGGATCTGCTTTCATATGTCCGGGCATCATGCCATTCTGACCATATACTCCGCCTACATTCACATGCGCGCCCGAGGCCTGTCCCGAGGACCAGTCATTCAGTAAAGGATCGCCAAACATGAAGGGCTGTTGATTCCCCGGACTTTCTCCAAACCCGGGAGCTGGCGTGGAGAACTGTGCGGACCCACTGCGGCCGATCGACCCTCGTTGCGTTGCTGAATCGGTCGGCGAATCTCCGGCTCCTGTAGCCATATGGCCGAGCATACCGAATTCGAGAGCACCATATCTGTTTTCGAAATTCATGCTTGACAAGTCAAAGTTAAAGAGAGCGGGGTCACTGGGATCGAAAAAGGGCCCCGCAAAAGGATTCTGGGGGTTGGTATCACCAGAGATTGCGGTGCTGGGAGTAGGTTGTTGATTGACGGCAGAAGATAAGCTTGAAGTGCGACCATTGGCACTAGACTTGAGATTGAAGGTGGGCGAAACAGGGGATTGGGTAGTGAAAGGACTCTGACTGAGAGAAGGATCTTGATGATACAAATTGTAAGAGCCCGACGTCGGTTGTGATTGCGGCTGCTGCGGTTGCGGCTGCGACTGTGGCTGGGGCGTGGGGTAAAAGTTGGTGGCATTATTGTTGTTGTTATTGTTGGTTGGTGTCGGTTGCTGCTGAGGACCATTTCTGGACACCGGGAGAGAATTGCGAATGCCGTTGTTATAGAAGTTCCCACCCACCCCGGGCATCAGTGCTCCGTCTGGGGCATCGTGGAGATATTTTGCCTTTTTACGAACTCCATCATGGCATGCGTCCTGCAACCCGCGCTTGATGCAGCGTTGACATGGCCGTTCATCGCCTAATTGGAAGTTAGTCGGGAATCTACGCTTGTCTTATGCAGTTGAAAGAGGAAGATGATGAAGAAGCAGAGCAGAGCAGAGGAAGCAAAGGAAGAGGCATACCGCAAGTCAAATGAGCTCGCTGACAGGCAAAGCAGGCTCGTCGGGCCTTTTTGCGGCGCGGTCGCGAGGGGTCCTTGGCGTTGGTCGATTTACGCCCATTTTCCTTCCCATCGCCATTTATCCTGCTAGAATCCATAGTCTACGAATGTTCCGTAATATCGGCAGAATCACGATCATCAGGATCCGCGATCGGCGAACCGTTTTGCATATCCATCTTTATTTCGTCATGTATCCCACCAGAAGGTGAGAAAGTGAATGCCGAGGAGAGAGTCAGAGAGAGGGGCGGAAAAATGAAAAAAAAAAAAAAAAAAATAAAGAAATATAAAAAAAAAAAAA
>Ga0102593_1000985_pt1 | contig 33398 bp, 49 predicted proteins | sample AraplaCol_mMS_r2_2_FD_76862 | JGI IMG/M metagenome (GOLD analysis project Ga0102593, IMG submission 76862) | Arabidopsis root microbial communities from North Carolina, USA - plate scrape MF_Col_mMS_r2 (SPADES assembly) (version 2) | ecosystem: Host-associated > Plants > Roots > Endosphere...
CCCCCCGCGATGTCACAAAGTCGGCCGGGGCTGATCCCAAGTCTACGTATGGGCGGTAAGATCAACTTCCCCTCCTTCCTCTTCTCGATCAGCTTTCTCTCTCTCTCTCCCAGTCAATTAGGATCTTCCGATATTAGTTGAACCTTGGTCAAAGACTAACTTCTCTCGTTTCTACCCTTTTTTAGAGGTCATCCGCGAAAAGGTCCAAGATGGACTGACCGGTGAGGCCAAGGAGATTGCTTACACGCAATGCAAGATTGTTGGCAATGGCTCCTTCGGTGTGGTATTCCAGACCAAGATGGCTCCCAGCGGCGAGGATGCTGCCATCAAGAGAGTTCTTCAGGATAAGCGATTCAAGGTATGGATGGGACCAACGCATACGTGATATGATAGTCTCATACACTCTTGGCCTTAATACTCATCATCGACTTCTCTCTTTTAGAACCGTGAGCTCCAGATCATGCGCATCGTGCGCCACCCCAATATCGTCGAACTCAAGGCCTTTTACTACTCCAATGGTGATCGGGTATGTGCCAACGATTCTTGGTCTTCGGCCATGATTCTTTCCTCTCTTCTTTCTTTCTTTCTCCCTCCCTCTCCATCTCTCTCTCCCTCTCCTTCTTCTCCTCTCTCTTTTTCGCCATCTTTCACCCTGCCACCGCCATTTCGCTGACACCGTCTTTCCCGCCTTAAGAAAGATGAAGTTTACCTCAACTTGGTTCTCGAATATGTCCCCGAGACAGTCTATCGGGCATCGCGCTTTTTCAACAAGCTGAAGACAACAATGCCGATTCTGGAGGTTAAGCTGTACATCTATCAGCTCTTCCGGTCGCTGGCCTATATCCACTCCCAAGGAATCTGCCACCGTGACATCAAACCCCAAAATCTTCTCTTGGATTCAAACACCGGTATTTTGAAGCTCTGTGATTTCGGCTCCGCCAAGATTCTCATCGAGAACGAACCAAATGTTTCCTATATCTGCTCTCGCTACTACCGAGCTCCGGAGTTGATCTTCGGTGCCACCAATTACACAACCAAGATTGGTATGCTTTCTCGCCTTCTCTGGCTTCCCGGACCATATTGAATACTAATTCTGGTCGATAGATGTCTGGTCAACTGGCTGTGTCATGGCGGAATTGATGCTGGGTCAGCCCCTCTTCCCCGGTGAATCAGGTATCGACCAACTCGTCGAAATCATCAAGGTTCTTGGCACACCATCCCGCGAGCAGATCCGGACTATGAACCCCAACTATATGGAACACAAATTCCCTCAAATCAAGCCCCATCCATTTAACAAGGTCCGTACTGCCATCGTTTCCCAGTCCCATCGCCCAAAATATGCTGACCGGCCTTTCAGGTGTTCCGCAAGGCTCCCCCAGAGGCCATTGATCTCATTTCCGCTCTGCTGGAATACACACCCACACAACGATTGTCCGCGGTCGAGGCCATGGTCCACCCCTTCTTCGATGAGCTGCGGGATCCTAACACACGTCTTCCGGACTCTCGTCACCAGAACGGCCCATCTAAGGACCTCCCCGCTCTGTTCGATTTCTCACGGCATGGTAAGTGGTGACCTAGCTGGTACGAACCATCAGAATTGACAACGATATGCTAACAATCATCAGAACTTTCAATTGCTCCGGAAATGAACGACAAGTTGATCCCTCCCCACGCCCGTCCCGCTCTGGAGGCCCGCGGCCTCGATATCAACAATTTCAAGCCCCTTTCAAAGAAGGAGATGATGGCTCAGCTCGACTGAGCGAATAAGTAACGCCTTGGTGACAAAAATATGCCCCGCAATCGACGAGAAAATTCGATACTTCACCGGCCGAATAACTTATTGCGTTGTGTGGACCGGGATGAATCGGAGAGCACGGGGCAACGCCAAGGATTGTATACTTCTATGTGATTTCATCATCCGGCTCGCATGAGCAGGACTACATCAGTCACCGGCGATGTCGAGTGTGAAAGTTGGGGTGAAGTATTGACATCTATTTTAATGGCTGAGCGGATAGCCGGATTTGAATGATTTTTCGGGGGCAGAGGAGGGCTGATGATTGTCACGCAATGGTGGAAGGTCATGGCCTGGAGTTATTCTTTGAGGTGTCTGCGACAACTCTGGGGAGGAAAAAGTGATACCCTTAACTGTGCAAGTTTGCCTTCCAGGATTGAAGACTGCATAGTTTCATCGGTCGAGGGAAGGAAAACACCACCTCCAAAAAGCCGCCGTCCTTGGACCTCGGGACATTCGATATGCATCACCGATGGGTCTGGAGGCTCTCATTTCCTACAGTTTGGTCTTCGAGGCCTTCTGTTGACTTCCTTCTCGACACTTGCAGCACTAGAAACCTTGTTTATTTTCTTCCCTTTATTTTTTTGCTCTTTTTTTTGTGTGTGCCCATGTTATCTGTCCTTCAACCTTTTTCTTTTTCGCTTGTTATAACGCCATTGCCTTTGTCCATCGGGCTTGGCTGGTTCCTCCCCTCCCCCTTTCTTATCCTCCCGACTTGGTCGGCGATGAGCTACACATTTCAATTCTGAAGCAGACGATTTTCCTTGTTTCACCCGAGCTTGTAAATGTCTTTTGTACTGTAGGAAGCTGTCATTGCACCCTGCCGATGATTCCGCGAAATCACCCATGATTTTAACAAGTCTTAGAACGAGTCGTCTGCAGCAGTAATATCCATCAGAGTTACCAATTAACTATATCTATTGTTTTATATTATTAGAATGGAAATAATCCTTTGAATTGTTTTCAAATACTAACTGAACTCACTCCGTCCTTGCAGATACAAAAAGGTCCATATTCGGCCCGGAAAATCATCCCTTCCGAACCCTTGGAACTGAAGCTCCAATTCAAAGCAGAACCTCCTAATTCGAATCCAAACCACTCACACACACTCTCTCTCAATCCAATTCCAAACCCACACAATGGCCGAATACGATCGTCGTAATAATGGCTATCGTGGAGGTGGTCGCAAGCGTCGTCATCGTGGTATGTTTGCAATCATCATTCGGAATAGCTGGAAACAGGGCTGACGATATTCAGATGATGACGATTATGACCGTCGACCTCAACGACGTAGATATGAAGAACCGCTTTTTGTTCAGGTTCGGAGACAGCTTTTGACTATTGCTGAGTCTGTATGTGATTTTATATTTGCTCGGGGTTTTGTTGGAGGTTGAGGGTTCGCGTGGAGATTGTTGGAGATAGACTAATGCGCGTTTGTTAGGCTGCGCGGAGAGTTGAAGATGATATTTTGGGAATTGCGAGGTCTGTTACGGATCATTTTGAGGATGATGAGTTGAAAGATACTCTTGTGAATATTTCTCTTGATCTGTAAGTTTTTTTGATGAGTCGCTGCTGCTATGCTCGTTGCTGATGATTTGGCTTTCAAGTGTCCTGGAACAACCGATGAAAATCCCTTTCGTTGCCGCCGTTACCCTAGCCGTTCACAATCTGAAGCCGGAAATCAGTGCGGAAGTCCTTAGAAAGGCTGGTGATTTGTTGCAGAAATATATTGATTTGGGATCTTGGCGCGAGGTCAAGCTTCTTGTTCGATTTTTGGGTAGCCTTCAACCTATGTTTCAGGGTGATGGTGTTTTCCCACTTCTTGAGGAGTTCTTTGCTCGCGCGGTTGATCTCCAGACGGCTTCTTCTGAGGATGTAAGTGCGAGTAAGAAGTTATGGCTGTTGGTGGATACGATGATAAAGCTTTATGCTAACGCATGCAATTAACTATAGCTTCTCGGTTTGGAACTCGTCAAGGTGATTCTATTCACGATCCCTTATGTGATGTCTTCACCAGCAACTGGCTTCGAGTCCCAAGCCTTGGCCATTCTGGAGAAAACCGATATCATCGCATCCACCCCCCACGCGCTGGTCGATCTCGTCAATACATTCAGCCCGGATGAGAACAAGGAAGCTGCCGGTCCCAGTGTGATTAGCTTGATGCAGAGTCAACTCCAAGCCGAAGCTGGTCGTGGCTGGGAATTGAAGTGTCTGCCACGTCCATGGAAGAGCGTGCAAGAGGAAAATGAGGAGCAAAAGCCTTTTGATGTTGAGAACAAGGTTCCTTTCCCTCAGATCAGTGTTCCGAATCCGGTGCCCAATGGTCCTCGGCCTCTCTTCCCGGAAGTCTATCTCTCAGTCTATGCCAATCAAGAGATTGACACGGTACCTCCGACCTCGGATATCACATCGTCTATCTTGCGCGATGCCTTGGTTGATACTATCAACTTGCTTGATTTCAACAGAGTCGCTACAGCCAAGTATCTCATCGATGTTGACTGCTACTTCACTCCTTACACATTTGTCAAGCGTGCGACTCCATTCGACCGCATGCGAGATCTAGCTGGTGACGGACAGTCTTGGAAACCGGAGGATGTGGCTGTTGATGCTGTTTTCTCTCAGTTGTATCAACTGCCCACCCCGGAGCATAAACTCGTTTACTACCACTCAGTCTTGACTGAATGCTGCAAGATCGCCCCTGCAGCTATCGCGCCAAGCTTGGGTCGTGCTATTCGCTTCCTTTATAACAATTTGGAGACAATGGATTTGGAACTGAGTAACCGTTTCCTGGACTGGTTTGCTCACCATCTAAGCAATTTCGGTTTCACATGGAAGTGGAGCGAGTGGTGAGTCGAAGAGCGCTTTTACTTGCCTTATTCAATGATTGCGCTTTTGCTAATTACACACCAGGGTCGACGATCTCGAACTCCCCATTATCCACCCTAAGATGGCTTTCATCCACGGTGCATTGGACAAGGAGATTCGCTTGAGCTTTGCTCAACGTATCAAGGGTACACTTCCAGAGCCATACATTCCTCTGATCACCGAAGGCAAGGAGAAAGATACTCCAGAATTCAAGTATCTCTCCGAGAGTAAGTTCATACCTCGTACAGATTCCGCAGGAAATTCCAAATTAACACTGTTCTATAGTGACTCCCTACTCGAAAGAAGGTCAAGAATTAGGCCAACTTATCCGGAAAAAAGCCGGAGACGAAGAAATCGAACCAGTCATCACATCCATCGAGGAACAAGCTCAAAACCAAGGCGTCGAAGATGTCAAGATCCCATCAACAGACGCATTCGTCACATCAATCTGCTTCGTCGGATCTAAATCCCTCTCCCACGTCTTATCCTGTATCGAACGGAATAAAGACCGTCTCCTCGCCATCGGAAATGATTCTCCAAAAGCAAGACTTCAAATCATCACCTCCGTCATGGAATATTGGATTGATCAACCCGGTATCGCTATCAATATCATTGATAAACTACTAAATTACACCATTCTCTCTCCGCAATCTGTTCTGGAATGGGCTCTTACAGAACATATTGCTGCTGGAACGATTCTTTCCAAACCACACGTTTTCGAAATGATTTCTGCGACTATTGGTAAAGTTACGAATCGGATGAGGCAAATTGTTGAGGCGAGGATTCAAACAAATCTTTATGAACCTCAACTTTCTGTTCTTGATGAGACGCTTTCTCGTGAACGTGGTGAAATGGCTTCGCTTTTTAAGTTTTTGGAAGATTCCATTGTTTCTGTTGCTGCGGGTAGTAATGATGAACTTATGGAACGGGGTGATGGTTCGGGGGATCTTCCTGAGGATGCGATTATTAGACAATGGGGTCGGAGGTGGTTGAGGGTTTTTAGGAGGAAGTTCGGTGTTGAAGAGGCTTTTATTAATGATGCGTTAGCTGGTGCTGTGCCTGTTGGAACTGTTGCGCCGCAGGGTGATGGGGATGTGAAGATTGATGATGCTGATGTGGATGATGATGGTGATGTTAGTGCGCAATAACTGGGGTTGATCTGGTTTTATTGTACTGTAGTTGGGTGATATGATATTGTACCTTTGTTATTTCATTTCCTCAAATATTGATTGGATTGATAAGCCCGTGTGTTCTTCACCTAGATAATGATAGGCATCATTTTCAAGTTTACTACGGAGTTACGGAGTAGCAGAGTATGGATGATGGGGTCTAGTGTGACTTGGCTATTGTACATGGTGGGTATACTGTGCTAAGTACTATGTAAATGAATGAAATGATGTGGAGTATCTTGTACGACGTGAATCAAGAGTATTGTATAAATCAGTACATTATTTGTCATTGTCTATGGATATGATATGTAAATCATCTGAAAGTATATGCTTTAGTGGCTTGGCTTGGCTTGGATTGCCATGCATTCATTCGTATATTCCGTAGTTTACCCTGGAAGTTGAAGTTAACTTCTAAATTTTTTTTTTCTCTGTTGATAGAGCTAGCTAATGAGATTTTGAATATATACTGTGTAGTGAGCATCAGTGCTGATTGTACTCTAAGACTGCGAGACTCCAGCACAGGTCCGGATTAATTGTTTCAATAGTCGTATCTTGTACAACCTCAGCCCAGCCGCAGTGGCGAAACTCCTAGATAATACGAAGGGTGAATAAGTACATGTAATACTCTGAAAAATATAAAGACAAATAGAATAAATTAAAGTCAAATAGAATAAATTAAAGTCAAATAGAATAAATTAAAGTCAAATAGAATAAATTAAAGTCAAATAGAATGATCAAATCGAAAATCCCTCGTGGTATCATATACATCTTAATCAAATAAAGCATAATCCCATAACCCCGAATAGATACCTTTCCTACACCAGTAGAAGGATCTATACTCAAACCCCGTCTCCAGACTAAATAAACATTCAACACCGTGTCAATGGTGAGCCCTTAATTTAAACCATCATCGTCGATCAAGAAAGTATGGTCCCGGTTCATCTGCGTCACTACTTGATCCACGCGTATAAATCGACATCCCATCAACATAACTTCCCCTCCGAGGCTGTGATCCGTCATCATCTGATTCCATTGATGGAGGTCTCTTCATAGTATCGCCGGTCATTAGTCGCTTTGTTGTTGAAATTCGACGGTCTTTACCACGACCTTTGATTCCTTTGTTGCTGTTTTTGTATAATGTTGCGAAGTACTCCCATAATTCACGGTCTTGAGGGTTTGCGGGCCCATGTTCGCTGATTTGAGAGAATCGAAGCGTTAATGTGCGGAGTGTTGATGAGTGGAATTTGTTTTGGTGGGACTGTGAGTGTGAGTGTGAATGTTAGTATTTCGTAGTCCAGTATGTCTCAACAGTTGGACAGGATGGGCGCTGGACTCGCTGAGTTGTTTCTGCTTACCTTGAGGTTGCCTAATTGAGTAAAATTCTTGCCGCAGTCATCCAGAAGACAAGTAAATGGCTTTGCTTCTAAATGGGTGGTCTTGTGAGCGCGTACATTGCCGCGTTGGGCAAATCGCTTATAGCAGATATCACACTCATACGGTTTCTCTCCCGTGTGACGACGCTGATGGGTCTATGTAGATGGAAATGTCAGCCGTCAGCTACTATGTAATTTGAAAATCAAATCTTATGCAGGCGGGGAAGGGTCTGGCTTACCTTGAGGTTGCCTAGCTGTGAGAAACGCTGCCCGCATGACGGCTCCTTGCAGATCTGAGAATTCTAGTCAGCACATGTTTCATCCAAAAAGCAACACTAAAGCTGTTCGGACCGAGAGGGGAGTGGCGATAGGTTGCAGATTTACTCACAAATGGTTTATCCCCAGTATGTGCTCGTGTGTGAATGTCGAGATGAGTCTTTTGGGCGAAACTTTTGCCACAGTTTGGTAAAGTGCATGTATACTTGCGCTTCTTTCCAGATCGAGATAGTTGTCCCTCATTAGTGAGAAGACATTGTGGTGGAGACATTGAGTAACTTGGATATCCTGGAGGAGCAAGTTGTTGAAGAGGAGGTAGTGATTGCTGGACTGGTGATGATGAAGTCGAGGGTTTTGCTTGAATTGCTTTCATCAGGACGTCGACTTCGGTCGAGAATTCAGCCGAGGGACCACCTTTCTTCTCTGAGGATCCCTTGTGAAGTCCTGCCAGATGTGACGACAAGCTGGTCTCAGACTTTCCCACTTGACTAATAGCATTCTTGGCTGGGCGGATCTCAGGTAGTAATGGCGGTTGCTCTGTCAGGCGCGAGGAGCCGAGTGGTGGCTGGCTGGCCACCACATAATGATATGGATGGGACTGCTGATGGTTCAAAGAGCCAAAATGGTATGAGGGGGGATTCGGCGCATGAAATGGTGTCAAGTATGAGGTTGAGGTTGGATGGGAGTAATAAGGGTATAGAGGTGAGTCCATGGCCCGACGATGAGGGAATGCACCCACGCCGTGGAAATCATAAGAGACTGGTTCGGCAGTTTCCATGATTTCAGCACGAGGTAATCCTTTTTCCTCTTGTTTTTTTTTTTCTTTTTTTTTCTTTTCTTTTTGTCTTCCCTGGCTCCAAAAGTCCTCACACCACAGAAGCGATAGGAAGTATCCGGGTTTGAGTTTGTATGTAGTGAGAAGTGATATGAAAAGAGGATATAGATTTGAACTTCCTCTTAACACAGCTGGGATGAACCCTCAAGCGAAAAGAAAGAAAAGAAAAGAAAAGAAAAGAGAGGAATTTGAGTTTCGTCCAAGCTGATTGCTTTTTGAGGGGGAACTGGGGAATATAAAGACAGGCTCGAGGATGTACCTGGGGCCAGGGGTGGGGGGGGAGGGATTTAACAGATCTATATATGTAGTGTACTTCGTACGGAGTAGTCACTGCAGGAGATGGTGAAGATGAAGATTGACGACTAGTGATGATCACCCGGGCCCAAGAATATCTTGTATGACGTTCCCAAGAAAAGGAGACCAGACCAGTTCGAGGCCAAGCGTGCATGGGCGATCTCCCAGGGATCATGGGTGAGGCGACCTGAAGGCTGCGACATCGTGGAACGCATCATTTGTGGCGGGATAACAATATATAAAATAAATAATAATAATATTCAAAATAAAAAAAACCAATTAGTCAAATGAATAAAATCCACTTGAAGTGGCTTGATGGATTGGATGAGAAAAGAAGGGAAAGTCTCGGTGAGCCACCAAAAAAAAAATACTCGCAGCCGCGACTGGCGAGCTCAATTGGAAGGTGCGGTCCACTTCTAACTGTTGGTCGCTCTTTCTTATTCCAGAAGATATATTTATATTTATAGTATTTATATACTATAAGTATATAAACAATGATATCTATGGTAAATATAATAACTATCTCAACAATTACAACAACTCTAGCCGGAATATACTAAATCAGGATACTTTCTTTTGGGAAAAGAAAGCAGCCCTCGAGGGCGGCCCGGGCCTTCGGGCTTTCAAAGTGGACCAGGGATCTGCAGTTGATTATACTACTACAATATATAGTACACACTCATACGAAATACAAATAGACAGGTCAAGTAAGCAGCCTCATTGGAGTACTCTGTATAGATTGTATCTATGGAGTACTGTACTGTCCTGTACTGTACTGTATGTATGTATGTACCCGATAGTCACCAATAGCGTCGATTCTTCCTCCCCCATCGAATTATCCTGGTTAGCCGCCCATGGCCCCTGGAAATTCACTGATCTTCTCCGATCGCTTCTCAGCTCCAGATCTACGCTGATCTTTACTGTAATAAACTATTGTGCTGTCTTGGTATCGTGATACTGTGGTGCTGCCATTTGCCTTCTTTTTGTCATCTTGAAATACGGTCTGTGTACATTTCCCCTGGTTGTCTGAGTTTACTATATCCAGTATGGATGGATCCATACTGTATATATACAGTACCAGGGATGCTGATATGTATGGTTATACCACGGGTATTATAGACATACTCATTTCTAGTATGATCAAATCTATCTTCTAAGACTTCCCCGGAACAAAAGATTGAAGTAAATTGAGATATCCGGAGAAAAATAGATAGAAAGATTATACGTATAATCAATCCCCTGCAAGTCTTGCATTGAAGGCGTCCTGAACACGGTTCCTGCAGGGATCGGTGTCTGGTCACGAACTCCTACCCAAATAGGTTCAGCAAATGGATCCAGAGTCTCCATACGGAATACATCCATTACTCATTATAATGCAAAGTACGAGGTAAAGAAGAGAGAGAGAGAGAGAGAGTAAGTGACAGCGGACGCCCCGGAAATCTACTCGACAGGATCTGTTCCTGATACTCCACTCCCCCGTATTGATCGCCATCACGAGACAAACCGTAAGCAGTACAGTAAGCAGCAGTCAAGGAATTGTTCGGTATACAGAGTACCGAGTACAGAGTACGGACCATGGAGTGCATGGTAGATCGACTCGCATAATCAGCCTGTCACCGTGACTGACACTCACTAGACTCCGCCTCCCGATGATCCGCGAACAAACCATTTGCCTACTGCATTAGAGACCTACCCATCTAAGTTTAGTGGTGTGATGTGATGGCCTGGACCCAGTCAAACTGGGCGGAGGATAGAGTACTGTATGTACAGGATTGGATTAGTGTGTACAGGAACGAGCGGAGTCATTAAGGGGGGAGGGGCTGAATCAAGGAAGATCGATTTCGTCCTGGTCGATCCAAGTCGATAGGTCACGATCCTGTCCTACCTCACGGACCAGAGTGAGATAATGAGAGGCTCTGTGGCGATTTGGACGGACAGGGGTTACTTCTTTGGGTCCTAGATTCTTGGTGGTTCCCTTTCTCCTTTGTGTTACTTTAGAAGGGTCTGTGTGGTCATTCAGGATAATGGTGGTGAGGGTCTACTAACGTAAGTATTTGAGATATTTTTTTTTACTGGTGCATTTGCGAAAAGGCATTACATGATAATCAAAGAGGAGAGAAATCGAATAAAAGGGTGATAATGAGATAGAGAGAATTCCGACAAATTCGAGCCCCAAAGATGGCTGCGAAGAAAGCAAAACAAGTCACATTGCGCCGAGGCATCCGCCACCCTTTTACCGTCCAGTGTAATTCGAGTATCTAGAGCGGTTAAATTAGTACAACAATTCGTATAGTCATAAAAGAGTAGGAAAGCTCACCTCCAGATCCGTGCACGCATATCTCCACTGCCAGTAGCAAAGAGGTTACCGGTTGGGGCGGGAGCCACCGAGATAACTATCCGCGGAGAAATCATATTAGCATTCAATATTCTCCCTTCTCTATGAACTTTACATCGTTTAGACTCACCGGAGTTCTTGTGTCCCTGCAACATCATCTGAGCATTGCCGGTGATCGGATCCCAGAACTGGACCCCACGATCCTTTGAACCACTCATGACCCAATGGCCATCAGGCGTCAGGCAAACGCTAAGCACAAAGTCCTGCAGTAAAAAAAAAAAAAGTCAATCAGTGGAGCTCTTCAAAGAGGGGGAGGAGAGCGAGTGAATGGGAGCAAAAGGCAATAGCATAGCCGTTGACTCTTTGCACAAGCCCGTGCTGATCCAGTGGGGAATGATAGAGAGAATGAAACGAACCTTGTGACCCTCGAATGTGCGAACGCACTTGCCGCCCTTCACGCCGCTGTGAGGGTGCATGCCACGAGGGACAGTGAGCTCCCAGAGCTTAATAGTCTTGTCCAGACTGCCACTAACCAGGTCACGGCCATTGGGTGCAAAGGCAACCGAGTACACGCTGTCCTTGTGGCCATCGGGGTTCTCCAGACGCTCCACCAGGTAGCCGGTCGTGGTGTCCCAGACACGCACGCTCTTGTCCAGCGAGCCTGCCGCGACATAGTGGCCATCGGGAGACATGGCAACCGTGGTGACGCCATCCTCGATGCTAAGGGTGTAGACGAGCTTGCCATCAAGAATATCCCAAAGACGCACGGTCTTGTCTCCACTGCCTGAGGCAATGTAACGACCGTTGTTGGCGAAGTCTAGGGAGTAGATATCCTGTTCGTGTCCGGTGAAGATGTGCTTGATAGTGCGCGCGGCAATATCCCAGACCTTAAAATTGATCAGCAAACAAAGTGACCGGACGAAAGAAAGAAACCTTTGCTGGTTAAAGGGGCTGAAACTTACTCGGATCTGCTTATCTTCGGCACCTGTGGCCAAGTACTTGCCATCAGGGCTGAAGCAGACGCTGCGGATATACAGATCGCCGTCCTTGTCGACGTTCTCATCTTGAAGTGTCGCCACATTCTGGCCAGTAGTGACATCGAAAATCTGAGCAGAACGGTTGCAACCAGTGGCCAGGTACTTGCCGTCGCGACTGAAACGAACGCAGCAAACCACGCTATCGTGGGTGAGGTGGTGCACCAGCTCAACGTCCAGTACACGCTGCACCTCAGGGTTGAACACTGCGTACCAATCGGTACCCTCGCGCTTTTGGGATGGGGGTAGATCCTCGGGGTTCCAGTTGGCAAGCATGTTACCGACGCGCTCAGTGCGAACAACTGACTGGTTGGGAGGGGTAGGTCGCGGGATCTGCGGCGAGGCACGAGGATCCGGATATGTGGCAGCGTGTGTCTGCTGGGGAGTTGCTGGGCCGGGAATCGCGCGACGAGCCTTACCCGGGCCAGGGGATGCAGTGGGAGGAGGAGGGGGGCCGTAACCTAAGGAGGAAAAGAAACAAGAACACGTTAGTTACTCGGCAAATATCCCCAATCACTCTCACATACCGTTCACAGCAGCGCCAGGCGGGTATCCTCCAAATGAGCTCTGCGGGGGCAGCGGCGCACCAGGCAGGGCGGTCGCGGCAGGCTGTTGAAGGGTCTGCTGGGCGGACTGCTGATCCTGGGAAGGGGGAGGGGCAAGACCGGGTCCACTACCTCCGGGGTTGGTCATGATACCACTGAATAGATTGCTTGGGCCATGGCCCAATGATGGAGGTTGGGCCTGAGGGCCAGTATGCTGCGTAGCCGCGATATGAGAGACAGGCTGGACGCCGCGAGATTCGAGTTCATGTCGCAGCATTCGGATTTCGCCTTCGTAGCTGTCGCGCAAAGCCTTGTTAGTGATATCCGTTGACGCGAGATCAATCGGGACAATGGGAGAGAGATATAAAGACATACTCTTGCTTCATTTTAATCTGGGTCTGCTCCAGTTGATAGACCTTCTGGCGTATCATCTCCATCTCCTGGAGCTGACCGGTCACTGCGTCTATCCGTTAGAAAAAAAAATGTTTCAGCGAGGTTCGTAACCTAGTCATCGTGGCCAATGGACTGGCGGTAGTTTGCTGAAATGGCAAAAAAAAGGGACGCAGAGGGAGCAAATAGAATTGGGTGAGACCTCGGATATCGAAGAAAAAGCAAGGAGGGAGATAAAGAGAAGAAAAAGAAAAAATGATAATAATCACAACATACACTGGTGTTCATATTCTCCGGTGTTTCGTGACTGGCTCTCGAATTCCTGGCGCAGTTGATCCAGCAACTCCGTCAGACGAGAGTTGGGAGCGGGAACCATCCCGCGGTGAGCGTTATACATGATGATATTGGGGGAGTGAAGACAAAAAAGCTTCCGGCGCAATAAATAAATCGGACGAGTTGACAATGGGCCTTTTTGTTGGGGATATCAGGATCAGCGACAGCTCGCGACAACGGATCGTAGCTCAGGTGGATAGTGTCTCTGGGATGACATCTAAATTACTGAGGCGGCAATGCTGCTTCGTGGACGACACCACGCAGCTAGCCACGACAATAAGGGCGAGCGAAACGAGCTTCACTCAAGTAACGAGAGTTGTAGAGAGATGGAGGTGGGTGGTGGGAGTGGATAGTCGAGCGTAGAAGGACGAGGGGGGGGGGGGAAGAGGAGAAGAGGCTGGGTTCGCGGGAAGGTTTGAGTTTGGGGGTTGAGGTGGAATTGGCGGCTGTCTTTGGCGCGAGAAGCGAGGCTGCAGGCGATAGACGAACAATGCCGAGCCAAGAACTACGTCAGAACAGTTGAAAGAATTAATTAGATGAATGACAATTGCAAAAAAAAAAAAAGATAGAAGATAGAAACTGAAAATAAAAGACAGAACAAAGAATAGAATAGAATAGAACTAGCTAAAGAAAAAAAAGAAGGATTTCAGATTAATACTCATTAAGTGGACATACTAATGTACTGTAGACATACCCGTTCCCGTATGATACTATGTAAGAGTCCAGATCGCTGAAGAGCTTTGCAGCCAATTTGCATTGTGGATCGGGTGGAGTGGAGTATATTCCAGTACAGTGTATAGTAGAGTACAGCAGTGTTATAGTAGTGTAAGGGTAAATGTGAGAACGGAGAACTGAGTGCCTTGGTGTCTTATAAATAAGGCATCAATTGAAGATTGCCACTTTAGAATTTTGAGTCGAATGTATACAAGTACAAGTACATATAGTAATGTACAAAGGTCAGCACAAATGATTGGAATAGTATAATTGGTCTATAATGAGTATGGCGTGGTGTATGCAGGTACCAGCCCATTACTACCAATGGCCTGATTTACTACTTTATACTTACTTACTACAGTAGTATTTTCCATTGTAATACCCCTTTTACTGTATATTCAGCTTATTAAGAATTAACGGCAGACCCCGTTCCGCGCTGGTGTGATGCCGAATTTCTTATTTGCTTATCTCTCCCTCCTTGACTCTTTTCCCTTTCAACCCACTCTGTTCCTTTCCTTTTCCAATTTCTTCTCTCCCCCACAATTGTCCACTTCATTGACACTCGTGGAAAGTCGAGATGGATATTATCCTAGAAATCTGGGACACCTTCGTTGGTGATCGCCTTTATTCTTCCCTGCTTCCGACCTCCCTATCCTCCTCCGTCTCCTTGCCGGCCTTCGCCAATGCCGCCAACAGTTCGCTTGCTCTCTTCGGCGCGTCTGAGCCTTTTATCTATGAGCCTGCTACTCATTTCCTGCACTTGGAACCTTCCAAATATGCCTATCTCAGTGCCTGGCCGCGGAATAACATCTATCGTCAATTCACCAGTTTTTTCCTGATCACTTGGTATGCGCTTATTCCCCTCGATCTTTGATCTGCTTTCTCTTTTGCGAGAAGAAAACAATCACGAAGAGAGAGAGAGAGAGAGAGAGAGAGAGAAACTAATATTTGTGAATTTTAGGATCTTCGGTCTTCTCGTTTACTTCATTGTCGCCTCCCTCTCCTATATTTTCATCTGGGACAAAACCACCTACAAACACCCCAAATTCCTCAAGAACCAAATCGCAATGGAAATCAAACAGGCTATGAGCGCTATGCCCCCAATGGCTCTACTGACTGCTCCATTCTTCGTCCTGGAAGTCCGCGGATACGCTAAACTCTACGATTCCGTCGCCGAAGAACCATTCCCATATTACAGTATTCTGCAATTCCCATTCTTCATCTGTTTCACCGATTTCTTCATCTACTGGATTCACCGAGGCTTGCACCACCCGCGCGTTTACCGCACTCTGCACAAGCCGCATCATAAGTGGATCATGCCTAGCCCTTATGCTTCGCACGCTTTCCACCCTCTTGATGGATGGTCTCAGAGTGTACCATACCATGTTTTCCCGTTCATCTTTCCTCTCCAGAAACTGGCTTATGTTTTCTTGTTCGGTTTCATCAATCTGTGGACTGTCTTCATTCATGATGGCGAGTACGTTGCCAATAGCCCCGTTGTGAACGGTGCCGCTTGCCACACCATGCACCACTTATATTTCAACTACAACTACGGGCAATTCACTACACTCTGGGACCGGATGGGTGGAAGCTACCGCAAGCCTAATGAGGAGCTTTTCCGTCGTGAGACTAAAATGGGTGACCAGGAGTGGAAGCGTCAAGCCAAGGAGATGGAGTCAATTCTCAAGACCGTTGAAGGCGATGATGACCGCAATTACTCTGCCGAGCAAAAGAAGGATCTTTAAGTGTTGACGATGTCGCCACTATCCGCCAAGACCAGCATTTTGGTCATATACGCCAAAATCAGAAATTTGTCTCTATTCAGAGTGAAGTCTGATTCTTTCTATTCCGACCATGTTTTCTTTTGAACTACATTGGGCTACGAGCTTATATTGGCTCTCCCTCTTTCAACGGACCCTCCGTTCAGGTATATTAATCTTGCGCTGCGCACACCCATTAGACATGTTTTAATAATCACAAAAATGGACCCAGGCTAGTGGTCTTGGTCTGCTCTATCTGTATATAGTTTTCAGCATGATGACCAGAATGCATTTTCATGATTGCAGGAATATCTTTACTTGTACTTTCTTTGAATACACCTAATATACGATTACCATGTACATTTTCTGAAGGGTGTAGACAGCGCTTAATGTAGATCTTTCTCTTTGCTTTTTTAACTTTATTTTGAGGCTCTGTATAAAGTCTTTGTGGATACCATAATCAGGTACATTCAAGATAGGACCAATAAGTAGATTTAGGTTTCTAATTATTTGTTTCATGATCTTCCTCCTAGACTCGGACTTGGAGTTCTAGATTACATTTCACAACTGTCTACCTCCACAATTCGAGACATGTGATATCCTATCTAGGAGTATATTCACTTTATTCACGAGGTACATCCCCTTTGAATAATCACACATCGAGACCCTTCCCCAGAATGAAATCCATAATATGACATATCCTCCTCAGTAAACGGCCAAACCTGTACACTGAATTCTTCATCACTCATCATAGAACGATGCATATCCACTACTCTATCAGCCTGTTGAATATCACCACATTCCAGAACAATAACTTTCGTCTTTAATTTATAGCCTAGTTCCAGAATTGACCGATAGAATATATCTTCCGGTCGATCACGACTTATATTAGTGTGTTGAGCTGTGTGGTTTGGGGTATTCGGTAATATTGAAGGAGGGACAAGAGCGGTTTTGGGTTCGAAGAGTCGGACACTTCGTGATGTAGTTCCGTTTCGAAAGTCTGTTGTTGATATATATGGTGGGTTGGAAATTAGTAGATCACATTGGACTGTCTTTTGTGTAAGAGGATCAACTTCGTCTGTTTCAGATGGGTGATTGAAATATTCTTGTAGAATGGTTTCCACAGGTGGTGAGTTATCGAATTCTGAGTCTGAAGTTGAAGTTGAGGGTGGAGTTGAAGGATGTGCTAGGACATCAGCGCGGTGAAATTGAATATCTGTCGATGCACGAGGAGATAATAATCCTTGCTGTAGATTATGATTTAGATTTGATCGGGCTAGGCTTAGAGCCTTGGGACTGATATCGATTCCCATGATACGCAGGTTTTTGAATTGAGGCCCTAATAACGCGTGCAGGAGTAGGGTTATACAGCCTGTTCCGGTGCAGAGATCTAGGATTCGTAAAGGGGTTGATCTGGATTTTCTTGTCTCCGTTGAATCATTTTGTTCGGTTGAGGTGATTTGAGCGATTATCTTGGATGCTTTAATTACGTAGGCTTCGGTATCGGGTCTATATCTCGTTAGCGGACTTCGCGGTCTGTCTTTATTTGTTGGATGCGGACCTTGGAATAAGGACGCCGGGACGACAAAGGATTTCTAGATCACCGAATGGTTGGTCGCCGAGGATGTATTGGAGGGGATAACCGCGTGATCTTTTGCGACATAGGGAGGTGAGACGCGTTTTCCAGGTTGTTGGGCTGTGGTGGTGTTGGTGTTGGTGCGGGACGGGACGGAGGACGTGTTCGCGTAGCCAGCGGAGTTCATTGCGGGCCGATTCGAGGGTTCGGCATTCTTTTAGGAGAAGTGGTAGGAGTGGAGATTCGGAGTATGCCTTGATGAGGGTGGCGGGGTTTATTCGAGGCATTGGGAGATGTGAAGGCGAAGGCGAAGTACGCCAAGCTTTGGCGTGTATCCGCGTACGTATGTATTGCTCTGCTATGTAGTTTCTCGATGGACTTTCATTTGTTGATTGTTCGTGATTACTGATTCGTATTTGCCGATCTGAATATAAATACGAGTGCTTTATGGAGTGTATATAGGTGGAAAATATTTCCTAGATGGTGCTAGTCCTCGTATATCTAGTTATCTAGTCCATAGACTAACTGAATAGTACCTCCAGTTCTAGTAACATCCACATATATAACCACCATATATATGAGTATACCATACTACTTACCATTCATATATAATTTTCTAGTTATATATTATAATCATACCTCTCTTATATTAATGTGTATATAGACAATATCTCATAACATAATATAATTGAATATAATTATACACAACTAGGCTAACCCGAAAACAGCCTCGGCGGGGCAAACCGCGTCATCGACGACCAACCACTTTTGAAGTATACGCGGCGGATATACGTAGACCAGGCAGAATCATTCTGTACACTATAATACTTATGGATTGATAGTCAGATTAATTCACTATTATGTATATGTATATAATACAGTATAAGTAGTCTGCCTAATCGGCTCGCCCGGATATCTCGGGTTAATCCTGCCGAGTATACCAGTACATACATAGTACATACATACAGTATGTAGTGTAGTGTAGAGTGTAACTACAGCTGTGAACTGGTGACGACACTACTCCACTTCACTTCTCCAACAGCATACGACAGCCCTGTGATTTGACCTGACGATCTTGACTTTTTTCTATTTTCATCTTAGTCTTAGTCTTCTCTCGCCCTAATCTCTCAATTTCTTTCTCTCGTCTTAGCCCAGCCCCCAGTCTTCCATTCTTCCATTCCTCTTGACACTCTCAGGCAGTAGTCAATCGATTTCTCACCCGCTGCCTTCACTCGGAGATACTGCGAAAAAATCAAAAAAAATTCACAAGAATTCCCCCTACGATATCAACTATCAGAAAGACGACCGATCCGATCTTATACACTACATTCTTGTCGGGAGGAAATCGCGGGGAAAGCCGAAGATCATCATGAGGAATTCTTGGTTTCTATGGGCATCCCTTGCCTTGCCTGCGTGGGGCTTAACCCTCCACGAGCGAGATGTCCCGGCTGTGATCGGCATGGACATTCAACGCAAGGATATCGTTGACCCTGTGGCTCGAGATCGTATTCGGAGGAAGCGCGATAAGACTGTCGGTCAAGTACTGGATAATGAGGTATGTCAACTTGCAGAGAAACACCTATACCCAGATCCGACCTCATACTGGATCTATCTCATATTCAATGCTAATATCCTTTTTTTTCTCTTTTTTTTTTCTCTATAGGAAACTCTCTATTTTTGCAATATCACCTTAGGAACTCCGTCGCAAAACTTGCGCTTGGTCCTAGATACCGGTAGCAGTGACTTATGGTGCAATGCCCCCAATTCCACACTCTGCGAACGCAGATCAGATCCCTGTCAGGATTCCGGAACTTATGATTCGAGCTCGTCGTCTTCATACTCCTTCGTCTCGTCGGACTTTAATATCACCTATGCCGATGGGTCTAGTGCCGTTGGTGACTATGTCACTGATACTATCACCATTGGCGGTACAACCATTAAGAATTTCCAATTTGGCGTGGGTTATACGTCTGCTTCGGCCGGTATGTTACACCCCTCTCTTCCTCCCTCTTCTCTTGTCTCCTCTTTGGAAGTGATTAATACTAACGTTTGGATAGAGGGAGTATTGGGAATCGGATATACTTCTAATGAAGTCCAGTCCGGCCAAAATGGTGATCCTGCATATAATAACCTTCCAAAAGCAATGGTTGAAGGGGGAATTATCAAATCCAACGCTTACAGTCTCTGGTTAAATGATCTAGATGCAAATACCGGTTCCATCCTCTTCGGTGGAGTAAATACCGCGAAATACCACGGAGCTCTGGAGACTCTTCCAATTCAGAAACTTGGCAATTCGTACTCGGAGTTCATTATTGCGTTGACGGCTGTTGCTGTGTCAACTTCATCGAAGACGCATAATTACTCGTCTAGTTCTTTACCTGTCGGCGTTTTGCTTGACTCGGGAAGTTCTTTGACTTATTTGCCTGATGGTATTGTGCAAGATATTTACGAGGATTTGGGAGTACAGTACGACTCATCAAATGGTATCGGTCTTGTTCCATGCAGTCTGGCTGAAAAGGATGTGAATGTTTCCTACACATTCTCATCTCCGACTATTGATGTCGGTGTCAATGAATTGGTCATCGATATGGGTGATTATTATTTCAATAACAGAGAACGTGCTTGTATCTTTGGCATTGCCCCTGCTGGTGCAAGTACTGCCGTGTTGGGAGATACTTTCCTTCGCAGCGCGTATGTCGTTTACGATCTGGCCAATAATGAAATCTCTCTAGCGAACACGAATTTCAATACAACTGAGAGCAATGTCGTTGAGATCGGAACTGGTACGGATTCCGTCCCGAGTGCGACGGTTGTGGCTAATCCTGTCACTTCTGCTGCTGTGGGAGGATCGGGGGCAAGAATCGGTGGTATTACTGGTGGAGGTGGTATTTTCACTACGACGGAGAACTCAGCGCCTAAAGCGACGGGCATGAATCAACATCTTGCTCTTGGTCTTGCTGGGGCGGGATATCTTCTTGCTCTGTGAGTGATGGGGGTTGTTGGTGAAATTTATGTCTTCCATTTCTTATACTTCTTTTGTCGATCTATGCATGCTTCTGGTGTACGTGGTGTCGGGATACCTTTGATTTGTTGATATTACTTGATGTGTCATGATTTTGAAGCATTTATCGAGGTTAGATAATTATAGAAGATGCTTTATCACCTCTACTTCGTTTTCCCTTAATGTGTTTCCTGGATACTTGTGCTGCCACATACAGCCTGATTAAGCTGCCAGTGCCAGCAGATGACATAGACTTATGGTGCTAGAACAGCTATATTGCATATAAAGATAGTATATCTCAAGTAGAGGAGACTGTTATTCAACAATATACATACAAATATCATACATAACTCACCCAGAGTAGATCAGCATCAAAGCTTCTGTTATACACAAAACTTCTGTTATACAAACCCACCAAGACAATCTATACACTTATAACCCCATCACCTTCCGAACCTTTCGCATCGTCACATCGGCATTATCCCTGGCAGCCTCACCACCATCCCTCGCCACAGAATCAAGATACCCACTCCTATCATCCATGATAGAAACATACCGATCCCGAATCTCAGCAAGATGGAAGGAAATCCGTTCACCAACATGCTCCTTCAATGATCGAAGACTAGCATTTTCGAACTCAGCCGCAATATCAACACATTCTCTCCCCTCGAAATGACTTAGAATCTCAATTAAATTCGAGACACCGGGTCGTTCGGCAGGGTTGTATGTGATTTTTGGCTCGGAGTCTGTTAGGGCTACTTTTACCTTTTTTTGAATCTCGGTTGCGCTGTCGGTGAGGATTATTCGGGATCGTGGGTCTGGGTGGGATTTTGACATTTTTGATGTTGGTTCTTTGAGAGACATTACTCTTTTTGCGGGGGCTTTGATTGGTTTTAGCGGAGTTTACTAGGGTAGAGTAGAGTAAAGTAGAGTGGGATTTGGGTTGGGTTAGGTTGGGCTTACATATCAGTGCTTCTGGTGTAGGGAAAATTTGGCCGTAAAGATGATTGAAGCTGTTTGCGGTGTACCTGGAAAATTCAAGATGTTGTCTTTGATCTTCTCCAACTGGTACATGAGTAGCTCTGATGTTGATTAGTATCAGACTGGAGATAGAACGCTCTTCGGGTAAAGGTTCATACCGATGGATCAGGATATCCGCGGCTTGAAGTACAGGGTATGAAAAGAGTCCCAGACGAAGTTGAGCTCTTGCCTCTGAGTCGTCAAGAGTTGCATCATCGGGTAATTGGAGTTTGCTCTGAGAACCCTAAGTTAATTATCACGCTGTTATATATGGGAGTTTGTTTGTTCGTTGCTTACCTTCCACTGAGTCATACGTGAAAGATATCCCATCGAAGCAACCGTACTGAGAATCCACATCAATTCAGTATGCGCCGGTACCTGACTTCAATGTTAATATCATGCTTTGCTGTGTGTTTGTATCTGTGGTGTGCTGTGTAACTTACTGATGATTGATAGAAGATAGTTGATCGTTTCGGATCTAAACCAACAGCAAGTAAAGTAGCAAACGCCTCCTTTCGCCATGTTCTCAATTGCTTCGCGTCTTGTGGTACTGTTAGAGCGTGTAGGTCCACAATGGAAAAAAGAAGTTTTGTCCCTGTTTCCGCCTCATCTTGGAGTTTCACCCATTGTCGCAATGCTCCGAGATAATTGCCTAGATGGGGGACACCTGTTGGTTGAATTCCGGAGAATATCACGGGGTCTTTGATTGTGTCTTTCGAACTTGTGCTTGTGTTTGCGCTTGTGCTGTTTAATCGGTGCCATTTTGATGAGCCTCCTTGACGGAGACGGGTGAACTTCTCACTCGTGATCCTTATGGAGGGACCGCCCTGGCGAAAGATAGACGTGCGCATCATGGCACGGATCCAAATATGAGAGACCCCGTGAAGCTATTCGTTCGCCCTGGATTCTTGCTCTTTTTTGTAGTTGATAACATCCGCGTCTCCGCTGTTGCCCGGATGTCACGTGATATAAATTGAACAGTCTCTTCTTTTATACTATGTACATAGTAGATTAAAATTGGGATTGGATGAGGGAAGCAATTGAGAAATTGAATTGACATAGAGTGGTTACTGGATATGATATGCTACTTTGGTAATAGATTGGTTGGTGTAGGTTGGGTGGAATTTTAAGTAGAGGGATGAACCCGTTATCATTTCGGGGCTGGATATGACGGAGTAAAATACAGAAGGCCCCGTTAGGCCATAAAGAAAAAGAAAAACGACAGGAAATGACAATAGTACATATAATGACGCCCAGGTGTTCCCCAAATATGCAAATCCCGAGCACTGGTACAAATCAAGGCAAGGATCAAGCGCGAGCAGTCTTACGCTCAGCAAATCGGTCACTATCCAAGGTATCGAAAATGTTATTTCCAGACGAGTTATCCTGGCGCTGACCGAATTGAGAAAGATGAGGTTCGAGGGTCTTTTGGACTTCGGAAAGGGATTGATCCATGGTTTTGCCGACATCTATAATTTCATTAGCAAATGATTCACAAGAGATATAAGAGGTGATTCGTAAATCGAAGTTGATGATCGTACCGAGAGACTCATGTTCCCAAATATTGGCCTTCATACCGACTCCGTAGAAAGCGTGCTTGCGGAGGAAAGCTAGCCACGCCTGCACGGCTTGGGGATTACCATCCTTGATTTGGATCAAACGACGAAGTGTAATACGCTCGAAGTTCTCCTGACTCTTCTTATGCACAAAGTTGCTTCGTGGGACTGTCCAGCGTTCGGTGATACGGGGAAGAGGGACAGGGCCGGAAACAGGGAGATTAAGGTAGTAGGCGGCGCGGATAGCGAAATCAGCGAAGAACTCGACGTTCTCGACGCTGTAGGATCGTAGTTGGAGATCGCAAACTGGGAGTCCGTACTCGGCCTTCCTTCGGAGTGGGCGCATGTATACTGCTTGCACGCTGCGAGGTAGGCGGGCATTGTCGCCGAGGGCTCCTAAGCGCTCGGACCTGGGAATTGTGAGATTTCATTCTTTCTTGAGTAGTCATTTAGTGACTGAAGTCACTATTTATGCATTGCATCCCACTTACCATTCCTTTACACGTTGCTCGGCGGGCTGTTCCGGTTTGGGAGTTGGTCTAAATGGATATCCACCCTAATTAGCATATCTTTCCGGATACTTTCGAGTAGAACAATCGCTTACGTCGCTTGCTTATCGGAGACTGGTGCTGATTCAACCGGTGATGCTGTCTTGGTCTCGGGAGATGTCGCGTTGGGGGTGCTGGGAGTAGATTGCCAACGGGCGGACAGGGGCACCTAAATCACAACTCAATCAGTATATCGGTATACAACACATTCAAACAGGATTCAAATACCCTCAGGCGCTTAGTAGCCCCGACAAAGGAGCGTGTTGGATTGGAAAACATGGTCAATGGCTGTTGTATTCTTTCAACGACTGTTTGAAGCGGGTTTTTTTTCTTCGGAGTTGCTGGCTCGGAAGGCGGTCAGCCTCGAATTTGCGCCACGGTCGAGCGAGTTCATGTTGAGCCAAGGATCGATTAGTTTGGATGTTTACTTTTTTATATTAGAGATTTAGAATAAGTGAAGGAGATAGAAGTACTAGGCTTGAGAATAAATTTAAAATCAGGTTGAGTGGTGGTCTATTGGGTGTATAGGAGTATTTTATAGATCATACTTAGCAGAACAACAACATTATATATTTACTTATTCCTATATCCATATACTACTTTATATTAGAACAATATCTGAGTAATACTGTAGTCTTTACTATACGTTTTACCTGAGTTAACAGTAGTATACTTAAATACACTGTAAAAGTTGTGACTGACCAACAGCATATTCAACCAATAAGACAACGTGTGACTCCGCAACATCAAAAGATTTCTTGGAGATCCACGATCCACCCCGCTGCTCTTCTCTACTTTCAACCTCTACTCCCTCCAGATATTTTCCAATTTCCCACTTTGAACCATGTCTACATTCGAACGGGCAACAGAGGCTGTCGCCTTCTTGATTAAAGATTTACCTGAGGCTCTGAAGAAACCTCAAGTTGCTATTGTTTGTGGTTCTGGCTTGGGTGGTTTGGCAGAGACTGTTCAGGCTGAACCTCGTGCTGAATTCGATTACACTTCGATTCCGCATTTTCCTCGCCCAACGGGTATTTTTTGCCCCTTTTTTTTTTCGTTCTTTTTTGCTGTGATTTCTATGATTGCTGGTTGATCAATGCTGATCTTTATAGTCGCTGGTCATGCTGGGAAGTTGGTATTTGGTCTTCTTGGTCAGAAGATTCCTGCTGTCTTGATGGTTGGCCGTGCACAGTGAGTGAACTTGAATCCAGCTGGAATTCTGTTATGCAAATTTCGCTAAGTTTTCAATTTCAATTCGTCAAGCTACTTTGAAGGTCATTCTATGGAGCATATTACATTCCCGACTCGGGTGTTCAAGAGATTGGGCGTTGAAACTGTGGTCTGTGAGTACAACTTCTACTTTTATGATCGACTAATCTACAGTGGTATGTATACAAAGATTAATACGTGGTTGGTAGTGACAAATGCGGCCGGAGGCCTGAATTCTGATTACAACGTCGGTGATATCACCTTGTTGAATGATGTAAGGCTATCTTCTTTCACCGAGAATATTCCTACATCGCTAATAAGATCTAGCATATTTTCTTGGCGGGCTTTGCAGGTGTTCATCCGCTGAGAGGTCCCAATGATGAAGACTTTGGCGTTCGATTCCCACCTCTGTCGGATGCGTATGATCTTGAGCTTCGCCGTTATGTGCATCAAGCATGGAAAGAGATTGCTACCCCTCAAACCAGCCGGAAGCTACACGAAGGCGTGTATGCTTACGTTGGAGGTCCAACGTAAGAGACACAGACTTGCCTGCTTGAGACAGAATGACCTGACGATGAATAGTTACGAAACAAGAGCCGAGAGTCGGATGCTTCGAATGATGGGCGCCGATGTCGTTGGCATGTCGACCGTTCCTGAGATCGTCACCGCGAGACATTGTGGTCTTCGCGTACTGGCGATGAGTTTGGTGACCAACAATGCTGTATTGGCACCCGTGCCTCGTGGAGACGAGGAGATACTCCAGGATAAGGCCGCGGAAGAACTGAACGAAATCCTGGAGGAAGGAAAGGCTGGACACGAAGAAGTCTTGGAAGCAGGACGCGCAGCGGCTGTAGATATGCAGGTTTGTGTACTCCATATAACACCCCGAGGGATAAGTGCTGACCAAAACCGCAGAAATTGGTGGTGCAGACTTTGCTGAAGGCTTTCGGCAATGCGTAAAGCCTGCAATCCCATTTATACAGAGCCAGGTAATAGGTATAGACCTTGGCAGTGCATCCAGATTCCAATTCGATTGATCCCAGTTACTCCCTGATCACTTCTTGTTACGGTTTCTCTTCGCTCGTAGGCTATTGTAATAGGCCTTTTTACCACTCGTCTTCGAGCCTTGAATGTCGCGGTACTTCGACTCAAAGCGGCGTGTCTCACGCTCAGTAGCCAAAGTCTCCTCAACGAAGGTCTTCTTGCGGTCCTTCTTGGCAATGCGGCCGCTGAAGAATTCAGTGGGACCTTGGATGATGGTTCCAACCTGAGAGAACTCAGGGGCCTTTGCCTTGCCATTCTCCTTCTTGTAGTGACGTTTAGGATCCAGGACCGACCGCATACGAAGTAACTGAAGATCTCTCTTGAATTCCGTAGTCATCTCTGTCTTTGGCAGGTCGAACCAGTCGGGGCCGGCGGTGGATTTCTCCTAGAGAATGATAGTTAGTTACCATGAACCAAACTTCACACTCTTGAAAACAATTTGGATCGAGGTATTATGCTCAGAGTAACTATGAAAAATGAAGCTCTCACTGGTGCAGCACAGCCCAAAACGGACTGCTGACGCCGCATCAAGCGCTTATGCGTTGGGAAAATTTTTCCTCATAGCAATTGGGGTGGAAAGGATACAGAAAGGAAGTTGTCTTACCTGAGTGGGCTTCTTGCCAGAAGAAGAGTGCAAGGAGTTGGACAGTTCCTTGTACCGTTGATCAACAAGCTCTGCTGTTTTCGCAGTAGAAATCTCGTCATCTTGGCGAACATAGGGTTGAAGCGAGGATCCGGCGGACAATTTAGGGATCCTAGTCATGCTATATTAGCTTCAGACCTAGAGGAGGTAGCCAGTCGGATATTGAGATCATACCTTATGGAAGCAATGTCCAGCTCTTTAGGCTGGGCAACGGGACCGCGTAGACGGCCCTCTGCTTCAAGCAGAAGATCTTGGATCTGCTTATCTGTCAAGTCAACCTCATCTTGAGGTTGGACAGTGGGCTCCACAGTCGTTGAAGCAACCATACCTGCTCAAGGTAAGGTGTTGGGGGAAATGCAGTCAAGCTGGACAAGGACGGATTTTATAGAATTTTTTTTTCTGTTGTTTGCTGCTCGGAACGGACAAACTTTTGTGAGTAGATCACGTGATGTGGAGATTGCCGAAAGTACTCGGTACAAGCAATTACATGTAAAACTCTACATTTAGTGAGTACCAGATACTTGTATCAGTAGCATCCCATACTACATGATTATATAGGTATAAAATAGTAAATTAAATAGCGAACAATCATTTCTAAGCCTCATAACATATCATATCTGAGTATTTCAACTCTCCATAAAAATTAAGCGTGGCCCACGAGGTCGTCGCAGTTCGGCGGGGAAGCATCCGAAAGCGTCAACCAGCTCACTCTGCTTGGCACCCGACGCGCTTCTTTCATCACCTGAAGAGCAGCGCGCCAGTCAGCACTGGAATTGAAACGATTCACCTTTCTTTTCTATCGATCATTTCGATCTCCTAATATATTTCCTTCGTCCGATTCACCATTGCTCAAGGAATACCTGCGACGCCTTCGATCCTTCTACCCGACTATCCTTTGCAACCTAACTTCGTCCTTGCGCGCGCGTGCCTTTCGATATGGAGCCGGCTCCCCAAGGTACTGCCCCGCAGGCAGGTCTTCCCGCTGGTCGTCAACAACACTCTCAGCAGCAGCCTGTTTATGATGTGAGGAATGGGGGTCATTATGGTATTTGAAACCCTTATCGCATGGTTGTCGCGTCGGGTTCCGAGGGGGTGTGCGGCCTTGGTCTTCGAGTGATGCGCTTGTCCCGAGCGATGCGCATGCTGATGGAATGTGTTTTATCTCTTGAGTGGATGGGCTAACGTTTGATATAGGTGCTAGCGCAGCGGTATGACTATAATTATCAATTGGATTCCTGCGCGAAGATCGAGTGGGATTCTTAGAGGATTCGTGCGGCTAATCAGTATTTCACTCATTTAGTTATCGGCGCAGGGTTATGCTCCTGTCGCGGAGCTGTACACTGGTACTTGGGCTAATGTGAGTTTTTTTTGTTTTTTTTTTTTTCGTCTGAATTGTGTTGTGAGATATTGATTTATGCGCTTTTCGCAATAGGTAAACCAAGGTCTTCAAGGGACTGCTCGTGATATCTTGACGACTTATTGGCAACATGTCATTACCCATTTGGAAAATGATAATCATGACTATAAGATTCATCAGCTTCCACTTGCGCGTATCAAGAAAGTCATGAAAGCAGACCCTGAAGTGAAGATGATTTCCGCTGAGGCTCCCATTCTCTTCGCTAAGGGCTGTGATATCTTCATTACAGAGCTAACCATGCGTGCCTGGATTCACGCTGAAGATAACAAACGTCGTACTCTTCAGCGCTCCGATATTGCTGCTGCCCTTTCAAAATCGGATATGTTCGATTTCCTCATTGATATTGTTCCTCGTGAGGAGGCTACATCGCATGCTAAGCGTTCTAGTCAAGCTGGGGCTCCTGCGCCAGGTCCTTCTGGGCCTGCGGGTCAACTATCTTCTTCTCAGCATGGTGTTCAGGCTCATTTGGGTCCGGCTGATTATGGTTCTCTTGGTCAGCATGGTATGCCTCAAGAGCAAGAATATCGTCCCCAGCCTGCGATGTATCCCGGTGCTGTCCAGTCTGATCCTACGGCTGGGTATGGTCAGCCTCAATCTCAGATGTTTGAGGGAATGTATGCGTACCCTCATCTCCCTCCTCAACAGGTATGTATCACTGCTGGTATTCAGTAAGAGGTTTCAGCAAATGGGTTCAGCTACTAATTTATTGATAGTAATTTATTCTCATAACTGTTTGACTCTTCTTTTTTATCTTTTTTTTTTCTTCTGCTTCGATTGCGTGGATCCCGGCGAATACTGGGCTTAAGGTCTTCTCTACTTCTTATTTTTGCTTTGATGTTTTGTTTCTGTCTCGTTCGATCTTGATATAAGGCTACGGTCTTCCCGTTTCAATTAAGTGGTCGTTCATGAGAAAATCGATTGTCTTTTCGGGGTCTCTCAATTGGGCGAACTTGATATTTCTTGGTTTTTCTATCTATTGTTTCTGAATCACATATACATACCTTCTTGTACCTAGGTCACGAAATGTGCCATATCAACATATCAACTCGGCCAAACAAGACTTTCTTATGCCTCTAGTTTTCGTTTTAAGGAATGTCGAGGGTTGAGGATGAATGCTCCTATGCTAATATTGAAGACGGATCTTATGAGGTGGTTGTAGTTGTTTGAAGTTTGATCTTGCTATTTCATGGTACAGCATATTCATTTAACAAATGGGTTGTATTTATTAAGTCTTCTTGAAGCGCGATGAAAGGTTCACGAATTTATCAACCTTTGTTGGTGCTTGTACAGTTCGGGTGAGTCTAAGATTGAGACAATTAGTAAATTATTCAAGATAAATAAAGGGTAAAATTTTGATCATACTTCTCCAATAAAACCGGTCCTTGCATTGCATCGACACGACCGTATTTCTTGTTCCGTGTTGAAATATCGTAGAATTCATCCGCGTTTTCGGCTTGCATCAGTTGTACTGTTTGTTGTAGCTCGTCGAGATTTTCACGCAGAATGGGGACATTCAGACTATCCACGAATTGGGCAAGGTACTCCACGTCCTTTGCTAGTGACATGACACCGTTGGGGTTGATATTCTTCACCTCTGGTGCCATTGGTTGAGCCTGGAGTGGTATGTAAGACCTAATGTACGGGTACGCGGAAAGGGACAGGAGTAAGACTTACCAGAATCATGTTGGCCGCATGACTGAGTGCGTCAAAATAGATGAGCTCTTTGATCTCTGTTGGAAGTCCAAGAAGAGTGGAGTTCATAATATTAGACAAGAACCTAGTCAAGGTTTGCATGTAATTGCTAGGTTCGGTTGGAGGAGTGGTAGCCATCCATTCGTACTCGGCTGTTTCGACAAGATCGTCGATCTTGGAATTGACAACCTCGAATATACGCTTTTCGGCTGCTTTCTTATTACTCCGGAACTTCTCGGTTGCACGAAGAGTGATTGAGGTGCCTGTGGAGTTTTGAGATCTCGCTGCTGCAAGGAGAAGTTCGAGTTCATGACAAGCCAACTCGAAGTGTTCCAAATTAATTAAAATTTGAACGATCTGTCCAAGATATTGTGAGGAGAGGCGTTCGACTAGTGTATCGCATACTTTCCGTGAAAGGAGATCATCAAGGGCCTTGATAAGGTTAGCAAAGATGCTTTTCAAAAGGTCTTTCTTCTTTTCTTGTTTTAAGGACCATGCTCACATCTTTCAAAGTGTCATCAATCACGGTAGGGTGGGAGAAATCGTCATTGGCGAAGAAATAGAATTGGTTTAGGAAGTTCCGAATATCAATGCAACACAGGGGATACATTCTAGAAAATGGCAAGATACAGGGGAAGCTATAAAGATTATTAGCTTGGCCTGGACAGTTATTTCGAGGAACTTTTTGGACATACACTTGTTCTTCGCGTGAGGCTTCTGGAGCATACCAGCTCACATTCAAGACCTTGTCATATTCCTCCAAGGTCTGTATTGGCATGGGCATATAGTCATCCGTCGAAACAATCTACAAGATGTCAGTCACCAGCAAAAAAAAAAAAAATTGGACAGTGGCAAAGGCCGGTGTACTATACCTCTTGGAAATCATCACTAAATCGCCTCTTCAAAAGTTCTGCATACTTTTCAAATAGTCTGAGCAGGAATTCATCAAAGACCCTGACAGAAAAATTCCAGGTCTGTTTAGATATCAGCGTTGTGAATCCCAAAGAGAGAGTATGGGAGATGGCTGCACTGACATTCATAGTCTGCATGAATAAAGCTATCAGGTTTTTTGTTTTCAAAATACTTTCTGCATTGTCGACTTCATGCAGAGCCTTTGATATAACACCAACAGCTGCCTGACACATTGAGTCCCAGAGTTCCTCAACCTGATGAGAGAAATGAGTTAGATGGATATCCGGTACAAAATGAAGGAGTAATACATACATCCACGGCAGATCTCAAATCCGGAACTTTCATCATAGTGGCTCGCTCCACGATTGCAAATCCAGCCATTTCTTCTAGGAGGTTATGTAAACTTGCGCCGCCCTCATCAACAAGGGTAACAGACGCAGGGAGAAGAAGATCCTTTTGACGACGGCGTGTACTCGCATACTCAATGCGAAATTTATCCATTTGTCCCAAAGACTGATGAATATGTAAACACTCAAAAAGAGGTGCGAAGGGAACTTGTAAATCGTCATTCTGTAAAAGATCATATTCTTCATCTTCATCAGCTACCAATTCAATCGCAGAGTTAAGATTGAAATGTTCCAGATACGGAATCTGTTCCGCGCGTTCCTTGAGTCTTGATTTGCGCTGATCGGTATGGAAGAGAGCCAGCTCTCCTAGGAATGGTGACATTTCTCGAATCCGATAAAGCCAGGTATTCAGATCTGACATGACTGCCTCTGCGATTGCGCGCTGGGTGGCCGGCACCGAGCGTTGGATCATTTCCGCAATCTTGTATTGGGTCACACCCTTGAGATGGACATTCTGTAATTCCTCCAGAGCGCGTAGTGCTGCGTAGTGGTTCTTCTTGGCTAGTAAATCGTGGACTTGGTTTGCTAGACGTAAGACCTCTAGACAATCCTGGATTGCGCGTGAGGTTTCGTCGATATTTTGTCGATGTCCTCGGGATTCAACTAGGGCTTTCTTTTGTTCTGCAAGTCGTTCGGTACTTGTTTGAATGGATTGATTGAGGTCGAGGATCTCGGCAGTTAAACTGACGGTACCTTCTCGAATTCGAAGTAGGGAGTTGACGGAGGAAACGAATTCTTGATGATTGGTATTACAGATGCTTTCGATTTCGGCTTCTTTATCTGCTGCGAATCGAGATAGTGATTGGAGGAGCTGTGGTGTACGATTTCCAACGCTGTAATCTCGGATAGAGGGGATGAGTTGATCGAGGTAGTCGGTATCGGAGGGGGAGATAATAATCTAACTATTAGTTACAAGATCTTCTTGTAGACCACGATAACTGGATAAAAAAAAATACCTGATTGAGCACATGAGGCTCTGGCATTGTAGGCGCCATGATTGGCATTATGAATGAGCTGGAGAAGCTGGAGAAGCTGGAGAAGCTGCAACTCCGACATGCCGCGACACTTTCATGCCTCATTTGGACTGACCGCCCGAGCACTGTGAGTGGCCGCCAAGAATGTGCTTGATTGATTGTATAAATTGAATATTATCTATTTAATTAATTGGATTTGTTATTATACTTTTATTTTTTTTTGGTAGGGCTTAGGGTATATACTTTATCTGATATATTGATCTCAAAGATTGAGAGTTAGCTGTAATATTCGCAGTGAATATATCGCTGGACAAATAGTTTATTTTCTGACTCTACTACAGTATAGTGGATTAGCACTACTATGTGGACTATCAAAGGAACTCTATAATTTTCCATTCTATACAGTTTCTCAAGTTTTACTTGATTTAATTGGGTCTCATTGTATTCAAAATTAGTGACAAGTAGAGTGAATTTCGACAGAAATTGACTTCTTTGTTCTAAGATTGATTATATTACTCGGCCGAATTATTGCCGTCCGTAGATAGTTATATACATTCTGTTAGATCCACATTGACAGAGACCGAGAAACTCAGATTGAATTACTGTTGAATAGAGTAGATATGAGGGAGTTAGGGTTGAGTAGGGATAGAGGAATTAAAGTAGTGAATCTGTATATAATTATTCTACTTGCAGAAGTATGTTCAGTATTTATTCGTTGCAGACAGTCTTTGCAGAAATTCACCGTAGATCCACGTGATTGTCTGTAGACCTAATTCAATACTTCAATAATTCAATACTTCAATTGATCTTTGTTTACTCTTTAACATATTGTGTTCCAATTCCTTTGTATCTCCATTATATGCAGTTCATTATCAGACAGGCAGTGTGAATTTGATACACGTTCTGTACTCTTCCAGGTAACTGCGGATAACCAACTCTGTCTAAATGACTGTCTGCACTGCTTTCTCTGCATATTCTAAAAGATATAGACTAAAACTGCTCGTGATGAATGAAAGGTTTGATCTTATAGATTTGCTCTCTATCTTTCAACTCACCGACTATATTCAAGAGTCCTTGATATAAATACGGACATACAGTTTAAATACCAGCCTATTCAATATGCCCTACTCTACAGACTTATTATTCTTCCTTCGATATTCTTATATTCTGATATTCTTATATTCTGATATTCTTATATTCTGATATTCTTATATTCTGATATTCTTATAAGACATGGATCCTGCATTCTCTAATCCAATTATTATGATACTCTTTGATCTCATTTCCTGTACTATATCTCCATGATAGTCCATTTCCTTTGCTGCAACATCAACTCCTATATCGGTCTCGCCACTACGACTGAATCTATTTTTATAGTCAACATATACAATTCTCTTCATCACCAAGAGTTACCCTAGCAACTTCAACCAATCCTATCCCAATTACATTATCCAATTATCTCATCACGGGCCTAACCGGTATTTTCATTGCCGAATGACCGACGAGGTTATACTCTGAGATACTCTTATAGGGTTACATCAATACGCCAGGATGAAAGTATTCCAAAGTTTGTTGAGGCAATATCAACTTGCTCTGTAATTTGAGTGTTCCCTTTTCCCAGTCCTTCTTCATCTTGAGCCATCTCACTCCCCCCCCCCCCCCAACCCCCCACCTCTCCTCCATC
>Ga0102593_1000991_pt1 | contig 33291 bp, 29 predicted proteins | sample AraplaCol_mMS_r2_2_FD_76862 | JGI IMG/M metagenome (GOLD analysis project Ga0102593, IMG submission 76862) | Arabidopsis root microbial communities from North Carolina, USA - plate scrape MF_Col_mMS_r2 (SPADES assembly) (version 2) | ecosystem: Host-associated > Plants > Roots > Endosphere...
AAAGGAAATGTTATTAATATGTCTAGTGTTCACGAAATGATTCCTTGGCCATTATTTGTTCACTACGCAGCAAGTAAAGGCGGTATGAAACTAATGACGGAAACATTGGCTCTTGAATATGCGCCAAAAGGTATCCGCGTAAATAACATTGGACCAGGTGCGATGAACACACCAATTAACGCAGAGAAATTTGCAGATCCAGAACAACGTGCAGACGTAGAAAGCATGATTCCAATGGGTTACATCGGTAAACCAGAAGAAGTAGCAGCAGTTGCAGCATTCTTAGCATCATCACAAGCAAGCTATGTAACAGGTATTACATTATTTGCGGATGGCGGTATGACAAAATATCCTTCTTTCCAAGCAGGAAGAGGCTAATAGTTTTTAATCGATGTAGAAAAAAGAGACATGGCAAAATTGCCATGTCTTTTTTCTATACCTAAGAGAATTTCACCCCCCCTTTCTGGGGTGGTGAAATTCTCCTAGGTAAAACCTTTTAAAAGCTTTTTGTACTTCCCTTATAAGTTTTATTGTATTAGCCAGCCATTTTTTTGTTAGAAGAAGGCTGGTTTTTGTCTTTTAGTTTGCTAAAGATAAAGGCTAGCACTGAGCCTGAGATGTTGTGCCAGACGCTGAAGATGGCGCTTGGGACAGCGGCTAGTGGCGAAAAGTGAGTGGAAGCGATAGTGACGCCGAGCCCTGAGTTTTGCATGCCAACTTCCATTGCCACTGCTTTTTGTTTGGCTAGATCCATTCCGCATAAGCGGGCAAAGAAGAAGCCGATTGTGAAACCAAGAATGTTGTGAAGAACAACTACGGCAAAAATGATACCGCCTGTTTTAGCAAGCTGTGCTTGGCTTCCTGCCACAACGGCGGATACAATCAAGACAATCGCGACTACTGAAACAAGGGGAAGGGCTTTGGAACTTGCTTCTGCAGCTTTTCCAAAAAACTTTTTGATAGTAAATCCAAGAGCAAGCGGAATGATGACAACTTGTATAATGGAAATAATAAGAGACATGATATCAATATCGACCCACTTGCTTGCAAATAATAAAATAAGAAGCGGTGTAACAATCGGTGCTAAAATGGTTGAAACAGAAGCGATAGCAACTGCGAGCGCAACGTTTCCTCGAGCCAAAAAGACCATTACGTTTGATGATGTGCCGCTTGGACAGCAGCCTACTAAAATAACGCCCACTGCTATTTCTTTTGGTAAATCTAAGCCAATCGCCAAACCGAATGCAAGAAGCGGCATAATGATAAAATGTCCCACCACGCCTAGTGCTACTTCTTTCGGTCTTCGAAATACTTCACTGAAATCAGACGCTGACAGCGTTAATCCCATTCCAAACATGACAATTCCTAAGAGCGGAACGATGTACTTTCCAATCCATACAAAGTGCTCTGGGAATGAGTAGGCAATAACGGAAATTAAAATAACCCAAAGCGTAAACGTTTTTCCTGCAAATGTACTGATTTTCTCTATTGTTTTCATCTGTACGATACCTCCTGCGAACTATAAGAAGAAATTATACTATTTATTCAGAAAAATGAAAACAGTATTTTTGTAAAATAGTACAGAATATTTTATCTTTTGGAGATTATTTCAGTTTAAATGCAAGCATTCCTTCATTGAATACACAGAATATGTGGTAATATAAAGAAGTTAGTTTTAGAAAGTCGGAGGAGTTTAGTCATGAAATTTATCTATATTTTGTCTGTCCTTCCGTTCGTAGGCATATTAGGTTTTCTCCCTTTTGTTAATCGAGTGACTCCATTTGTTCTCGGTATGCCGTTCAATATGTTTTGGATGGTGATATGGGTAGTGCTTACGTCCATTATTTTAGGGGTTATGTACAAGCTTGATCCCAGAAATCGGGAAGGGGAAGAAGAATGAATAGTGCACTTATTATTATTTTATTATTTTTAGTGGCAGCTATTTTTCTTGGCATACGATCAACCAAAGGCAAGGATATGAACTTGGAGCAGTGGACGGTAGGCGGACGCGGTTTCGGGGCTGTTTTAGTGTTTGTGCTGATGGCCGGAGAAATCTATACAACGTTTTCGTTTCTAGGCGGAAGCGGATGGGCTTATGGAAAAGGAGCACCTGCACTTTATGTCTTAATTTATATTAGCTTATCATATGTCTTATCATACTGGCTTCTTCCTGTTATTTGGAAGTATGCAAGAGATCATAAGCTCGTCTCGCAGCCTGATTTTTTTGTAAGCAAATATAAAAGCCCTTATCTTGGTGTGCTTGTAGCTGCTGTAGGAGTGATTGCTGTCATTCCTGTTATTGTTGTGCAGTTAAAAGGATTGGGGATTATTGTATCACAGGCATCATACGGCGCCATTTCAATGCCGGCAGCCATTTGGATGGGAGCTATCAGTTTAACGCTGTATGTTATGATATCCGGTATCCATGGTTCTGCATGGACGGCCGTTATTAAAGACATTATGATGCTTGCTGTGATTGGATTTTTAGGCATTTATTTACCTTTTCATTATTACGGAGGATACGGTCCGATGTTTGAAGCGGTGAATACAGCGAAGCCAGGGTTTTTAAAGTTTCCTGAGCAAGGATTAAGCGTCTCGTGGTTTATTTCGACCGTTATTTTACTAGTACTTGGTTTTTATATGTGGCCGCAGGTGTTTAGTTCAAGCTATACAGCGAAAAATGCAAAGGTATTTCGTAAAAATGCAATCATTAGTCCTCTTTATACGCTGATGCTGCTCTTTGTATTTTTTGTTGGATTTGCAGCTATTTTAAAAGTTCCTGGTTTAAGCGGAGGAGACGTGGATCTTGCGCTATTACGGATCTCAATCCAAACCTTTGATCCTTGGTTTATTGGAATTATAGGAGGAGCGGGTTTGCTGACAGCGCTTGTGCCGGGGTCGATGCTGTTAATGAGTGCGTCAACGCTGCTGGCTAAAAACATATACAAACCGTTTGCGCCTCAAGCAAGCGAAGCGCGTATTGCTCGTTTAGCGAAAAGTTTTGTACCGGTTGTGGCTCTCATTTCCGTTTACTTTACGCTAAACGGAGGAACGACGCTGTCAACAATTATTTTAATGGGCTATAGTCTAATGACACAGCTGTTTCCATCTCTGCTTTTCAGCTTGAAGAAAAATAACTTTGTAACGAAACAAGGAGCAGCGTGGGGGATTGTTGCTGGAATTATTGTAGTAGCCTATATTACAATCAGCGGATCTACTATTGGTACGTTATTTCCATCACTGCCTCAGCAAATGAAAGATATCAACGTCGGATTTATTGCGCTGCTTGTCAACTTTATAGTAATGTGGGCAGTCAGTATGCTCACGAAGAAAAACAGCGTTTCTGCATAAGAAGCGCTGTTTTTTTGATCAAACAGCAAAGAGCCAAAGGAATATAATTATCCTTTGGCTCTTTATGTGGCTTTTAACCGATAATTTGCAAAATGTCCTACATCAACTGATTTACGCTAAAGCGGGAACTCGGTCGTTATAGTAAATAACTTCCGATAGGATCTTACACCCTTTAATCTCCTGAAATGTCTTTTTCGCCTCTACCTCTGATTCAAATTCAAACATAGTCGGACTTTGGTTTTTCGAGTAAACGGTAATGATCCACATTGTAAAATAAGCTCCCCCTATAAAATAATAGTTTTCCTTTTTAGTGTAGCTATCAGGTGATGTAATAATAATTGAATAGTTGTGATACAGCCTCACATTTTAAAAGGTACTTCTACTATACAACAAAAATTACAAAATAAAACAAGAAAATCTAAAAAACTACAGAGAATAATGAAAGAGAATAAATAACCGTTTATATATGGGCTATATTTATAAATGGAAGTAGGAACGCAAAAAAATATGGGGAAGAGCGATTGTCTTTTAGATTGCTAAACTATATACTTATGTTCAAAAAGTGCAGGAAGTGAACGATGAAAGTTGATACGGTAGTAAAAAAAGATGTTTTACTCATTCTGGTGATGATAGTCGTTGTGCCGCTAGCAGGAGAGCTTAAATATTATCCTTTTCATGATACGTATAGAGTTAGCTTTGCTGTGCCCATTTTTTTCTTTTCACTGCTGCTTTTAAGAAGAGTTTCTCCTGTTATACCAGGTATTTTAGTTGCTGGTGCTATAGTGGGTTTTCGGATGTGGCTTGATTGGTATAGCTACGAATCATTTGATTTTATTCATTCGTTGCAGATCAGGTGTTCAGCAGGGGTCTATTATCTCGTTTATGCAATTGCTTTTTCTTGGTTTAAAATTAACGATTTTCATTCAAAGCCGTGGATTATTGGCATATGGAGCATCATCATCGAAACGGTTTCAGGCGGAATGGAATTGTTTTTTATGTATGTAATGGTTCAGCATCATATTGTGTTTCCGGAGTTCATGCAAATTTTTATTGTAGGCGTCTTTCGAAGTTTCTTTGTTTTATGTCTGTTTAGCATGATCAAACTTTACGAAGGGCAGCTGAGAGAACGACAAATCTCTCAAAAAAATGATCAGCTGCTTGTTGTGCTTTCAAATTTATATGAGGAATCCATTCATTTGAAAAAAACGCTGCAGGACGCTGAGAGAATTACGAAAAAGTCGTATGATTTATATGAAGAATTACACGAAGCGAATATAGAGCAGCTTACTTCGCTGCACGAATTTAGCCAAAAAGCATTACAAATTGCAGGAGAAGTACATGATATTAAAAAAGACAATCAGCGGATATCAGCAGGACTGTCCAAGGTCATTACAAAAGAAGAATTTTCTGAGTATATGGAAATCGAAAGTCTGCTTCAAATCGTCATGCGCAGCAATGAAAAATATGCGGCGATGTTAGCAAAAGATATTCATTTTTCATATTCGATTCTAGGAGAACACTCTCGCTATCACGTGTACTTATTTTTGTCATTAATTAACAACTTAGTAACGAATGCAGTTGAAGCAATTGAAAAAGAAGGGACGATTATTATCGACGTATGCCGAGAAGAAGACCGAATCTTACTGTATGTGAGAGACAGCGGTCCCGGCGTGAAAAAAAGGCATGAACATCTCATTTTTAAAGCGGGATTTACATCCAAATACGCAAAGGACGGGACACCTTCTACGGGTCTTGGGCTTGTCTACGTTAAGCAAATGACCGAGCAGCTGGGAGGGAATATTCAGTTTATTAATCTGTCTCCAAGCCCCGGTGTTCAATTTGCTATAGATTTACCTATTTCTACGTTAATGGGGGATAAGGACTAATATGCGATTTTATATTATAGATGATGACGAAGTCTTTCGTTCAATGTTAGCTGAAATCATTGAAGATAATGATCTAGGGGAGGTTATAGGAGAAGCAGAAGACGGGATTGTGTTAAACGATCAGTTTTCTCTATTGCAACAGATCGATATTTTATTTATCGATTTGTTAATGCCCATTCAAGATGGAATCGAAACCGTGCGCAAAATAAAGGGTAGTTTTAAAGGGAAAATTATTATGATGTCACAAGTAGAAACGAAAGATTTGATTGGAAAAGCCTACTCGCTTGGCATTGAATACTATATTACAAAACCGCTCAATCGTATGGAAGTGCTCATGGTCATTCAAAAAGTAATTGAACGAATTCATGTTCAACAATCAATGGAGAAAATTCAAGAATCGTTAAATACCGTACTTAATGTAGGAAATCAGAAAAAAACGCCTTCTTTTGGTAAAAAAGAAAGCGATCCGGCAGAAGCGTGCAGGTTTCTTTTAAGAGAACTTGGTATTTTAGGAGAAAGCGGAAGTAAAGATTTGATTGAAATCATCAATTACTTGCATCAAACGGAAAAAAGCACGATGTATGAACAGCATTTTCCGTCTCTCAAAGAAATATTTGAGAAAATTACTGTGAGAAAGCTTGGTTCATCTTTTTCAGAAGACGTGTTGCAAAAAGAAATGAAAGCAGCCGAGCAGCGAGTAAGAAGAGCCATTTATCAGTCTTTAAATCATTTGACCTCTCTTGGTATGGTTGACTTCTTTAATCCTAAATTTGAAAATTATGCTTCTAAGTTTTTCGATTTTTCAATGGTGCATCAGCGCATGAGAGATATAGAAAAAGGGACGGGAAAAAGCAGTACTCCGAGTCGTATAAACGTAAAAAAATTTATCCAAATGCTCTATTATGAAGTCAAACAAACGCTGTAGTAAAAAAACTACAGCGTTTTCATTTTGTAATTTTCTAAAAACTTTTTTGTTAGTTTCAGTAGGTTTTTGTTAGATTTTGTGATGCCTGTGATAATGTAATCTTATGAATAAAAGAACTACTTAATAAACAGTTCTTAATGGAATTGTATCTGTTGAATACATTAAGTGCAAATAAACAGCTTCAAGCTGTTAGAAAAAAGAAGGAAGGTGCAAAGATATGTTCAAAAAGCTTGGATTAGCAGGACAAATTCTAATTGGTTTGATTGCAGGTATTATTGTAGGGGCTATTTTTTACGGAAATCCTAAAGCAGTTGAGGTGCTCCAGCCAATTGGAGACGTATTCATTCATTTAATTAAAATGATCGTGGTGCCGATTGTTATATCTAGTATCATTGTGGGCGTTGCGGGTGTTGGTGATATTAAGAAGCTTGGTAAATTAGGCGGAAAAACAATTCTTTACTTTGAAATCATTACAACGGTTGCCATTGTTGTAGGCTTATTAGCAGCTAACTTGCTTCACCCTGGTACTGGTGTGGACCGCAGCGGTCTTGAAAAATCAGATATCAGCAGCTACACATCAACGGCAGAAGCTACAGAGCAAAAAGGATTTGTAGAAACATTTGTTCACATCGTTCCAACGAATGTATTTGAGTCAATTGCTGCAGGCGATATGCTGCCAATTATTTTCTTCTCGGTCCTATTTGGACTTGGAATTGCATCAATCGGCGAAAAAGGCAAGCCGGTTTTAAGATTCTTTGAAGGCACGGCAGAAGCGATGTTTTGGGTAACGAATTTAGTTATGAAGTTTGCACCGTTTGGCGTATTTGCATTAATTGGTGTAACCGTATCAAAATTTGGACTAGCGTCTCTGATTCCGCTTAGTAAGCTTGTAATTGTTGCTTACGGCACAATGATTTTCTTTGTATTAGTTGTACTAGGACTTGTAGCTAAATGGGCAGGCGTTAACATCTTCCACTTATTAAAAGTGCTAAAAGATGAACTGCTACTGGCATTTTCAACTGCAAGTTCAGAAACAGTATTGCCGCGTATTATTGCGAAAATGGAAAAGTTCGGATGTCCTAAAGCCATTACATCTTTTGTTATTCCGACGGGATATTCGTTTAACTTAGACGGATCTACTCTTTATCAAGCGCTTGCTGCGATTTTTATCGCGCAAATGTACGGTATTGATATGAGCATCACACAGCAAATTTCACTGATATTAATTTTAATGGTTACATCTAAAGGAATTGCAGGAGTTCCGGGCGTATCGTTTGTTGTACTGCTTGCAACGCTTGGATCTGTAGGACTTCCGGTAGAAGGGCTTGCTTTTATCGCTGGAATCGACCGTTTGTTAGATATGGGACGTACAGCGGTAAACGTAATTGGAAACTCACTTGGTGCGATTGTCATTTCGAAGTGGGAAGGTCAATTTAATGATAAAGACAAGGAAGCTTATATTAACGAAGTAACAAAAAAAGTATCGTAACAACAAAGAGTCTGGGACAAAAGCATTGTAGTTGAAGAAAGATCCGAACGATTATTCGTTCGGATTTTTTTCATGTTGATGTAGATTTTATCTGTGCAGTTGCTTCTAGTTGTTGATTGGAGAGTAAGGCAAAGACTCCTGCGGAAAGCGAAATCTTGTATGGAAATCAACGGCCGTGCAACAAGTGATCCATACCAGCTCATTTATCCAATTTATTCGGCTTTAGATGGAATTTATTTAGTTATGTCTCAATCTTTTTTCGTTTGAATTTGCTTTGAAAAATTGGGAATAGTAACTAAAGATAAAAAACAAATGATTGATACAAGGAGGTCTCAACATGGGAAGAGCAAATAATCACAAATCATCACATAATAACAAAGGGTCACTGCCTCAAACACCAAAAGAGTTAAAAATTGCTCCGGATCAAGCAAATGAAGAATTTTCACGTGAGTTAGCGCAGCATCACGATGCTAAAGCGAAACAGGACTTAATTTTGAAACAGCAAAAAGAAAAGTAAGAGAAAAAGAGGTTGGACAAAAGTGTTTTAATTGAAGGGAAATCCGAACGATGAATGGAGATTCTTGATGGAGAATCCAACTCGTTCGGATTTTTTTGTGATGATGGTAAACGTAGGTTTCGGGTATGTAGTTGCTTCTAGCGGTTGATTTCGGTATGTCTCAACCTCTTCTATATATACCGCAAGATAAAAATACCTCAGTAACCATTTTGTAACATTATTTAATCATAGCGTAATAGTTTTTGAGGCTTTTTTCATTATAATTAAACCGAACATATTGAAAAATAAGTTCATAGAAACGTAACGTTCGGTTACATAATGGAGGAAAAAAATGAAAAAAGCCATCATTGGGTCTATAACGGCAGCGGCAGTCTTATTTAGTGGAGCCAGTCCGTTTATTGCACCTGCTCAAACAGTAGAAGCAGCGTCATATTCATACAAGGACACGGCTATTGCTACTGGTAAAAAATTAATTGGTGTTCCTTATAAATGGGGAGGTACAACAACAAAAGGTTTTGACTGCTCAGGATTTATTCAATACATTTTCAAAAAGGCTGGAAAAACACTTCCGCGCACAACGGAACAAATGTATCGAGTAGGGACAAGCGTTTCAAAAGCAAAGCTTCAAAAAGGAGATTTGGTTTTCTTTCAAACGTATAAAAAAGGTCCTTCACATGTAGGCGTGTACTTAGGAAATAATCAGTTTCTTCAAGCTTCTACGTCTAAAGGCGTGACGATTACATCTCTTAGCAACAGCTACTGGAAAGCACGTTATATTGGTGCAAAACGGATTTAACCATCCGTCATTTTTTTGAAAAACAACACTACATTATGTAGTGTTGTTTTTGTTTGCATATACATAACATATTGCCGATATTATTTTTTAACGTTTTATACAAAAAAATCCATATTCTATGAGATAATAACGTTAACACATTTTGTACTTTAACATAAGGAATATCCCACTCTATTCGAAAGTTTGGTGAGCGAAGATGAAGCGCTTAGTATGGAGTTATGGAATAGGTATTGTTGCAATAGTAGCAGTACTCTCATTTTTCTTTATGATGAAAGGTCAAACAGAGAAAGCCGTCGTTAGCGGAATTGTACCAAAAGCTCATGCGCAGGGAGAAAGAGTGAAGCAGCCCATCTCACAGTTCCGAGGAGTACAGCCTCATGAAGCAGATAATGAATTGAAAAATGTAAAAAACAACATGCCTGAAAAAGCGGATCCTCCTCCTTTTTTAGTCTACATTGACCCTGGTCATCAATCCCAGGCTAATCTAGAAAAGGAGCCAATCGGACCGGGATCAGCAGAAACGAAAATAAAAGTTTCCGGAGGCACATCAGGCGTTGTGACCAAGAAGCCGGAATACAAGCTAACGTTGGAAGCTTCTATGATATTAAAACAGCTGCTCGAAGAAAAAGGCATCACCGTAAAGCTTACTCGTAGTTCTGATAATGTAGATATCAGCAACCGGGAACGAGCGGAGCTTGCGAACAATTCAAAAGCTGATCTGCACGTACGTATACATGCAGATGGTTCTGAAAATGCTTCTGTAAAAGGATTTTCTGTGCTTACTCCTGCAGAAGATAATTCGTATACAAAGTCTATTTATCAAAGCAGTCTGCAGGCATCTCAGGCTATTCTGACAGAGGTGAAAAAAGATCAGTTTGTCGAAGCAGACGGCATTCGCTATCGCAGTGATCTTTCAGGATTTAACTGGTCGACTGTACCCGTAACGCTAGTTGAACTGGGGTATATGACGAATCCAGAAGAAGACCGGAACCTGTCTGATCAGTCTTACCTTACAAAGCTGATGAATCATATTGCAGATGGTATAGCGGCATATGAAGAAATGAAAAAATAAAAGGTGAAAAGACCTATAAAAGCGTGTGACTAAATCAATTGATTTATGTCACACGTTTTTTTTGTCGTTCATATGATATAAAAAAGCATTTTTTCGACAAAAAAACGGACGAGCAGAAAAGAAAACTAGGTAAAATGCTTTAATTTTTATAGAACTGTGTCGATATAACGAGGGATATTAAAATGCGTTAGACAGTACATGAAAATGGGGGAACAAGATGAGAAAGTTAACGGCATTTGCTTTAGTACTAAGCGTACTGCTGTTTCAATTCACGCCGCTTGCTAGCGTGAAAGCTGAAACGGTAGAACCAGTTGTGTCTGTAAAATTAGTAAACTATTTAGGAGATCAGCATGCAATTACAATTAAGCCGTCTTATTTATACACTATTAAAAACTCGGATTTGGTCTTAAATGCAAATACAGAGTATACGGTAACGGCAACAACTCAAGGTGTCACTCTAAAACAAGGAAGCACTGTCTTAGGTGATTTTACAAGCTTTGAAATTACACCGTCTCTTTATAAAAATCCCATATCTATTAATGGCAGACAGTACTTAGGAGACGTTGCGTTTACAAATGAAAAAGGAACGTACGTCAGACCTGTTAATACGCTGCCGATTGAAGACTATTTAAAAGGCGTTGTGCCAAATGAAGTCTATACATCTTGGAACCTGCAAGCCTTAAAAACTCAGGCAGTAGCAGCGAGAACATACGCAATGAGCTATGCAGGAAAAGTAATCAATGACACGGTAAGCTATCAAGTATACGGTGGCTATACGTGGTACGACAGCACAAACAAAGCAGTAGATGAGACATTTGGACAAGTAGTCACATACAACAATAAATTAATCAACGCCGTTTTCTCATCAAGCAACGGTGGGAGAACCGAATCAAACAGTAATGCTTGGGGAGGAACTCAGCTTTCTTATTTCCCGGTGAAAGAAGATCCATACGATAAGCAGACGCCGTGGACGTTAGCTATTCAAAAAACGCAAATTGATTTAACAGGAAAAGATTTAGCTAACTATAGCGCTTGGTGGAATACGGTTTCTGAAAAAGATAAAACCGTTACGGATAATTTGAAGTCATGGTTAGTAGCCAATAAGCATCCTGGTAAAACCATTAAAATTACGTCTATTCCAAAGGTGAGTTTTTATGCTCCTTCATCAGGAGGCCGTGTGACTAAAGGTGCGATTACAGTGGACTACCTCGTTAAAGGAGATGTAGACAGTTCGCAAAAACTAGTGGTTCATCATTTGGAATTAACAGATTTAACATCGACGAAGCTAAAATCGATGTTAAACAGCCGTGCGATGCTTAGTCTGCTTGTAACGGAAACAAATGAAACAAGCACATCAACAACTTTTAATGGTAAAGGAAATGGACACGGTGTTGGGATGAGTCAATACGGTGCTCAAAAAATGGCAAGCGTAGGAAAAGACTATCGTGAAATTTTAGATTTTTATTATCCAACAACAACTCTTTTAAGTTTTTATACAACTAAATATCCGCGAAAAGAGCAGGAGCAAGAAGCACCGAAAGATACGGTTGCGCCTGATGCACCTTCAGTTAATACACTAGGAGACAACCAAACATCGCTTACGGGCGTGACAGAACCAAATGCTTCTGTTATTGCAAAAGTGGAAAATGAAGTAATTGGAACGGGTCTTGCTGACGAAGCTGGAAAATTTGCAATTACGATTGCCAAGCAGCCAGCAGATACAAAAGTATCGGTAACGTCTAAAGATGCAGCTGAAAATGAAAGCACGGCCACAGTAGTGACCGTAACGGATCAAACGCCGCCTTCTGTTCCAATTGTAGATGAAGTAAGTGACCAAGATACGACCGTAACAGGCGTAACAGAAGCAAACGCCGCCGTGACGGTAAAAGCGGGCGATGCAACGTTCTCTGCAGTAGCGGATGGTAACGGTACATTTACTGTTTCAATTCCAGTACAAATAGGTGGAACAACAATAGCGGTAAGTGCAAAAGATAAAGCAGGAAACGAAAGTCAAGCTCCTTCTTTTGCGGTTAAATCTACGTTAAAAGCACCGCTTGCACCAAAAGTAAATGCAGTAAGTGATCAAGACACAATGCTTAAAGGAACGGCTGAAGCAAATGCGACGGTCATCGTTAAAAACGGAAGTCTTCAGCTTGCAGCAGGCAATGCAGATGCTAAAGGAAATTACAGCATCTCAATTGCGAAACAAGAAGCAGGAAGCACGCTGTCTGTAACAGCTCAAAATGCAGGTGGAACAAGTTCAGCCACTGCGGTAACCGTACAGGATAAAACGGCACCAGCTGCGCCAAAAGTAAACGCAGTAAGTGATCAAGATACAAAAGTTACAGGTACAGCAGAAGCAAATGCGACGGTTACTGTAAAAGTGGGAACAACAACTGTGGGAACGGCTAAAGCAGGTGCAAACGGAGCGTTTTCTGTTGCCATTTCTCTGCAAAAAGCGAATACAAAGCTAAGCGTACAAGCAAAAGATGCAGCAGGAAATAACAGCTCTGCATCGACTGTAATCGTTACAGCAAAGCAAAAAGCTCCGGTAAAACCGACAGTTAATGAAGTGAGTAATAGAAGTACAGCCGTTACGGGTACAGCAGAAGCAAATGCGACCGTTATCATTAAAAACGGAAGTCTTCAGCTTGCAGCTGGTAAAGCGGATGCCAAAGGAACATACAGCATCTCGATCGCAAAACAAAAAGCAGGAAGCAAACTGTCTGTAACGGCTGGAAACACAGCGGGCGTAAGTCCAGTTGTAACTGTAACCGTGCAGGATAAAACAGCACCCGTTACACCAAAAGTAAACGCTGTAAGCAATCAAGATACAGTCGTAACGGGAAGCACAGAAGCCGGCGCAGAAGTGCATGTGAAAATTGACAAAAAAGTAATTGGCAAAGGAAATGCAAAATCGGATGGAACGTTCAGCATCACCATTCCAAAGCAGCCTGCTTCTACAAAATTAGCTGTTATTGCAAAAGATGCAGCCAATAACTACAGCTCCAACACGTTTGTAACGGTCAGTGCCGCGCAGACAAAACCAGCGCTTCCAACCGTTAATACGCTTACTGAAAAAAGTACAGCCGTAACGGGAACAGGAGAAAAAAATGCGTCTATTTATATTAAAGCAGGCGGAAAGATTATTGCGAGCGGAAAAATTGATGGAAACGGCAAGTTCAGCGTAAAAATTCCTGCTCAAAAAGCAGGAACAGAAGTAACGGCCGTGCTGCAAAATAAAGTAGGATACAGCCCGTATAAAATTGTAAAAGTGCAAGACACAACCCCGCCGGCACCTCCGGCAGTGAATGCCGTTACGTCTTTGTCCACCTTTATCTCTGGAAAAACAGAAGCAAATGCCGTGATTACGATTAAAAGCGGTACAAAGCTGATCGCATCGGGCAAAGCAGATGGCAAAGGACAGTTTAAAGTAACTATCCCAAAACAAAAATCAGGCGTAAAGCTGGCTGTGACGGCAAAAGATGCCGCTGGAAATACAAGTTCAGCAGTCAATATAAACGTTAAATAAAAACAAAAAAGAATTCTCTGCGGAGGATTCTTTTTTTAGTGATTTTTAAGTGGGATAGAAGGTTACTAAAAAGTTACCTTAGAACTTTGAAGTGCCTAACTTACTTTAAAGTGGGTTCTATCTTTTTCTTTTTTTCTGTTTCATAATAACAAATGTAAAGAAATTAGCAGGGGGTTTTTTATAATGAGTAATCATTTGCAAGATACAGTAACACTTCACAACGGAGTCAAAATGCCTTGGCTTGGACTAGGTGTATTTAAAGTAGAAGAAGGGCCTGAATTAGTGAACGCGGTGAAAACAGCTATCGTCAAAGGCTATCGCAGCATTGATACGGCAGCTATTTATGGAAATGAAGAAGGTGTAGGAGAAGGAATTCGCCAAGGTCTGAAAGAAGCAGGTCTTTCACGCGAAGACATTTTTGTTACATCAAAAGTTTGGAACGCAGATTTAGGCTATGAAGAGACGCTGGCTGCTTACGAAACAAGCTTACAAAAGCTTGGCTTAGAATATTTAGATCTATACTTAATTCACTGGCCGGTAGAAGGTAAGTATAAAGCAGCGTGGAAAGCATTAGAAATGCTTTATAAAGAAGAAAAAGTAAGAGCTGTGGGCGTAAGTAATTTTCAAATTCATCATTTAGAAGACTTAATGAAAGATGGAGATGTTAAGCCTGTTATTAACCAAGTGGAGTATCATCCTCGTTTGACACAAAAAGAGCTGCATGCTTTTTGTCAAAAGCATGATATTCAGCTAGAAGCATGGTCTCCGCTTATGCAAGGAGAATTGCTAGATAACGATGTGTTAAAAGGAATTGCTGAAAAGCACGGTAAATCAGTTGCTCAAATTATTCTGCGATGGGATCTGCAAAACGGAGTTGTAACGATTCCAAAATCGACAAAAGAACATCGTATTGTTGAAAATTCATCGTTATTTGATTTTGAATTGGATGCTGAAGACGTAAGTAAAATTAATGAATTAAACCAAAATCACCGAGTAGGTCCAGATCCGGACAACTTTGATTTTTAATAGAAGAACTAAGAGGCTGGGAGAAAAGTAATTTAGCCCAAGTGAAAAACGAACTATTCATCAACAAGTTTGATGAGTGGTTCGTTTTTTTGTTATGGTGAATACAGCTTCATCTGTTTCGTCCCTTCTAGCCGTTGATTGAAGGGCAAGGCGAAGACTCCTGCGGGAAAAGCGGGACAGATGGGACCCCGCAGCAGGAGCGCAAGCGACGAGGAGGCTCAGCGCCCGCCCGCGGAAAGCGAAGCCTTGCACGGAAATCAACGGCGGTGTCATAAGCGGTTCAGCTCATGTATCTCATTTGTTCGTCTTTAGGTTGGATTCATTTAGTTATGTCCCGGCCTCTTTTTATGCATTATTACATAAATTTAACATTTTCTTCACAGTAAGCTAAAGGACGGGCCGTATGATAAAGAAAGGTCGTGAAAGATAGAGAAATCATTTCATTTTTAAGTGTAAAATAGGCGGTGTAACGATGACAAAACAAGCTTACTCTCACATACAATGTAAAAAAACATCAATGATTGATTTATTGCTGGATGCAGGGGTTTATAAAAAAGGAAACAAGCAGCTATATGAGCTTACGCTTCAAGAACTAGAAACAGAATACGAAGCTATTTCACAACAGCGCATATCCCGATGAAATTTTGATACATTGCTAGAATTTGTTATAATAGAGGAAAGGATAGGAGTTGATTTATATCGAAAAGCACCCGACAGACTCGCAGCCCATCCGTATGGATATCCTCGATTCTATATTTGCTAAAATGGTATTAAATAAGGCTATCCGAGATTTTAGAAGAGATCAAATTTTACGTGAAGTCGATCAAACATTAGAAGAAAGAAACAAAGAAAAATTTTTTCAATTAATTGAAGAATTAAAATCAATTTCGTAGAGGGCGTTCGCGCGATAGAATTTGATTTTATCATTTTAGCATATAAAAACAGGTAAGAAGCGGCATGCTTAGTTACCTGTTTTTTTGTTGTCTTATTGTAAACGAAGGCCTCACATAAGAAATGAACCTTATCACTGAACAGACAAAAAGAGCAAGTCTAATGTACTCACTCTTTTCAGAAAGGTATGGGTGTTACTGAGAAAATGAATGTCACTCTCTAAATGTTGCGTGTGGGGTTTAGAAAGTTCTATGCAACTGCATATTTTCTAATTCATTCGCTCTATGTATTGTTAAAGTAACAATATAACCATATCTTATCACATGAAGGAAATTCGATTCAATATATTTATTGATTTTCTTTTTAAATTGTTCTAAATAATTAGTGAATGTAAAAAAATGTTTTTATTGGGTGAATGTGTATCTATAAAAAAACAATAGAAAAATATAGTTGGTTTTTATGAGAGACATTTGTTTGTTTCTGACGGACTGTAAGCTTCAAAAGAGTACAATCCGTCCTGTAAATCAGTATTAAGAAAAAATGAGCTGAACCCAGTAGAACAGGAGGAAAAGAGTAACGATGGTGGTAAGCGGGATAACGATAAGTGATACCTTTAAATAATCTTTCCATTTTACCTTGATATGATTTTCTTTTAAAATATGCATCCAAATAAGAGAAGCCAGTGTTCCAATCGGCAATAAAAGCGAGCCCATATCACTTCCAATAATATTAGCAAGATAAATGGTTTTAAGAGTAATAGGATCGAGCCCCATTTCAGTCAAGGTAATGGTTCCGACCATTAGGGCAGGGTGATTGTTAAACAAGTTAGAAAGAATGGAAACAAGTCCTCCCATGATAAAGCTTGCTTCAAAAAGTCCTCGATTTACAATTGGTTCGCAAACTTTTACAAGTAGCTCCGTCAAGCCTACGTTATGCAGTCCGTAAATAATAACGTACATCGAAAATGCAAAAACAAAAATGTGCCACGGCGTTTTCTTTAAAATATCAATTGGGTTTGTACGTAAGTGATACCATCTCCAAATAAGTAAGATCAGTGAGCCCAGTACAGCAACCAATTCGATTGGTATGCCGAAATAAGAGGCAACAAATAGGAGACAGCGCATAACAAACACAAATAATAAAACTTTCAGCATAAATTGTGTGCGTTTACGTTTTGTTTCAACAGAAATGCTTCCTTTTAAGGGGTGAAACTGTTTCGTAAAGAAACTCTCTTCTATATCTTTTGAAGCATGCGGCAGTTTTTTTGGCAAATGGCGTTTTACGACCGTATACATGAGCCAAGACATAAATAATAAACCAAGTGTCGCCGGTACGAACATCATCGCCGTGTGCATATAAAGCGACATATGAACAATTTTTAAGGCAATCAAATTGACAATATTACTTACACCTATAGGCGCGCTGGAAGCGGTAGCAATAAGCGCTCCACTTAAAAGGTAGGGGATCTGCTGGTGGGGTTTTAGCTGAAGGTTTTTCAAAAGTAGAATTAAAATTGGAGTGGTAATTAAAATACTGCCGTCATTATTAAATAGTAAAGTCATTAAAAAGCAAAGCAGTTGAATGTACCAATATAATCGGTACCCTGAGCCTTTGGATAAACTCACTAGCCGTGCAGCTGCCCAGTGGAAGAATCCGAAACTTTCTAATATGACGGCCATGACAATGGTGGCAATAATGGTGATAGAAGCGCCGCTTATCTTTCCGAAAATATCAACAATGTCTGATTTGGATACAATCCCTGTAAGCAGGATAATGGCTGCTCCTATGGCTGCCGGCCATGCTTCGTTGATGCCGTTTGGCCTCCAAAAAATGACGAGCATTGTCATTGTAAACACGAAAATGGCAATTCCAATTTCAATATTCATCAGTATGCTCCTTTCTTCTAAAATTTGTAATGAATATACCCTTGCATGTCCCTTACACTCTATTTATATTCATTTATTACTAGAAGGATTGTGCATAAGACCATTTTTGCTAATATGTTTGTTTATCTTGCCAAGGCACGTATCATCTCGGGAGAGGAGCCTATAAAAAAGAGGCTGGGACATAACTAAACCCATCTAATCTAAAGAGAAATCAATTGGATAAAGGAGCTAGTAGGCATTGCTTTTTATATTGCTGTTGATTTCCATGCCAGCCTTTTCTTTCTGCTTGTCCCGCAGGAGTCTTCGTCTTGCACAGATAAAAGCCACTATATACATGAAACCTACGCTCACCATATCAATAAAAAAATCCGAACCATTCATCGTTCGGATTTTCCTTCAGCTAACATACTTTTGTTCCAGTCTGTTTAAGATTAGCAAGTATAGACTTTTTCGTGTAAAGTTAGCGCTTTTATCTGATCGTGATCAGGTTCGTAGCCGATGCCTGGTGTATCAGGAACGGAAATAATACCGTTGTCGACCGTGATTTCCGGATGAACGATATCACGCGGCCAGTATTTAGATGATGCGGCCGTATCTCCGGGAAGCGTAAAATTAGCAAGTGTGGTAATGGCAATATTATGTGCTCGTCCGATACCTGATTCCAGCATGCCACCGCACCATACGGGCACACCGTGAGTTTGACAAAGGTCATGAATTTTTTTGGCTTCTGTTAGTCCGCCTACTCGTCCAATTTTAATGTTAATAATTTGTGTGCTTCCAAGTTTAATAGCTTTTCGAACGTCTTCAGCTGAATGAATGCTTTCATCTAAGCAAATGGGCGTGCGCATGCGGGCCTGCAGTTCAGCGTGATCAATTAAATCATCATGAGCCAACGGCTGTTCGATCATCATTAAATCAAACTCATCAAGCTGAGCAAGGTGATCAGCATCTGCAAGCGTATAAGCAGAGTTCGCATCAACCATCAGGGGAATAGAAGGGAACTCGTTTCGAACTGCGCGCGTCAAGTTAAGATCCCAGCCCGGCTTAATTTTAATTTTGATCCGCTTATATCCTTCATTCAAGCCGGCTTCAATTTTTCGAAGCGTTTCGTCAATCGTAGGCTGAATGCCAACGCTAAGACCAACTTCAATTTGACTTTTACTGCCTCCTAGCGCCTTAGATAGAGAGAGGTTTTGCCTGCGCGCATACAAATCCCAAACAGCGCCTTCTAACGCCGCTTTTGCCATGTAATTGCCTCGAATATGAGCAAAGCGTTGAGATACTTCGTCAGGGTGCTGAATTTCTTTCTCTTGAAGCAAGGGAATTAAAAAATCCTCCATAATGTGCCAGTTTGTTTTGAGCGTTTCTTCTTTATAAAAAGGATCCGCGCACGCTACGGATTCAGCCCAGCCGGATCGTCCGTCTTCGTCTTGAATTTCTACTAAAATAAAATCTCGATCCACTTCTTTTCCAAGACTTGTGGTAAACGGATGAAGTAAATCCATTTTTAAATGCCGTAAAATGACGTGTTTTATGTTCATTTTTGCACCTCTTTTTTCGTTAAAATATAAAAATGAACGGGTGCGCTGCTCTCTGGATGCTTCATGAAGTCTGTTACTTCAAATCCTTTTGCAAAACACGTTTGAAATACGCGTCTTGTTCGCATACGCCAGTCCAATGCCAGAGAAGGAGAAGCTTCTTTCATTTGCTGAAAAGCAGACGGAATAGCTACAGCTACAACGTCATCATTTAACAGTTTTTCGTCAATATCTCTAACAGAAGGAAACCTTTCATCCGTTAACGTCCATTGAATGAGCGATGCGTCCATTATTTGTTCTGGCGTATAAAGAGGCTGAGCTCGTTTTGTATCTTCTGCGGATGCCCATTCTACAACGAATCGATCAGAAGGCAAGTCAGCATTTAACGGATCGTTCATGTCTCCGTAGCAGTTTTCAATATACGTAGAACAAACGGCTCCAAGCTTTCCAATATTTAAATACCCATTGGCGCTTTCTAGAGGATCATACGTCCAGCTAATATATGAATAACCCTTTTTTTTACTTTCTTGTCTCTGCGCATGCTTAAGCTTGGCACCGATACCCATGCTGCGATAGGCAGGGTCAACTGCTAATATATGAGAACATAAATAGACGCACGTTCCGTCAAACCCTGGAAAACTATATTGAAAGCCAATCAGCTTTTCATTTAGAAACGCACCAAGAACAAGACCTCCATTTTTAACAGCGGTCAAGGTTTGATGGACAGGCGTGGCTTCTTCTTTCCCCCAGACGCGGCTTTCTAATGCGCGTACCTCTTCTAGTTCAGTGGTTGTTGTAAGTGAACGAATCGTTAAGGCTTCAGTCATTTGTTTACTTCCTTTCTATTATCTATTCTAAAAAGATGCCTTGCTCGGCATAGAGTTTTTCCAAGTGTTCTTGTCGTTTTCCAGCCGTTTTTTCATCTCTTTTTTGCATGCTGCTAATTACAACTTGAGATAGGGCAAGAAGCGATAAAATATGTTCGGTTGTTCCGGCTAAAAGCGTGATATCAGCGATTTGGCCTACCGGAGACAAACGGCGGTCTGTAATGGCAATTACTTTCGCTCCTTGTTTTTTAGCCTGCTGAGCTACTTCGAGCGCTTCTTTTGTATAGCGCGGCAGTGAAAATACAACAACAGCAGATTCACTAGTAAGATTGCATAGCGTTTCAAGCAAAAATCCTGTTGGAAAGGATAAAAGAACATGATTGCGAAGCTGATTCATTTTATAATACAGCCAGTAAGCCGCCGTATGAGATTCACGGAAACCTGCAATATACACTTGATCACTTTTGATAAGCGCATCTACAGCTTGAGATAATTCTTTTTCGTCAACAGGGGAAAGCCATTCACTAAAAGGTTTCTTTTCTTCCGCTGCAGAATCAGCTGCAGGCTTGCTAGCTGATTCTTTTGATTCGGCAGAAGAAAGCCATTCTTTTCGCATTAGCTCCTGCAAATCGGAAAAACCATTTAACCCCAGTGCGTAAGCTAGACGAATAACGGTTGTTTCACTGACACCTGCTTCTTTTCCAATTTGCCCAGCCGTGTACAGCGAGCCTTTTTCCGTAAAATTAACGAGAAACTCAGCTACTTTTTTTTGACCGCGAGAAAGGTCAGGGAATTTATGTTTAATTAATTCTTGAAATGATTGATTCATATACCCTCCTAATAAAAGAAGTTATAACTTCATAAAAATATATTAATGCATTTTTAACTTCATTTCAATTGCTGTTTCAAAATAAAAAGAAGCCCTCGTGATATAATAAATTGATTATTCAAAAATAAATGCCGTTATTCAAAAACGAATTGTATTTTATTCAAGAATGAATAGAAAGCGAGGAGCATACATGAATTCAGAATGGAATGAAAATCAGTGGATCCTTCATTCATTAAAAGATGATTTGCTTGTGACGGATGAAAAAGGCATCATTGTCCGAATACATGAAGGAACGGGAAACATTTACGATGTAAAAGCTGAAAAACTGCTGGGAAAGTCTGTTTATGAACTTGAAAAACAAGGGCTTTTTACACCAATCGTCACGCCAATTGTGCTTGAAACAAAGAAGAAAATTACGCTTGTACAAACAACTAAACAAGGCAAGCAAGTGCTCGTTACAGGCATTCCTGTCAAAGATGAAAAAGGAGAGATTAAAAGAATCGTCAGCTATTCTCATGATGTGACGGAGCTTATGGAAATGAAAACATATCTTGATGCGATGGAAGGCGAAATGCAGCGCGTAAAGAGCGAGCTTATGCTGCTGCGGAACCAAAATCTATCAACAGAAGGAATTGTATGCAACAGCGAAAAGATGCAGCACGTTCTTCGTACGGCTGTTCACGTTTCGAATGTAGACGTAAATATTTTACTTTTAGGGCAGTCAGGAGTAGGAAAAACGCACTTAGCCAAGCTGATACATAACAAAAGTACAAGAAGCAAAGGGCCGTTTATTGAAGTGAACTGCGGGGCGATTCCAGATCATTTATTTGAGGCTGAACTGTTTGGCTACGAAGCGGGTGCTTTTACCGGTGCATCTAAAAATGGAAAAGTGGGACTGGTCGAATTAGCAGATGGAGGTACGCTTTTTTTAGATGAAGTCGGAGAACTGTCACCGGCGCATCAAGTGAAAATCTTAAAGCTCATTCAAGAAAAACAGTTTTATTCCGTTGGAGGAAGAAAGCCTAAAACCGTGGACTTTCGCTTAATTGCAGCGACGAACAAAGATTTGGAAAAAGCCGTTGCTGAAAAAGAGTTTCGAGAAGATTTATACTTTCGTTTAAGCGTCGTACCGATTACCATTCCATCTTTGAACGAGCGCCCCGAAGATATTTTTCCGCTGCTCACACATTTTGCCGAGCAGTTTGAAAAGAAATACAACCGAAAAAGAACGTTTGATAACGCGGTTATTCACGCACTGCTTGCACATGAGTGGAAAGGAAACGTACGAGAGTTAATTAATGTGATTGAACACGCCGTGGTTGTGTCTTCACAAACGCTGATTACAATGGAGCATTTGCCGCATTCTCTGCATAGAAAAAAACGGATTCAGCACGTTGAAGAACATGGGGAAATGAAGCTTAATGACGCATTAAACGAGCTGGAAAAAGAGATATTAGTAAAAGCAAAAAAACAGTACAAAACGACAACAGAAATAGGGGAAGCACTTGGAATCAGTCAGCCTTCAGTTGTTAGAAAATTAAAAAAACATTCCGTTTTTTAACGTATTTGGCACGCTCTTTGCATGTAAAACAAGTACAAATACATTACTTGATAGATTGCGAGGAGGAAGTCAGATGACGCAGGCATCACTTACACAGTTAATGAACAGTCTACCGGATTTACTAGCACCAAGCATGGCGAAAGATCACCCTAATTTACCCGTGGTAAAAGCAGAAGGCTGCTACTACTACGGAGCTGACGGAAAAACGTATTTAGATTTTACATCAGGTATTGCAACAGCGAATACAGGTCATCGTCACCCTAAAGTTGTACAAGCGATTAAAAATAGCGTTGATCATCTTATGCACGGTCCGTCGGGTGTGATTATGTATGAATCTATTTTACAGCTTGCTGAAGAATTAAAAACAGTATTGCCAAGAGGATTGGACTGCTTTTTCTTTGCCAACAGCGGAACTGAAGCAATTGAAGGAGCGTTAAAGCTGGCAAAGTACGTTACGCAAAGACCTTATACGGTTTCGTTTATGGGCTGTTTTCACGGCCGTTCTCTCGGAGCGCTTAGTGTGACAACATCAAAAAGCAAATACCGAAAATTTCTTCAGCCATCAGGCTTAACGTATCAAGTGCCTTATGCAGATGTGACTCAGTGTCCAAAAGGAGAAGATCCGGAAATCTACTGCGTAGAAAAGCTGGAAAGAGATTTTGCCACTTTGTTTAAGCATCAAGTCACGCCGGAAGAAGTAGCGTGCATGATTGTAGAGCCGGTTCTTGGAGAAGGCGGCTACGTGATCCCTCCGAAAGCGTGGCTGCAAAAAATAAGAGAAGTGTGTGACAGACACGGCATTCTGCTTATTTTTGACGAAGTGCAAACAGGATTCGGACGCACCGGCGAGTGGTTTGCAGCTCAAACGTTTGACGTGACGCCTGATATTATGGCAATCGCAAAAGGCATAGCATCAGGACTTCCGTTAAGTGCTACCGTAGCTTCCAAACAGCTAATGGAAAAGTGGCCGATTGGTACACACGGAACCACTTTTGGAGGCAATCCCATTGCTTGTTCAGCAGCGCTTGCGACGTTGGACGTATTAAAAGAAGAAAAGCTGATTGAAAATTCAAAAGCAATGGGGAAATATGCAGCGGATCAGCTTCAGCATTTAAAGGCGAAGCATGAAGTTATCGGAAGCATTCGTTCAGTAGGACTAATGATTGGAATTGAAATTATTAATCCGAAAACAAAGCAAGGTGACGGAAATCTTCTTCTTGAGATTTTAGACAAATGTTTGGAAAAAGGGGTGCTGTTTTACCTTTGCGGAAATAGCGGAGAAGTGATTCGAATGATTCCTCCTTTAACGATTACAAAAGAAGAAATTGACGCCGGGCTTCGCGTGCTAGACGAAGCACTGACAGAAATCACAAGTCTTCACGTGATCTAAAGCTTTTAGGAAGCTCTTTGTTTCACTGAAAGATAGATTGACCCATAATAAGGAGGAATCTGTTATGAACGGACTGGATATGACGGTTATGTTTGTCTATTTTGGCGTATTGGTTGTAGCTGGTATTATTGGCTCGTTAAAAGCAAAGTCATCAGAAGATTTTATTTTAGCCGGACGAAACTTAGGGATGTTTATGTATTTAGGGTGTTTGTCTGCTGTTATTTTAGGCGGAGCGTCGACGATTGGAACGGCTCAGCTTGGCTATGAGCACGGGCTGTCTGGCATTTGGTTTGTGACGATGATTGGACTTGGAATCATTACGCTTGGCACGATTTTTATTAAGCGGATTTCGTCGTTGAAAGTGACAACTATCAGCGAACTGCTAGGAAAAAGATATAACGCTCAAGCGCAAATTATCAGCGCCGTTGTTGCCGCTATTTATACACTCATGGTATCAGTCACTCAAGTGATTGGAATGGGAACGATCATTCATGCGCTGCTTGGATGGAACATGACGGCCTCGATGTTAATTGGCGGTTCGATTGTTCTGTTCTATACGATTCTAGGCGGAATGTGGAGCGTAACGGTTACTGATATTATTCAATTTGTTGTGATGACGGTGGCGATTTTTGGATTTATGCTTCCAATGAGTGTCTCAGAAGCCGGAGGTTTTAAAGCACTTGCCGGAGATTTGCCATCATCTTATTTTGATTTTTCATCCATTGGATATGGTCAAATCTTTCAGTATTTCCTTCTATATACGCTTGGTATGGCAGTATCTCAAGATATTTGGCAGCGAGTATTCACGGCGCGAACAGAAAAAATCGCCCGAAACGGTTCCATTTTTGCAGGTGTGTACAGTATTGCCTACGCGATTGCCGGAAGTGTAATTGGAATGTGTGCGTATTTGCTGCTGCCAAACGCAGAAAGCAGTCAAAGCATATTTGCGACGCTTGCAGTTCAAATCCTGCCTCAAGGATTATTAGGTCTCGTACTGGCAGGCGTTTGTTCGGCGCTGATGTCAACTGCTTCAGGAACGCTTCTTGCGTCTTCTACGCTGATTAGTAATGATATTATTAAAAAAGTGTGGCTTAAAAATATTTCAGAGAAAAATTATTTAATTTTAACGCGCGTGAATACGCTTATTGTTGGCGTGCTTGCTATTATTTTTGCTCTTTGGATTCAAGACGTGCTTGTGGCTTTAGACGTTGCGTATGCCATTTTATCAGGAGCAATTTTTGTTCCGTTTGTTGTGTCGCTGTTTTGGAAAGACATTCATCCAAAAGCAGGAGTTTCAGCTATTGTTGTCAGTACACTAGTAGTACTTGGAGGTCTATTGATTGAAGGACTTTCTTCTACCACGCCAATCCTATACGGAATTTCAAGCAGCATTATTATAATGGCTGGATTTGCGGTTATGGCTCGAAACAAAGAACTGTCTGACCAAGAGCCGGTAAGCGAAGATGTAAAATAAGAAAAGAAAGGCTTCTCCTTTACGGTGAGAAGCTTTTTATATTCCTGCTTATTATTTTAGCCAGTAATCGTACATACTAATGGATATTCACAAAGAAAAGAGTGTTGCAAATGGAACGAACACTGCTAAAAGGGCTAACTGTGTTGTGTGCAGTTCTTTTTCCTTTTGTTGTAAAAAAACCGAAATTTAAAGAAATGCTGATTGTCTTTTTTGCAAAAGGGATTTTAGCCACGCTTATTGATGCTTATGCTGTAAACACGAATCGAATCAAATATCCTGTTCGGCCGTATCCTCGCATTTTTTCAACTAATATTTTATATGATCTGCTGTTTTTTCCTTTGCTAAGTATGGTTTGGGTTAGACAATCTTATGAAGACAAGCTTCCTGCAATCTTACTAAAAAGCTTGATGTGGAGCGTTCCGATGAGTATCAGCCAGTGGTATTTAGAGAGAAATAGCAATCTGTTTAAATGGAAAAAGTGGACCATCTTTCATACATTTGCAAGTATTAGTTTTACATTGCTGACAATCAGGGGGTTAGCTGGCCTTGTCAAAAAAGCAGATAAAAAGCTATAGTTCAGCTTTTTATCTGCTTTTTTATGCACAAATCTAGACAACATCTATCAAGCAGGAGTAAACTAAATGCTCAGATTATACAGATAAGGAGATTGTCAAATGAAAAGCAGAACGTCCGTAATGGTTAGTATTGTGCTGGCAATGCTAGTGGCTTCGCTTGATTCAACGATTATGAATACGACGATGCCCGTTATTGCAAAAGAGCTTGGAAGATTTGATTTGTACGCGTGGTCGTTTGCTTCGTACATGATCGCAAGCACGATTTTATCTCCGGTAGCGGGGAGATTATCGGATTTATTTGGCCGCAAAAAAGTATTTGGGTTTGGAATTATTGCTTTTTTAATTGGTTCGATGCTTTGCGGCGTGGCAAATACGATGATTCAGCTTGTTCTTTTCCGTGCGGTTCAAGGAATAGGAGCAGGGTTTATGGTGGCGTTTCCCGCTATTATTGCCGGAGACTTATTTCCCGTAGAGAAACGAGGGAAAATTCAGGCGCTGTTTACAACGATGTGGGGATTATCAGCTGTGTTAGCTCCGCTTTTAGGCGCTTTTTTTGTGGATTACTTAACGTGGAGGTGGATTTTCTTTATTAATTTACCGGTATGTATCGTGTCATTTCTTACGTTAATGCCGTACCAAGAAAGCTATGAGCCGAAAAGAGCAAAAGTCGATTACATCGGTGCCATTTTGTTTGGAGCGGGCGTTACGTCGCTGCTGCTCGTTACGGTAGTGGAACAGAACCGAGTTGTGTATACAGTCTCGGGACTTATTTTATTAGTGATTTTTTATCTCCATGAACGAAAACATGCTTCTCCGATTGTACCGCTGTCCATGTTCCAAAACAAAACGCTGTCATGGATTAATATCAATGCGTTTATTGGAACGGTGGCTTTATTCGGTACGTCAAGCTACATTCCGTTATTTTTACAGCGAGTAGCGCATCTGTCACTGTTTATGAGCGGAGTAGCGCTGTTAGGGACGGCGGTCGGATGGATGTCTGTATCCGTGCCTGCAGGTAAATGGATTTTAAAACACGGCTACAGAAAGCTGTTGTTAATCGGGAATGTGCTGCTGGTTGGCTCGGGAACACTTCTGCTTATGCTAAATGAAAGTCACGGTTTCTTTTATGTGTTTTGCGTCATGATTGTGCAAGGACTATCGTTTGGTCTGCTTTCTACGGTTGGAGTCATTGGTGTACAGCAATTAGTAGGAGGACATGAAAGAGGTATTTCAACGTCGTTTTTTATGTTTTGCAGAAACATGGGAACAGCAATCGGTGTTACCATTATGGGTGCGTTGCTGACTTCAGGCGGAAGCTTTATGGGAGGCATTCATCACTTGTTTTTATTTGGCTTTGCAGGAAGCATCGTGGCTTTATTGACTTCCTTAAAAATTCAAAACGATACGGAATCAAAGCACAGCCGAGCTGCTAGTTGAGGGAATTTATGCTAAATATGTTTATTTCATAAAAAAACGGGAAGAAACCAAATAAGGTCATAGAATTGCCTGAGAAATCGTAGGCATATTCTTCTTCTTCTTTCACTTACTACATGTGGGACGCCGGGCATCGGCGTCTTTTTTTTGTGCTGTAAAGAGACTGATTACATAACTAAAAGCATATACATAAAGGGTTTTGTTCAAATAATGGGACTTTTTACAAAAATAAGTCTTTAAATGGTAAGGATCATTAGGTATAATTTAGTAGTTCTTTAGCATATTTTAGAAATGTTTGGCTAAGTTCGTACGAAAAAGTGAAAGGGGAAATTTTATGTCTTGGCTCACCAAATGGTCGTTTAAAAACAAAGCGGCTATCACCATTATGTCTATTTTAATTTTAGCTTTAGGAGTCATTAGTTATTTTACACTTCCGATGGAATTCCTGCCGACCGCTGATCAGCCTCAAGTGTCAGTAGTGGTTATGGGGCAAGGAACGGATGCAGACTCCATGGAAAAACAAGTTACGTCACCGATTGAAGAAGCGGTAGCCGGTGTTAAAGGAAAAAGCAACGTGTATTCGACGACGGGAGACGGCTATTCCAAAATCGATATTTTATTTGAATCCAAAACGGATATGAAAGAAGCAAAAACAAACGTCCAAGAAGCGCTGTCTTCGGTGCAGCTTCCAGCCAGCGTATCAAAACCTAATGTTATTCAATTAAATACCTCTATGATTCCCATCGCAGATATTTCACTTACATTCAAAGAAGGATTAACAAGAGACAATCTGGATCTTGCAGAGAAAAAACTGATCCCTAAATATAAAGACGTTAAAGGCATTGCGAGTGTTCAAACGTATGGAACAGCGGATTCCTACGTGTCTATTAAAGTTGATAATAAAAAATTGTCACAAAAGAACGTGACCATTGATAAAGTCATCAGCGTGTTAGAAGGAAAAAACACGTCGCTTGCAGTTGGAGAAAAAGTCATTAATAACAAGTCGAGCAACATCAATGTAACAGGTAAAATTGACAGCTTGGACAAAGTGAAAAAGCTGCCGGTTGCACCGAATGTAACACTAGGAGACCTTGCAAAAGTAGAGGTGAAAAAGCCTGAAGGTGTCGTGACGCATATTAATGGAAAAGATGCGCTTTTACTTATTGTCACGAAAGACAGTCACTCAAACGCCGTTAGCATTACAAAAGAAGTAAAAAAACTGTCTGAACAAATCAGCAAAGATTATAAAAATGTAAATGCTTCTGTATTTTTTGCCACAGGAGACAGCGTGCAAAACTCTGTTCATTCAATGATGAAAGAAGTGTTGCTAGGCGCATTTTTTGCGACCGTTGTAATCATGCTGTTTTTACGCAGCGTTCGCTCTACGTTTATCACAATTGTATCCATTCCGCTATCGCTTTGCTTTACGCTTTTTTTATTATCCAAATCAGGCGTCACGCTTAATATTTTAACGCTTGGAGGAGTAGCTGTAGCGATTGGGAGATTGGTAGATGATAGCATCGTTGTTATTGAAAACATCTTTCGAAAAATGCAAAAAGAAGAATTTTCGCTTGGCTTGATTATTGATGCGACAAAAGAAGTAGGCTCTGCTATTACCGCTTCTACGCTAACGACAGTGGCCGTCTTTTTACCAATCGGCCTTGTAAATGGAGGTCTTCAAGACTTTATGCTTCCGTTTGCTCTAACGCTGACGTATTCGCTGCTGTCTTCATTAATTGTGGCGCTTACCGTTGTACCGTTAATGAGCGCCGGATTATTAAAAAATGAAAAACTTCGCAAGCACAAACAGCCGGTTCGTTTTACAAAGGTTATTACGTGGTCGCTTAATCATAAATGGGTTGTGCTGCTGCTTTCGCTGCTTTTATTTGTCGGATCTATTGGTGCCTACACGATGATGCCTAAAGGAGCGGTGGATAACTCTTCATCTGACTTTGTAGGCACGACGTTAAGCTATCCAAATAATACGCCAATTAAAACCGTAGAAGAAAAATCACTGCAGCTTGAACGCTATATTTTAGCTCAAAAAGAAGTGAAAGATGTATATATGCAGCTTGGTAATACAGACGAAGGAGCAAAGTGGGGAGACGTTGGTTCGCCTACTGAAGCTACGTATACGATTATAGTAAAAGACAGTGGAAACATTGATTCGCTTATGAAACGAATCCAAAATCAAAAGAAACTCTATGACGGAGGGGACCTTAGCGTCAGTGCTGCTTCACTAATGGGAGCTTCCACTACTTCCATTACCGTTGATGTGATTGGAAACGACATGAACAAATTAGAAAAAACAGCAAGCAGCATTAAGAAAGAAATTAGCGATATAAAAGGAGTAGACAAAGTTTCTACCAACCAAGATGAAAAGAAAACCATTTACTCTTTAGACGTAGATCCAACAAAAGCGAATACGCAGCAAGTAGCGCAGCAGCTTGGCGTTATGCTGAATAAAACGCCGATTGGGGCGATAGATTTAGAAGGCAAGCAAGCAAACGTACTTCTTGAATCTGTCTTAAATCCAACATCACCAAAAGAGTTAAAAGATATTTCTATTATGACAGAGACAGGACCGTCACCTGTTTCAAAAGTGGCTTCACTAACGCAAGCTGAAAAGCCGACAAATCAGTTTCATAAAAATGGAGACCCGTATATTCAAGTAACAGCGGATGTCAATCCAGAAAAGCTTTCAGAGATTAATAAAGACATTCAAACAACAATTTTTGGAGACGGTAAGAATAAAGGACTGTCCATTTCAAAAGATGTTGACGTTGTAATCGGCGGAGCAAGCACTCAGCAAGGAGAGGATTTCTCTGACTTGTTCATTACAATGCTTGTGTCGATTGGTATTGTGTTCTTAATTATGGTGATTACGTTTAAAACGATCCGCACGCCGTTTGCGATTTTATTTTCACTTCCGCTTGCTGCAATCGGTGCCGTTTTAGGGTTATTAGTTAGCCGCATTCCAGTAGACGTAACGGCTCTACTTGGAGCACTAATGCTGATTGGTATCGTTGTGACCAATGCAATTGTACTTCTAGACCGCGTGAAGCAAAATGAAAAGAAAATGATTATGCGCGATGCGATTGTCGAAGCAGCCGCTACGCGTATGCGTCCAATTGTCATGACGTCTGCCGCTACGATTTGTGCGATGCTGCCGCTGTTATTCAAACAAAGCGAAAGCGGAAGCCTTGTTTCTCAAAGTCTAGCAGTCGTTGTAATCGGAGGATTGGCCGTTGCGACTCTGCTTACACTTGTAGTCATTCCCGTTGTATATGAACTGCTTCATTTCAGAAAATCGAAAAAGCAAAGAATACAGCAAAAACAGCAGGAAGACGTAACGCCGCTATAATGTTTAAAAGAGGTTAGGACATAAGTATGTTAGGTGAAGGAAGATCCGAACGATGAATTGAGATTCTTGAGAAAGAATCCGACTCGTTCGGATTTTTTTATTGGTAGAGTGAACGTAGGTTTCAGATCTGTAGTTGCTTCTAGCTAGGGTTGATTTGGTTATGTCCCATCCTCTTTTTATGAAACCTTTTTACTAGTGAAACGTATAATTAGATAAGGAAATGGAGGGGATAATATGTTTGGAATAAAAGAGCGATGTTCCGTTTGTCAAAAAGAAATTCAGCCGAATGAAGAAGTATGGATGCGAATGAAGTATCCAAGTAAAAGAGGCATGACTGAAATTAAAGCTTTTTTACATCAAGAGGCTCAATTTGTATGTATGGACTGCTTTGAAAAAACAAAAAAATGAGTCAAATGCAGATGTTCTCTTTTCAAAATATTGACATAGTATATTCTATAGTTTAATATTTAGATAATTATCTAAATACTTAAATATGATGGAGATGAACTTCAATTGAATGAAACGTTTAAAGCCCTGGCGGATCCCACTCGCAGGAAGATTTTAGAGCTGTTAAAAGAACGGGATTTAACCGCAGGAGAAATTTCCGAGTATTTTAACATGACCAAACCAAGCATCTCAAATCATTTAAAAATCTTGAAGCAAGCGGACCTCGTTCAAGATGAAAAAAGAGGGCAGTTTGTGATTTATTCGCTAAATACAACCGTTTTTCAAGATTTAATCGGCTGGTTTTTCAGCTTTCAGAAAGGAGAGAGTTAAATGAAAAAGCACGTATTTCCTTTAGGTATTACCCTTTTAACATTGGTTGCATGGGTGATTGCACTGCCGCATCTTCCAGCTACGATGCCCATTCACTGGGGAGCAAATGGAGAAGCAGACGGATTTGCAACGAAGATAAATGCAATGATCTTAACAGTAGGAATCATGGCACTGATTTATTTTATCATTGCATTTGTTCCGCGAATTGACCCGCGTAAAGAAAATTATAAGTACTTTTCAAAAACGTATAACATCCTGTTAAACGCCGTACTGCTATTATTCTTTTTTGTAAATATGAGCACTATTTTACAGGGGCTTGGCTATAACGTGCCGATGTCGTACATTGCTCCAATTATGGCTGGACTCGTTTTTATCATTATTGGAAACTACTTGCAGCGCGTGCGCTCGAACTATTTTATGGGGATTCGTACACCATGGACGCTAAGCAATGAAACCGTATGGAAAAAGACGCATCGTTTATCTGGAAAGCTCTTTTTTATCGGCGGACTGCTAATTCTTATTAGCGCTTTTTTACCTGATGGATACAAGTCAGTTATCATGTGGGGGAGTATCGTTCTGTGCGTGGCGATTCCTTATCTGTATTCGTACCTGGCGTATAAAAAAGAAATGAATATGTAAGCATACCAAAAAATCCGGTGAATACACCGGATTTTTTTATGGATAACATATCGGCCGTAACGCCACCGTTCGTGTCACGCCGGCTGATGGGAATAACTAAAGCATAAAGTATGAAACGCGTTTCAGGTCAAGACTTACGATGAAAAACTTACACTTCTTTGCGGTCGCTTGCTTCAGGCGGCTTTTCAATCCACCCGTTTTTAATCATCACTTCGCTGCAGCGCCCCGCTACTTTTAAGTCTCGTAAAATACACGCTTCACAGTGCCCGACAATATCAAGCCTCATGCTAGTAGTCATTGCCGTTGCGTAGTAAGTAATGGCTACTTTAAACATTGCGCCTGCGTGAAACGTCATCAGCTTTTCTGAAAAAGGCGCGTGTGTAGATGTTGTGATTTCATTATCCAAAAGCGGAGGAGTATGAAGGTTTTCTTCGTGCATAATGGAAGAATAAAGCTCAATATGCTTGTGGGCTACATCAAGCCCCGTCTCCATGACTTTCCGTACATCTTTTCGTTTACTTACTTGTTTAAATGCAATTAAAAGAGCTTTGGTTACCATGCTTTTACGTAAATTAAAATAAATATTACCGGCTTCATTTGCGTTTAAAAGACGCTGCTTTCCGACAAAATCAAGAGCGTAAGACAAATCTGTGATCGACTCTTGTTTTTTCGGATTTAAAAAATAAGGAGCCGGCACATAAAGGTTTTTTGCTAAAAGCAAATCGAGCGACCGATTGTAGATTTCCATCGCATCTAAATTACATTGATGATAATAATCTCGAATATCTCGGCGAATCGACACGCTAAACGAAATGCCGTACCCTGACAAGCCGTGAATCGTCATGTCGTGAAGATATTTCAGCCAAAACGAGTCTGTAAAAAGCGGAGGTGCGTGCAAGTCCACATCTTCATCTGTAAATCCGTTTGGCAGCGGAAAATGTTCGGCCCGAAAAATGGCAGTCAGCAGCTCAATATGCTTTTCAGATAACTTTAGCGAAAAGCCAAACAGCGACCGAATCTCGGCATCCGTCACCGTTGCAAGAACGTGTTTCGCGACACAAACCGCCAGCGTATCCTGATGGTACTGCGCGCATAGACTCGTTATTTCAGTTGAAGTCAAACGCTTGCTTTCTGCGTTCAATAGGCTTTCCTCCTATCTATAAAAATGATACGTATTTATAAAAAACAGATAAGTATAGTGTGGACAAGGGTGTGTTAAATTATTCCATAGGTCAATTTGGAAAAAGAAAATAACGGCTAGGGTATACGTCTAGAGAAACATTGTTTTTTCGTTTTACTGTTATGAATAGGAACTACCAAAAGAATTTTTCTCAACTCTGTACTCTAACAATTTCCTCTATCTGTTTTCCAAAACTACCCAATATACTAACATAAAGATAGAACCCCTAAATGGACAAGTGATGGATAAGATGTAAAAGGAGAGTTTCGATGAAGTTTTTTGATGAAGTTTTTTAAGGATGCTTCTAAACGGGAGCATCAAAATTGGAATAA
>Ga0102593_1000993_pt1 | contig 33257 bp, 38 predicted proteins | sample AraplaCol_mMS_r2_2_FD_76862 | JGI IMG/M metagenome (GOLD analysis project Ga0102593, IMG submission 76862) | Arabidopsis root microbial communities from North Carolina, USA - plate scrape MF_Col_mMS_r2 (SPADES assembly) (version 2) | ecosystem: Host-associated > Plants > Roots > Endosphere...
TCCTTTTTAAGTGGAATACATTCAAATAATGAAATAAAGTCTAATTCTTCGGGACAATCTCGCATTTGTTTCCTCCTTGGTTGAAACTATCTATTTAAATAGATCCTTTTGCACAGTATTAAAAAAACAAAAATTCCTCAATTATTTTCCCATATACTTTAATACTCTTCAATTACCTTATGTATACTCCATAAAAAGCTAGTTACCATAATCAATGTTACCGGAACCTATAAACAAAAAGAGAAGATCATGCTTCTGAACTCCTCTTTTTTATTTTTTATATAAATGAGCAAATTTACATGTATTGAGCAAACTAATCAAGATGCTAAAATTATTAGTTTATTTACCTTTCATTTCCAATATACTCGATTGAGTATATATGTGTTTTCGCTAGATCAATGACTTCGTGAATAAATTCGTCTGGATTTTGCTTAAAGCCATTCCGAATCCAATTCTGAAGAAGCCCATAAAATCCATAGGCTGTATAACGTTTAAAATACTCCATATTAACTGCTATATTGTTGATGGTTTCAAAAATAAATTGTTCCTTATAGATCTTTAAGATCATTTGAGGAAACTGTATATGTAACCCCGGTAAGGTGTCATCGTAATTAATGAGTTCAAAAAAATTTCGGTTTTTATAAATGTAGAAAACGATGTTTAAATACGGTGCATTTAGCTTAGTTGTATACACTTTACGACCAGGTACATATGGACTGCCTACTGAAGATTCTAACCCTTGAAGCATGGAAGCAAGCAAATCTTTAGCAAGTTCAATTTTGTCAGAGTAATGAATATAAAAGGTACTGCGATTATAGGAAGCATAATCAACAATATTTTTTACAGTTACGGTATGGTAGCCCTTCTCTTTTATGAGTTCAATCAATGCCTGTTTTAAATGTTCTTTTGTACGATTTTGACGTTGAGATGTTGTATTTTGTTCATTATGCATGAAAAAACCTCCTTTAAAGTAGACAGATTTATCATAAGTGTCTAGTTAGTGGACACTTAATGATATCTTAATGATTGTTAAATATGAACAGAGTAGTACAATTAAATTATGAACAAAAAAGCACAGATATAAAATATATCTAGCATTTTTATTCTAAATATGGTAGATGATTTTCAATAACTAGGAGGATTTAGAATGGGAAAATTACAAGATAAAGTAGCTGTTATCACTGGTGGAGCATCCGGTATTGGGGCAGCAACGGCACGTTTATTTGTTTCAGAAGGAGCCAAAGTAGTTCTTGTAGATTTAAATGAGGAAAAAGGAAAAGCTTTTGAGAAAGAGTTAAAAGAGCTTAGCCAAGAAGTTCTTTTTATAAAGGCAAATATTACGAGTGAAGAAGAAGTCAAAAATATTTTCAAACAAACTGTTGAAACGTTTGGTAAAGTGGATGTTGTTTTCAACAATGCTGGTATCGGTCGGGTTCATCCATCACACGATTTAGAGTACTCAGAATGGCGCAAAACTGTCAACGTGGACCTAGATGGAGTCTTCTTGGTAGCACGTGAGTCCATTCGTGAAATGTTAAAAACAGATGGTGGTACCATTGTTAATACAGCGTCTATGTACGGTTGGGTTGGATCACCCGGTTCAGCTGCCTATAACGCTGCAAAAGGCGGCGTGATCAACTTAACTCGTTCACTTGCACTTGAATATGCAGAACAAAATATCCGTATCAACGCATTATGCCCAGGTTTTATTGATACACCAATTATACCAGAAGAAGACAAACAAGCTTTAGCTGCAATTACACCATTAAAACGTTTGGGTAAAACAGAAGAAATGGCAAAAGCAGTATTATTCATGGCCTCTGATGACTCTTCATATATGACTGGTAATAGTTTAACCCTTGACGGTGGATATACAGCTCAATAATAAATTTAGAAGGTGAACCCTCTTGCTTTTTGAGTTTTAAACAGGAAATAGTTAGCTTTGCCGGATTAAATGTACCACTTGGGTACTAGTAGATGACTTACATGATTATATATCTTTATTTCAAGATATTTTAATTAAAGGAAACATAATAGAATATCTATCATAAATTATTTGCCATTTTCTATGAGAATAATAAAGGAGGAATTTTCGATGGTTAATCGTTTTGATGGGAAAGTAATATTAATTACCGGTGCAGGATCCGGTTTGGGTCAAGCTTCTGCCTTACAAGTAGCAAAAGAAGGAGCAAAACTTTCACTCGTTGATCTAAACGCTTCTTCATTACAAGAAACAAAAAATAAAGTGTTAGAAGTTGTACCGAACGCAGAAGTGTTACTTATCACTGCAAATGTGTCAGATGAAAAAGAAGTAGAAAACTATATAAATAAAACAGTTAAGAAATTTAAGAAAATCGATGGTTTCTTCAACAACGCAGGAATCGAAGGAAAACAAAGTCTCACAGAAGATTTTGATATTGATGAATTCCAAAAAGTAGTTAATGTTAACTTAAATGGTGTGTTTTACGGCCTAAAAAGCGTATTGAAAGTCATGAGAGAGCAAGGTTTTGGCTCTATTGTTAATACTGCTTCAGTTGGTGGTATTCGTGGTTTAGGAAACCAATCTGGTTACGCAGCTAGTAAACACGGTGTAGTTGGATTAACCAGAAACTCGGGAATTGAATATGGTCAATACGGAATCAGTATCAAAGCCATTGCACCCGGTGCAATCATGACACCAATGGTCGAAGGTTCATTAAGACAAATTGATTCAGAAAAATGGGAAGAAGCAGGAAAACAATTTGTTGAGACAAACCCGATGAAACGATTTGGCAAACCAGAAGAAGTGGCTTATTTAGTCGCATTCTTATTGTCTGATCAAGCAAACTTTATAAATGCAACTGTTATTCCAATCGATGGTGGTCAATCTTATAAATATTGAAGATTTTTGCGAAAACTAAAGTTACTGCACGATCATAATTTCATTTATAAATAAGGTAATAATAGAGTGAATTATCATAGAACACATAAACCACGTATAAATAATTAATAGAAGGAATGATACATCATGGGAGATTTCTCAAATAAAGTTGTTTTAATTACGGGTGCTGCTGGCGGTATTGGTATCGCTACGGCAAAAGCTTTTGCTAAGGAAGGCGCAAAGCTAGCATTAGTTGATTTAAAAAAGGGAAGCTTAGAAAAGGCAGTTAAAGAAGCAGGGATTAACGATGCTTTATTATTGACTGCAGACGTAACAAATGAAGAAGAAGTAAAAAAATATGTTGATGATACTGTTGAAAGATATGGAAGAATTGATGCATTTGTAAACAATGCAGGGATTAATGGGGATTTTGCAAATATTGTGGATCAAACCGTTGAAAACTTTAAAAATGTATTAAATATTAATGTCATTGGAGTATTCTTAGGTTTAAAATATGTCATGAAAGTAATGATGAATCAAAAAGAAGGTTCAATTGTAAATATGGCATCTAATGGTGGATTGCTAGGTGCACCTGGAATGAGTTCATATGTAGCATCTAAGCACGGAGTGATCGCTCTTAATAAAACAGCAGCACTTGAAGGTGCAGAATATGGCATACGTTCTGTTGCAGTTTGTCCTTCGGGTGTTGATACTCAGATGATGCGTTCTATTGAAAAAAATGCAATGCCAGGTAAAGAGGAAGAAGCCAAATCCGTTTTTGAAGCGTCAGTACCAATGAATCGTTATGCTGAGGCTACTGAAATCGCCAACTTAATCACATTTTTAGCTTCTGAAAAGGCATCATTCATATCAGGTTCTTATTATCGTATTGATGGTGGACAAGGAGCTACATCGGTGTAAAAAAGACTGCCCTAATAGACTGAGGTGAATATAACTTTTATCTAACAATCAGGGCTCTCCTCATAATAGTCTATATATAAAGCCGGCTTTTCTATTTAAGGGAGAAGTCGGTTTTATTATCAAATACTTCTTTTAAATAAATATACACTGTAAACTAGCAACAAAACTAATAAAGATAAGGCTATCCAATAAATACTCATTAGGCTGTTTGGAAAGTAAGTAATAGCTCCGTATACGTATAAAAGAAAAGCAGTTATTAGAAAAAAACAAATAAATCGACCTAAATAACGTATCAAAAACCGAACAATCTCTTTCACTTAGTTTCCTCCCTTTTAAGTCTTTTTTTCATTTTCGTTAACTCCTCTCTCGTTATTTTCCTTATAATTACATTTTATCAGAGATTATGTATCAGTTCAGGATGTATGCTATAGTTAGTTACCATAATGTACCTTCTAGGAACTAACAGAACCTTCTAGACCATTTCTAGAAGGTTCTGTTGTTAATTCTTCTTTAATTTCTTTATAAAATTAAAAATAAAAACTCCAATTCCAAATAAAACTACCAGGTTAAAAATCTGCCAAGCAATATCTCCCCAGTTAATACTTGTTACGCTCACAATACCGCCTCCCATAATATATACGAATAAATCCCATGAAAGTTACAAATTTACATGATTTAAGCTTATATATTCTAGGAAATCTATTACACATGATATACAAAGATAGTTAGCATAATTACAGTTATCCGAAATTAAATAGGCGATTCTTGTTGAACTAATACCTTTGTTAGTTCAACAAGATTTTCGATATTCATATGATAGTTTATGTCCTACAACTAATTTTGAATCTAAATTTTTTCGTCCCTTTTTGACTAGAATAAATATATATTTCTAACCTTTAGTGGATTATGTTCATCTTCTTTTACTTTCAAAAATGTATTGAAATCCATACAGGAGAAAGGCCTTGTAAAAGAAGTAAAGGAAGAATTGAAATGCATTAAATCGAACTAATTTAAATAATTTTATTTTTACAAATAAAGTTTTAGCTAAAAATGCAAAAAATAATTGAAAAAGAGCATTTAGAGTAATAAACTTTTTAAAATTTCCGTATGTCCATTTTAATGACCATAAAGCCACCGCCAGCATTGGACCTATTAAAAAAGGAAATTCATTATAAATAAAGGAATGTGGTTTATTATAAAAAGACCACCATCTAAATTTCTTTCCAACAGGAACATCAATACAATTTATTAAAAACACAAAAATAAAAGCCGGGAAAAATCTTTTTATACTACGCCGGTCCAAAAAAGATATTGATACCCAAGAGAATAATACCATGGCAATATTAAATAACCACTTATTTTTCATTGACATATTTAAACTTCCTTTTATTTCTTTTTATTTAGAATTTCTTTTTTTGAAAGAAAATATGCATTTATGGTTAGTTAATACAAAATGCTTTTTAAACTAATCTGTTCGGTTTGTTGAAGAAGATAATACATATGTAAATAGCCCATAAATTCATTAGTGAACCATTTATTTTTTTAATGAATATGATATATATGTTTAGTTACCATAATGGATTTTCTAGGAATCTTTATAATAAAAAAGATTTGGAGGAGAATACTATGTAAAAAAGTAAAGGTGGCTTCAACCTAATATGTATCGAAAAATAAATAATAAGCTAAGCTTTATTTTAATTATGGGTTTTATATCTATGATAGCAGCATTTGCCCAAACTCTTTGGTTACGAAACACTTTAGAAGATCTAGAAAGACGAATAACTAAAAAGTCCAATAATTATAATTAAAAATACATACTATTATGCATCTTAAGCAAACTACTCAAGACGCTGTGAAGCATCCATTTGAAAATCCTCATGGTTTATAGAGTTGACAACATGCATCGCAGAAAACCACTGATATAAGCCAGTGGTTTTTCTGTTTTTAAGCTGCATATCTTATACATCTTTAGTTAACATAATACAGTTAGGAACAAAACAGCCTATACGACTTTACTTATTACTTTCTCTTACTCCTATAAAATAGGTATCTATAAATATTTGTCGAACTAATTAATACCTCATTAAAAAAGAGTCAAAGTAAAAAATACAATAAAGGGAGGAATTAATTTGCAAACTATGTTCCATTATAACTGGTTGGTTAGAGAAGAGTGGTATCAATGGTGTGAGAATATTCCACTAGAGGAATTGCTTAGGAAGCGAACAGGAGGGGTAGGAGGAATACTACATACTCTCTTTCACATTGTTGATGTAGAGTGGAGTTGGGTTCGTATTCTTCAGGGAAAAGATGATTTCCAAGAGATTTTTGAGGAATATCAAAGCTTAGAAAAAGTTCGGCAGCTAGATACAAACTTTCAGCTTGAGGTAAGAGAATTTGTTAGGTCTTGGAATGTAGAAAAAGAAAATATTTGTCGTCATATAGAGTAAATGATAAAACTATTATTTTTATAACAGAGTTTATCCATTTACTTCTTTCTTTAAAATATGTTTATTTTGTATTTTTAGTAAGAATTATATTATTAAAAAAACGTTAACATTAAATACTTATACATTTTATGTGATGTTATTATGAATACAATAATTTCTTAAAAGGGGAGTAGAAGATAGATTGGTATATTAAAAGAAGTAAAATTGCTCATTTGTTGTCAGTGAAAGTAAATAGTAAAACTAATACTTTTTATAAAGTACTTTACTATTTACTTAGCATAACGTGCCTTATAAGAAGAAAATAAAACTGCTCCTTAGTGAACATAGGCTTAGTAACTAATTTAATAATACTTTTTCTTCATTTAGAGATTCGAAAATTCGTTAAGTAACGTAAGATTTGAATGGATAGAAAATAACAAACACGAAACACATAATAAATATAATGATTAAGCTTTTCATTACTATTTCTCTCCTCATTTATAAAATAAAATTACTGCATCCTAAAAGGGGTATATTATTAATTTTGTTGCTTTCACAGATCAAGCTCATAGGGTATGAAACATATTAGGTAACTAGGATATGTACCTGAAAACAGAGTTTTTATTTATATACTATTAGGTTAAATTAAGAAATTTACCACCTTTAATATATCTTTGAATTAGCAATTGTATAAACGGTAATAATGGATATAAATCAAAAACTAAAGGGTGATACCATGATTTTTATCTATAATGATTATGGTGGAACACATACCACTTCTATGGCAGCAGCTTATCATTTAAAAAAATTACCTACTAGTCGAACACTGACTAAAGATGAAATATTAAATATTGATTATTTCAATAAATTAACTCATTCTGATATGGGGAAAATTATTTTTCATGGAGTAGATACAGAGGGGAATTCCGTTTATACAATCGGTCGAAAGTCCTCTAAACTTGTTGTTCCAGCTTTAAAAAATTTAAGTTTATTATTACAAGATAAATATCAAATTCATGAAAAAATAGTTTTTTCAAATACATCGCCAACTGTTCCAGTTGCTATGACAATGGGAGGATTCTTGTCCAGAGAGCTAAAAATTGACTTCATCGGTGTACCGTTATTAGTTATTGGTGCCAAACAATGTTGTCATAATATTCTACAGTTGGTTGAACACACGAAACAAATAGGAAAGTCAACGAATTCAAACGTAATTGTATTAGAAAATAAAAGATTTAAGTAATCATTGAAAGGCTCTCGAATTTCTTTTAAATTAGAGGGCTTTTACTTCTTATAAGACCCGTCACACTAATTAAAAATAAATATAGTACATCTTCGTGTTTTATTATGTAAGCCTCTGTATCAATGGGAGAAGTAATCGTGTCTTTATATAGATCAAAATACAGTTTCCTATTTCTGGGTATCAGAAACAAACTTAAATCGTATACTACCTTCTTTAATTAAACAAACTAATAAAAATTTAGTCCTCTATGGTCGTAAGGAAGGACGAATTAAAATATGTTAAAGATGTTTAAATTTGTTTTCTATGCAGTTGGTGGAGTGATCTTGTTAACAATTTTATTTTATTCTTTATATACTGATTTTTATGGATAACATTTTATATGATGAGCAAACTACTCAAGATGTTCCCAAGCATCAGCAGAAAAGTATTGATATGTATAACAGAAAAAAACTACCTAGGGTGCAAAGGTAGTTTTTTCTGTTGGAGTGACGTAATTAGAATAAGGATTAAAGTGATTGGTGCCTCATGACCTCTTGTATAGTTTGCTCAAGCAAATACTTATTATTAATTTTGTAATTATTAAATAAAAAGCTTCTGGTACAAAAAGATTCAGATGAATTTTATTATCTAACTTTTTCACATCAGAACCAGGCGAATTACTTACCAGTTATAGATTTAGCATAAATGGTGAATTTCTGAGCATAGTTATATACGGATAAATTGAATCTCTTAAATGACGTAAAGGTGGTAATTTCTTATGAAAAACAGGAATAAAAGACGCAGAAAGAAACGTGATTTTTTAAAGGATTACTTGAAAAACAAGTTAGGAAATTGGAAACCTAGACTTGGTAAAGAACCTAAACCTACTTCTACCTCTAAGACATTAACCCAACAAAATAGAAATCTTGATTAAAGAGTAGTTGGATTAGTCAGCTACTTTTTTATCGTTTATAATATTTTGCGTAACATAATAAGGTTCTGGTGTAAAAAGGACTAGAGTCTTTGGAAATTCTAGTTCTACTTTCTAACTTTCTGAATTATTTTTCCCTTTTTCGATAAAACGGTCCTTGTAATAATCTAGATACAGATTACCTAAATGATCGACTTGACCAAAAAAAACTTCTTCCACAGTCGATTCTCGTTGTTGAAGTTGAGTTTTAAGCCATTCTAAGCTATAGCCCATTTCATAAATAGCTTCTTTTATAAAATTCCCATCTATAATAATGGTTTGTGGTAATTTTACCTTTTGGCCAGCTCCAAAAAGGTCTCCCCATCTCACAGGCTGTTTTTCTTTTTTTAATAAAATACTAAATTCCCCATTTGTTTCAAGCGTTGCAAATTCTACGTCGTTAACGTAAAAAACATCTTTTTTTCTTAGCTGTTCCATTAATTCATCTATTGTATATTTCTCACGCTTTAAGTTTTCTTCTAAAATCTTTCCATCCTTTATAAAAGTAGTTGGCGTACCCTCAACTACTTTTCGAAAAACTATGCTTTTTAAGGAAACATACGAAATAATGATTGGGAACAATGACCAGACCAAGATTGAGGTGACTCCATTCACAGCATTTAATTCAAGATCCATCGAAATTGTTCCAGCAATGTCGCCAACTGTAATTCCTACTATGTATTCAAAAAAAGATAACTTCGATAATTGCTTTTTCCCTAATATTTTTGTGATAAAGAATAATCCTAATATAATAAGAACAGAACGAATAATAACTTCTATCCAGCTTGGCATAACCAGTGTACCTCCACATTCACTAAAATAGTATGTATAGTTTCATTTCCATGAGGGGTGTTTTTTATGTATACGATGCCATAAAGGTGATTTTTATATTTTCCCCACCATAATTAATTGAAATTCTTAGAGGTTTATCACCTGTTAAAGGTTAACCCAATATATTATTATTTCCTTTTTTATTATTGTTATGTAAAAAATATGTGTAAGTAAAATGGTAGGGTAAAATTATAGAATAGATTCTTCAAAGTAAAAATGGCCAACCAGAAAGTCTGGTTAACCTTATCATAAAATTGAAATCCGTAATTTTAATACTCATTCAGATAAATACACTGTTAAACGTGAAAAATTACATGGCTTTATTGGTAATTCAACATCTTTATTATCAGCAAATTCCATTAGTTTCTTAAAAGGGGGGTCACTTTATCAATAACTTCTTGTAGCTTTTGACTGTTTTTACTATACGTATGTTTCGCTTTTTCTACTTCTGTTCCAAGCGCAAACAATTCTAAGTCTGCCTGACATTTTTTCATGGTTGAAAGTAATAAAGGTTTTTCTTGAGGAGATGGAACTTGAAGTTTATCATCAAAAAGGTCAACAGTTAATTGCCCGTCAGAATCTATCTGCCCAAGAAAGACATTTTCAATGGTAACCCCTAATTTTTCTAGTTCAGTGTGTAACCACCTTCTGCTTTGACCGATTGTCGATAGTGGTTCATCCAATATTTCACCGTCCATAATAACTGTCTGAGGTTCCTTACTTGGAGCAACGGCCACACCTAAATCTTTTGCAGTTAACGGTTGATTTTCTTTCTTTAATAATACATTGAAATCACCGGTTGCCTCTAATACCGCAAATTCTACATCAGCCGCCTGATAGACATTTTTCTTTCGAAGTAACTCTAACAACTCATCAGCTGTGTACTTTTCCTTTTTTAAATTGTCTTCCATGATTTTTCCATCTTTGATAAAAACAGTTCCTTTCCCTTCTATAAAGTCGCGAAAAGGTTTGTTTTTTAGAGAAATGATGCCTGCTAAAAAGGGCACTGCTGCAAAGGTTACGATGCTGAGTATCCCATTAGCAATGCTTTTCTCAATTCCCGTGGCCATTTCTGCTCCTATATTACCAATGGTAATACCGGTCACATATTCAAAGAAGGAAAGCTCAGATATTTGTTTTTTGCCTAACCATTTTGTAATAGCAAAAAGAACAACTAAAAACAATAAAGACCGCAAAACTACAATTAACCAATCTGGCATTTCTTAATACCTCCTACAATTCTAAAAAAGCTTCCTTTATCCTAAAAACCTTTGTATTGAGCTTCTTCTCGCTCTAATTCTCCCACTCGTTCTTTTAAATCTGTTACGATTTCATTGACGACATTCATCGTTTCGTGCAATGTCTGTTTTGATTGATCATCTTGAGTTCGTAATGCTAAATTGGATAAACCAGCTTCTACTCCTTTAAGACTGGCAAGACATTGTTTCACATCTGATGCAATGGTCATTTTACATTCTCCTTATCCTTTTGGTTTAAAAAGTATGGCGCCAATCATTCCAAAAATAATGGCAGCTGAAATTCCGGCACTTGTTACTTCAAACATTCCTGAAATAACACCGACTAACCCATGTTTTTCTGCTTCAGCCATTGCCCCATGCACAAGAGAATTTCCGAAACTTGTAATAGGAATGGTCGCTCCTGCTCCTGCAAAATCGATAAAAGGTTCGTATAAACCAAACCCATCTAGAAGAGCACCAATCACTACAAATGCACTTAAGGTATGTGCTGGTGTAAGTTTAAATACATCAAACATAATTTGCCCAATAACGCAGATCAACCCACCTACAACAAAAGCCCAAAAGAAAATCATGACTATTATTCACCTCCATATTCAATTGATACCGCATGGGCGATACAAGGAATTGTTTCACTTTGTTGAAAGCTTAATGGTGATAATAAAGCACCTGTTGCTACCACTAGTATTCGTTTAAATTCGCCTTTTTTCATTCGATTTAATAAATGACCATATACAACGGTTGCTGAACAACCTGGACCACTAGCCCCTGATAGGACCGGCTGGCTTTCCCGGTAAATCATAAGCCCGCAATCCTGATATTGTTCTTCACGTATTGGAGTCCCATGTTTTTTAAATAAATCTAGTGAGACTGCACGCCCAATTTGACCAAGATCGCCTGTTACAATCAAATCATAATAAGATGGCTTAAGATTTCGCTCAGTGAGGTGTGCTTCAATGGTATCAACAGCCGCCGGAGCCATTGCTCCTCCCATATTAAATGGATCCGTCATTCCCATATCGATCACACGGCCAATCGTGGCGGATGTAACACAAGGTCCATCTCCAGCATCACTTAACAAAGCAACGCCAGCACCTGTCACCGTCCATTGAGCAGTAGGTGGCTTTTGTCCACCGTATTCAGTTGGATAACGAAATTGTTTTTCGACGGCGGTGTTGTGACTGGAAGCACCCGTTAGTAAATAATTTGCTCCTTTTGTGTTAACTAGATAAGCACCAAGAGCTAGTCCTTCCATAGACGTAGAACAAGCGCCAAATAATCCAAGATACGGTGTGCCAAGTGTTCGGCAAGCAAAACTAGTAGGCGTAATTTGATTAATCAGATCTCCTCCAAGGAAAAATTGAATTTGCTCTTTTTGAAGACCTGCTTTTTCGATGGCTTTTTGACTCGCTTCTTCTAACAAAACTTTGTGGGCTTTTTCATAAGAATCCTGTCCTAACCATAAATCGGAATGGAGCAAATCAAAATCTTCAGCAAGCGCTCCATTAGCCTCAAAAGGACCTCCAACCGTCCCAGTAGAGACAATGACAGGTTTTTGATCAAAGACCCATGTGCGGTGTCCTGTAAGCATTATAAACCACCCCACTGTATGAGAATCGTCTTAATGGTCGCAATGACAAACGCTGAAAAGGTACCAAATAAAATGACGGAGCCAGCTAACTTAAACATATTACCACCTACACCTAAGACAAACCCTTCCGTTCGATGTTCAATACATGCTGATATGACCGCATTTCCGAAGCCGGTAACAGGAACTGCAGAACCAGCTCCTCCAAATTGAGCAATTCGATCATAAACGCCGAAACCTGTCAGAAGCATAGAGATAAAAATCATGGTTCCTACTGTTGGGTTTCCGGCTGTTTGATCTGTAAAATCAAAATAATAAATATAAAACAGTTGAATGGCTTGGCCAATAAGGCAAATGATGCCACCTGTAAAAAAAGCTTTGATACAATTTTTAACTACTGGTCTCTTGGTTTCTTTCTGTTTTTCAAGGTCCTGATATTCCTGTTGTACAGGTGTTAATTGTTTCTTTTGATTATTTGACATATGTACACCTCTTTCATCACGCTTTTTCTCTCATAAGGTTTTGAATGTTGTTGAATTCTTTTTGTAATGTTTTTTTCTTTGTTTTATCTTTTTGCAGTTTTTCTTCTAATTGTTCCAACTCCCAATAGATTTTTTGATCCGTTGAAACCAAGACTTTATAATCGGGATATGCTTTTTCTACGTCCATTTTCACATTCTTTTTAATTTTTTTTAATTGAAAGCGATGAAATTGATCCACTTTTATCGCCATTAACAGTTCCTTATCTGTATTTACTGCTTTCACAGCCGAAACTTCTTCTTCTTTTATGATTTTTTCTTTTGCATGATTGGCAACTGTTTGATCAATTGAGTTGTTTGTATGTACCTTTACAATAGTTGTGTCATTACTGTCATTAGCCGACTGATTCTGTTGCCCAATACACCCAGAGATATATACAATAATCGTTACCAAAAAAAGACAACTATTTAATCTTCTTATCTTTTCTTTCATACAATCACCTGTCCGTTTCTACTCAAGAATTGAATTCGAAAAAAGGCTGGTTAATGGACCAGCCTTTTTTCATGTTCTTATTGTTTGTATTGAGGCTCTTCTTGTTCAATTTGTTGAACACGTGGAGAGAGACTGTCAACAATCGCTTGCGTTTGTTGAGCAGCATCTTGATACAGTTGTTTTGCTTGTTCATTATCAGTTGCTAAAGCAAAACCTTCAAAACTTGCTTGTGCGCTCTTTAATCCAGCTAGTGTCTGTTTAACTTGATTGATTACTGTCATGATGAATTTCTCCTTTTTATGAATATAATTTTAGAATGGAGAAACAACTGGATTTTATGTCTGTTAAATTAATACATTATACCTAGACGAGTCCTATTCGAATTGGGAAAAGTGATTCATCTTTCTTTGTACGATGGCATTTGAACATTCATATAATTACTCATTTATTTTTTAAAACAATAATAGAACTTTTTGAACTACCTCATCGTGATAGTTAGACAATATATAAGAAAAGCTCGTATACTCTCTTTTCTTTAAACGGATAAAAACGACAGAAATGTTATCTAAAAATGAAGGGAGTAAGAAACGATGAAAACAAAAAAATATTTAGTGGGACTCTTATCAACCATTTTATCCGTAGGGTTCCTTTTTGGTTGTAATGATAAAAAGGATGAAGCCGAACCCGATCCAACTGAAGAGCCTTCTGAACAAAGGGCACAAAACGCTCGTAACAACAATGACTTACGAGATGTTGGCTATCAACCCGACGGAAATCGAAATGATAATGTAGATAATAATAACCAAACGCGATTAGAAGTAGCTGATGAGGCTGCAGATCGAATTGCTAAACTAGACGAAGTAGACAATGCAAATGTGATTGTTACAAACCGAAATGCTTACGTGGCTGTTGTTTTAAAGAATGGGGCAAAAGGAGAAGTAACAGATCGTATAGAAAAGAAGATTGCTGATCAAGTAAGAGCTACAGATCCAGATATTCGGGACGTATTTGTATCATCCAATCCTGATTTCGTAAATCGTATGGAAGATTACGGAAATAGAATTAATGAAGGCGCTCCAGTAAGAGGGTTATTTGAAGAGTTTACTGAAACCGTTCGAAGAGTATTTCCTAACACTCGTTAAATTAGAGTGATTGAGTGCAACAAATCCATTTACTATGTGCTAAAAAAGAGAAACCCTTGTTCATTCAATGGGTTTCCTTTTTTAGTTACTAGGAATAGTAGGGTTTATCAAATTATATTTTTTTCCTTTTGTAGAGAAGTAAAAAGCGTACTAAAGTTTGTTTTTATAGATTTAGCTGTAAGATTTGAATAGCCACATACTCATTAAGAGGAAAAGTCAAGTTATCGAGACGAACCTCCTGATCCCGTATCTTTATTAAAAAGTTGGGAAAACCCTTTGAAACCGAAGATTCCAGTTGATAACACACCAAGAATCATTCCACCAGATACAGCTATCCATTTGTTAATCAAAATAATCACCTCTAATATAACTGTTTTCTTGTGATAATCGTACATCTCTTAAAATAAGCATTATTAACAAAATCATAACAGGTAATAATTAGAGGATGAAAACAGTGTCATTTTTCCAGTATGGATAAGTCAAGTTGTCAAAGAATAAAGACGTTGGAAAATCATTTTCTTTCAAATAAATATCAAAGGGGTATTCACATAATGAACAACTTACGTTGGTTAACGTCCTTATTTAATGCTGGACGCAACAATAGAGGGATATTTGGAAAGAGACGTAATAACAGAGGCATGCTGTTTTCATTATTGGGTTTAGGAGTTGGAGCTGTTACGACTTATGGAATGACAAGAGGGCGTGGCAATAAAATGGCACCGGCAACTGTACAAACAATGATGAATAGATTCAATAAATAAAAAAAGGCTTTATGAAGAAAGTTGAAACGATAAATATAAAGATATACAAATTAAACCTACCTATATCACTTTGTATTATTACTTATCTAAACGAGAAGAACGGATACTCTTTACAAGCTGTATAAATAAGGAGATTTTAGTGAGTACTGCCTCTCATAAAATGCTTTTTTCACCCTATACTAAATAAGCACTAACTTTTAAAAGGAGTGTTAGGAAAATGGCAAAACGTACAAAAAAGAACGATGCTGATCAAAAAAATAAAAAAGGTTTTGATTCAGCAGTGATTAATTCTGAGTTCAGCCATGAATTCGGAAGTGCTGCAGCAAACAAAATTCATAAAGATAAAGCCAAGAAAGAAAAAGCATCTAAAAATGCTGGAAAATATAAAGGCGGTCTATAAAATAAAATTCTAAAAAAGAGAAGGCTCAGCCTTCTCTTTTTTAATTCAATCTTGTTTTCACTCTTTTTTAAACTCCAGGCATACGATTTACAATACTGTTGCCACTGATCCGCATTACTTTATATCCTTGTTTCCTCAAATAAGCATTTTTCTTTCGGTCATGAGCCTTTTGCGATGGAAAAGAATGAGACTCTTTTCCATCGCATTCAATCGCAAGCTTACCTATTACAAGGTCAATTCGATAAGGGCCACATTTTACTTGTGCTTGGACACAATAGCCATTTAGCACCAACGCATTATATAAACGTCTTTCAATTGGTGACGCTAATTTGCTGTATTCAGTCGGTAGGACATCTTTCGATCTGTCGTCTATTTCATGAAAAATAAAGGCCAATAGTCCAACCCCTAGCATATAAAAAAAGAGAACATGTTCCGTTATCATTTACTTATCACCTACTGCAGTAGGATACCCAGCGCGTGAAACCTTGGCGATGCATACGAGCCAAGTAATTATTGGTATGAAACTATTTTGTATATATGAGCATACTAACACGGTGAAAGGGAGGTTTAAAACAATGACAAAGCAAACAAAAAAAGGTGGAAGTAGTACGAAGCAAAATAAAAAAAGCCATCCAAAACACAAAACGAGCAACAGCCAAAATGGACAAAATGGTTATCATTAAGCATATATGATAAACAAAAACAGCCTAACATATTAAGGACTCTTTCGCTTGCTTGGTTTCGAAAGAAGTGATTATGTGAACTAGATCTGTATACCGTATACAGATCTAGTTCACATATAAGTTTGTTTACACTTATATAAATTGTTCATTCAATATTTTTGAAATATGGGGTCTTACATCTCCTCTAAAAATTCTGTAGCTGTTTTTATATCGAAAGTAGTCTGTTTAACAGGCCCGAGAAGCTGCTGCCACTGCTTCTCCTTACATTGTACTTTAGTCGTTGGTACAACTTTCGATTTCTCGTCCATTTCATAAAAAATATAGGCCACTAGGCCAATCCCCGACATATAAAAAGAGCACATATTCTATGACCATCTAATCATCCCCTACTGCGGTAAACTTAGTGGCGTAATATCAGAAAGAATTAAATGATGTAGATTGTATTGTTGTTTCAACAACAACACCTGACTATGCATTCCCAAGTGTAGCCAGTCAGGTACAAGATTACTTCGATATTCCTCAGACAGGTGCTTTAGATTTTAATGCTACTTGTGCTGGCTTTACATATGGACTACATATGGCAAATGGGTTTATTACATCTGGACTTCATCAGAAAGTTTTAGTTGTTACAGCAGAAACCTTGTCCAAGGTTACGGATTATACAGATCGTACTACTTGTGTCTTATTTGGTGATGGAGCTGCGGCTGTTTTAGTGGAAAAAGACACAGAGAACCCAAGTTTTATAGCTACTCATATTGGGACGAATGGAAAAGGAGGTAAACATGTATACCGTACAAATTTATCTACTACTATGCATGGGCAACCTTTAAGTTCTAGTGGCAAGATGGTTCAAAACGGAAGGGAAGTGTATAAGTGGGCTTCTCGAACAATCCCTTTAGGCATATCGGCGTTGCTTGAACAAGCGAATCTTCAAAAGGATGACGTAAATTGGTTTGTTCCACACAGTGCCAATTTACGAATGATTGAATCCATATGTGAAAGATCAGACTTTTCGTTAGATAAAACGTTAACTAGTGTCGAGTATATGGGAAATACCTCATCTGTTTCGATTCCATTAGCATTACAAATAGGGATAAATGATGGAAAGTTAATCAATGGAGATATTCTTTTACTTTACGGATTCGGAGGAGGCCTTACTCATGCAGGGCATATTATTAAATGGGATTTAGCAAAGTAGTAAGAATTTATAAAAAGCTGCCTCTTCTTACGCTCCGGGGCAGCTTTTTATTTTGCTAATGATAATAGTTACTTTAACATCTTGCAATAGATTTAAACATAGCGTCCGTAAACGTATACTTTATTGAACACTCCTTGAGCACCAATGCACACATTTTGTGTTAGTTTTTGCTGAGAGAAAGAGTAACTTTAGGGTTGCTCTTTTTTTCGTTAAATGGTATAATTTCCAAAAAATAAAGATTCTACATGGTTTTAGTTTTGTAAGATAAAACTTATCGGAGAACCGCCTTACTTTTGTAGGGCGGTTTTTTCGTGCTATTTTTTTGGATGGTATCCGAGGTTTGCATTTACTTTTCCAGTTAGTCCATCGTTTTCAGCAGGAATTTTATTTCCGACAGATTGGGGTACATCTACTGGTTGGATACTTCCACCGTTTGTATCATAACTATTGCTATGATTGTTATTATCATGTGTTTGATTGAAACCGTGTTCTGGCATAAAAACACCTCCTAGTTGTATTACTTGATTGCGCTTTTTATTATTCTGATGGTTCTGATTTATATATGCGACCACAAGCTATCTTTGCTACAGCAATGCCACCGTCAGCCATTATTCCTTCAATTCCAGCCCCATCAAAAATACTACTATCGTTAGCACATTCAACAGACACTACAGCAACACAATTAGAATAGTTTTTATTTTCTCTTTCACTTTCACTATAATTTTTAGCTCTCTGATTTGCAATAGCGTTAACCTGTTCGCGTGCCTGGTTTCTAGGGTTAAATCCTCCATTAAGACCATCCTCAAACATTCCAGCAAAAGGGAGCATAAAGATCACTTCTTCCATTTTATTATTCACAAGGTCCAGAAGTATAAATTCGTCCACAAGCTATCCTTGCTGCAGGAAAACCGCCTAAGGCACCTAGCCCTGCTCCTACAGGTCCCCCAAGAGCAGCACCAGCTACCGCACATTCAGCAGCTACCGCAACTACACAATCACAGTAATTTTTATTTTCTCTTTCACTATTACTGTATTCTTTAGCTTTCTCATCAGCATTATCTGTTACTGATTTAAAATCACCTGGATTTAAGTCTACTCCAAACTATTCTCCTGTAGAAACTTCTCCGGTTAAAACCTTGCTTGGATCAAGAGACCTAGCTGATCTACGAACTGATCGAGGAGGTCTAAGTCTATCTCTTAATGACATTTAATTCACCTCCTAAACGTATTATTTGATTTGTGTTGAAGAAAATAAGAGGTAGTATGAGGAAATTACTAATACAACTCAACTACTCACGAAAAGACTTTTAATTTTGCGTATGAGTTCGCTAGCAACACGATTTTAGGCAAAAAAAGAGCAACCGTGATTATTTCGGCTGCTTTTAGTAGAGCTCATACATATTTGATGTATGGAATAAGCTATTTTTATCATATTTTTCGCATATAGGCAATTTTTTATAGAGGTTAACATATGTATAAAAAGCAGACTCTTTATGCATTCTCCTTCCACCTGGATCTTGGGACAAACCAGTAATATCAAGGATGTATAAAGAGCTGCATAAAGAAGAAAACTCACCTTATCTGGAACTCTTGCCTACCAAGGGTTCTTTTTTTGGTTGTGTTCCGGAAAGAGGTATTATGTTAACTAACTTTGTATACGATATACAGCTTAAAAAGAGAAAACATCCACCTGTATGGATGTTTTTTCTCATTTCTCTTTTGCAATTTCTTTTCTGTTAGGAGCAAGTGGTGGTTGTTCCAACCATTTATTTTTCACCATAATGTTAAACCATTTTTTTGTTACCATTAGATTTTTGAGAATGATGCCTTCATAAGTTGTTACAAGGTCTGTTCGCATGGCTGATGCTAAACCTGCTCCGTGATAGGCTTGTGCTGCTTGGAATAAGAAACCAATATGATACATCATTAACTTATCAGAAAAAGGGGAGTCTGTTGAAGTTGTTACTTCTGTCTCCCATGATTTAGGAACTGGTAAATTATCTGCGTGCATGATTGTTGAAAAGGATTGTATTTGATTATCAGCTGTTTTCTCCGAATCTTCTAAAAATTTTCTTACTTCTTTTGATTGAGCGACCTGACTAAATCCAATAGAAAGAGTTTTAGCCATAATGCTTTTTTTAAGGTTGAAAGAAATACTTATGATTTCTATTGCCGTTAAACGTCTGCCTTTTCCGAAAAACCCATCCGTAAAATCCTGGCTAGAAATATATTCAGGGTTCGTAGCAGGATAAAAGTAAGGGTCCCTCTGAAAATCCCCTTTTTCAAGTAATAATTCAATCGTTTGATGATACATCCTTTTTGCATCATTATCACATGAATCGTAGAAGTGGCGTAAGTCTTCTCTGACAGAAACACCTAATGAGGTTGTATGTCCTAGCAAGCCATGTAACGTCATGATATGTAAATAATTCAAGCAGAATATATCCGTGAATAATTTTTTGGTACCTTTATTGAGGTCAGACTCAGTAAATCCAATTGGAACTGGAAACCCTTCGTTTTCTATAAAAGCTACGATTTGTTTCTTTTCCTTCGCGAAGGTATTGATAGCATCCTCAAAAATGGCCTTTATTGACTCATCCTCAATAATAGAGAACATATATCTATTTACTACATCTGTCATTGTTCCGTTTACATACTCCCCCCATAGTGTTCCTATTTCGGAAGATGTAAGTTTTAACTTATTCTTATCCAAATGATCACCTCGTGGATAATATTTACTAATTTATTAATAGATATGAATTTTTTCTTAATAAAAAAAGGTTTTTAGCATGTAATTTCCGATAATGATGATTATGTTAACTATAAATGAATATTGTATAAAGATTAAAAATCGACAAAAAAAGTATACATGCGCTCATATACATTTTTGATATTATAAAGATAAATTTCCTATATTTGTTATTTATAGTTAGGGATTATTAAATAAGAGGAAGTGATAAAACTGAAGAATAAATTAGTAATTAAGTTATTAGCATTCCTTATGTTAATTGGGTTATTTGGTTATATAGTATATGCTGAACACCCATCTAAACAAACATCCACTACTCCAGACCAACAATCAAATGTTCTGAGAGGACAATCTTGCCTTGATGATGTTGTGAAAATTTATGTTCCATCTACTTACAATATTGATCAACCTATTGATAATAGCAAATATGTTGACCAATCTTTAGAGAAATTCTCTAATATGTTTGGGGGTGCCACTTCTGATGATGGAACAGGAGCTTGGATAGGAGACAATAAAAAATTAGTTAAGGAAAAGGTAACCATTGTTTATAGCTTCACTGAAAATTTAGATAAGAATAAAATTAATGAAGTTGTAGCGTATGCAAAAGATCTAAGAAAAGAAATGAAGCAATCTTCGATATCTATTGAAGTAAATGGAAGAATGTATTTCATTGAATAAAAGGTCTATAAGGTCAAAAAGCTCTTAGAATAAATTATTCTAAGAGCCTTTCCGATAAGAGACATTATGTAAAATAAAAAGGAGGAACAATACGCAATGAAATTGTCCCTCCAAAGCAGAAAATGAACAAAACATGCTGCATATACAATGTTTTGTCATAAGTCGATAGTATACCATGAGAACGATATCCTATAACCTTTGATACATACATGTATATAAAATGACATATATCGTAGTCCTACTGACATATTGGTCATAAAAAAAGCAGCATTCTGTAATATGGGTCTCTCCCGCCATGGAGCACATGATTTCTTTAATTCAGTTCTATTCTAAGAATTGGGATTAATTAAAGTATCATCTTCTTAGTCAAAGACATGGAGTCAGTTTTCAAGGATTTGTACCTTAAGAATTAATTACATACAAAAAAGAATCCTTTGCTGATATTGGCAAAGGATTTTCAAATTTGACGACGGAATAGGGGGAATATGTTATTAGTGTAGACAGTTTTATAGATTCATATACATGGAGGTTAAAATTTCTAATTTGTCGTCAGCTAGAGTAAACAATAAAACTCTTATTTTTATAAAGAAGTTTATTCTTTTACTTCTATATAAAAAATAAATTATTAAAAATATATAAATGTTAAATAATTACAAATTTTCTTTTTGTGTTTTTATAAATATAAAAAACCCTTTAAAGGTAAATAGAAGATAGTATGGTATATGATAAGAGGTAAAAATCTCTATTGTCTTCATTAAGAGTAAATAATAGAACGTTAATCTTTAAAAGCTAATTTTTATCTTTTCTCTTTAATCAATTAGATAGTAATTAGGTAGTTATATTTTTTTATTCAATTGAAGACATATGAAAAATATCTAAAAGGAATATAGGAGCGTAACCATGCATATTACAACATATTATTCTATGTTTCACTTCATCTATCAACCTTGCATAAAAAGAGTGCAAAAGGGAATACTGTTTGCAAAAGAGAAAAGATAAAGGGGTTGACGTTTTATGGAAAATAATGCACTTAATGAAATGGACCGAGTGGATTCAAATTTACGTGATGAAATGTTGGCTGAACAGTTTTTGGATCAGATGATGAATAACTTCAAAAGAATTAAGATTCTTGAGGAAATTGATCAGTCCTTAAAGAATAAAGATAAAGAGGCTTTTTTACGTTTAACAGAGAAACTTAAATCCATAGCTTGATCAAGGAGATATTTTTATAATAGAAGAAACTCATAAAAAACCTTTACTGTGTTTAATAAAGGTTTTTTCTTTTAAAGGATTAAGCTACATGATCACTTTTAAATATCTAACTAAAACTTATTACAAGAAAAACAGTTGTAAATTTGAATGCCTTTTTTGTATTTTTTAGAACTTATTTAAGTTGAAAATCATATACGAGATAAAATATTAGCGAATTGTAATACAGCACCTTTTATATGTTTTTTCTCTAATCGAGCATACGTAAAACGGACATATCCATCTAGAAAACCATATACACTTCCAGGCATAAATAGAATATTATTTTTTATGCCTTCCTCTACAAGCTTTTCATCACTAATTTTCTGATTTATTTTGCACCAAATATGAAGCCCGCCATTCGGAGCAATAAAGTTAACTTTCTCTCCCAAAATCTCATGTAACGCAGAAATCATCGCATTTCTTCTATCCAATAATTCTTGGGTGAGGACCTTACGGTGAGTTGTATAATCAGCTGATTGTAAAAATTTATTTGCTATTAACTGAGGGAAGATACTTAGTCCAAAATCCATTTGTTGGCGGGCATCTGCTAAGCGACTGATAACCGATTGTGGACCAATTAACCATCCAATTCGTAGACTAGAAGCAACCACTTTAGAAAGAGAACCAATATATAATACATTACCATTGTGATCAAAAGATTTAATTGGAGAATGTTTTTCTTCTTTGAAGGAGAGTAAACCAAACGGATCATCTTCTACAATTGGAATTCCTAACCTTTCGGCAATCTCTATTACTTCTTTTCGACGCTTGTCAGTGAGTACAGTTCCAGTTGGATTCTGATATGTTGGATTTAGAAAAACCATACGAATTTGATGTTTATGATATAAATCCTCTATATCCTGAGGATTAATTCCATTAGGACCAACAGGTAGGCCAAATATACGTAGCCCAGCTGATTGAAATAGTGGAAGTGAATAACAGTAAGAAGGAGATTCGATAGCAACAGCGTCACCAGGACTTAGTAAACACTGAGTAATAAGATACAAAGCCTGTTGAGCACCTGATGTGATAAGAATAGAAGAACTAGTGGTCTTGATATTGTAATTAGTCTTAACATAAGCAGATAATGTCTCACGTAGACCTAAGTGCCCTTGTGGATGCTCATAACTTAAATCATTTGGAAAGGATTCATCAACTAAAGAAGATTGCAGTAATTGAGAGGGGAATAGATCAGACGATAATTCACCACTTGCTAAATCGAATCCATTTTCTAGCTGTTTTGCTGCTTCACGGATACGTTTAATTAAGGGGTATGTAGGTAAAAATGTACTTCCTTCTACATATCTTCTCCAGTTTGTAGATCCTTTAGATAAAACTCCCCATTTATGGGTGCTGACACGTGTACCACTCCCACGTTTTCTTTCCACTAAACCAACTGCATGCAATTTATCATAGACATGTACAATGGTCATGCGGTTAACATTTAATCGTTTAGCTAATTTACGTTCCGACGGTAACAAGGTTCCTGGTGGAAATTCACCATAAGAAATCTTTTGTTCAATGAAATCAAAGACTTGTTGGTACAAAGGCTTATTTGACTGACGATCTACTTTCCACTCCATTTTTATTCACCTCATGTTAATAATTAATTCAGATTATATTTTTTAAAATTGGATTAGTCAATATGTATCCAATTGGATGCATACAAAGAACCTCTTTTTATTTATCATCATATTTAAGATTTATATTAAATGGATTTATTAGAAAGAGGAGGGTTTATTATGACTACACAACAACATAATGTGCGAGTAGCTGTTATTCAAGCTGCTTCAGTTATTATGGATCGAGAAGCAAGTACAGAAAAAGCTATTTCATTAACTCTAGAAGCAGGAGAAAAAGGCGCTAATATCGTGGTATTTCCTGAAGCTTTTATCCCAGCTTACCCAAGGGGACTAGCATTTGGAGCTACAGTTGGAAGTCGTTCTGCAGAAGGAAGAAAAGATTGGCTTCGCTATTGGGAAAATTCGATTCCAGTTCCTAGCGAAACTACGGACAAATTAGGAGAGGCAGCACGTAAAGCTGGTGTTTATCTCGTCATTGGTGTAATTGAAAGAGATAACGAATTTAGTGGTGGGACTCTCTATTGTTCAGTATTATTCTTTGGACCAGATGGAACATTACTTGGCAAACATCGTAAATTAAAACCGACAGGTTCAGAAAGATTAATCTGGGGAGAGGGAGATGGAAGTACACTTCCTGTGTTTGATACACCCTATGGAAAGATAGGAGCATTAATTTGTTGGGAGAATTACATGCCACTAGCAAGGGCAGCGATGTATGCAAAGGGAGTTCAAATTTATATTGCCCCTACAGCAGATTCTCGAGATGTATGGCAATCAACAATTCGTCATATTGCAGTAGAAGGAAGATGCTTTGTTTTATCTTGTAATCAATATGTAAATAAAGACATGTATCCCACTGATTTGGCATGCTATGATGATTTGACTTCTTCTCCTGATGAAATGTGTCCAGGGGGAAGCGCTATTGTCGGTCCTTTAGGTGAGTATATCAAGGAGCCGGTTTTCGGGAAAGAGGAATTGTTAATTACAGATCTTGATTTACGTGAGATTGCCTACAGTCAGTTTGATTTTGACGTAGTAGGACACTACTCAAGACCTGATGTATTTCAACTTGTGGTAAACGAGGAGAAGAAAGAAAACGTAAAGTGGAAAAACTAAAAATGTTTTAAAATGCCACTATCCAAATATGTCTTTTTAAATCAAAGAACAGAATCTCTGATAGTTTTTTCTTTGGTACTTGCTATTTATAATGCCAAATTACAAGCTTATATTTAATAGAGAAACTTAAATCTGTGTCTTAATAAAATAAGCAATATATGTAATAGAAGAAACTCATCAAAAAGAAGCCCTTGTTCTTATATATCAAGACTTATTTTTGATGAGTTTTTTATAACTTCTTTACGAAGTTTTATCAAAACTATTTTCTATTACTACAAATGGAACACCTAATTATTGCTAACTGTTTATAAAAACGAGTAACCCATTGCTCCTAAGGATAGGCAGGTTTCTGGCTTTTTGTTTTTTTGTTCAAATATATATAGTTTTACTTTGCAAGCTCCACTAATGTATCATAAAAAATATTTGTTGCAATGACAATATCCTCATCGGAACTATACTCTAACGGATTATGACTAATCCCACCTTTTGAACGAACGAATAGCATTCCAATTGGTGCTACATTCGCAATATTCATTGCATCATGCCCCGCACCACTTATTAATGGATAAGGTTGTACACCATATTTTTCAATACTACTTGCAAGTTGCTGTTGAAGCAAAGGCGCTGTTTTTGCAGGTTTTACGCGCTGTAAAACTTTCGATGTTACCGTAACATTTCTGCGCTCAGCAACCTTTTGCAGTTGTTCTAAAATGGAATTTTCTAAAGCGTTTATTTTTTGCTCCTCAATATCACGGATATCAACTGTAAAGGTTACTCTACCTGGGATGACATTTACACCGTTTGGTTCTACATTCAGTTTACCTACAGTAGCTACAGAATCGGTTGTGCCATTTAACATTTGTTCAATTGCTAAAATCATTTCACTTGAAGCAGTTAAAGCATCTTGGCGAATTGACATTGGTGTTGCACCTGCATGCTCACTCACGCCTGTAACCGTTACTTCTAGCCATAATGGCGCTGCAATACCTACCACTACACCTACTGGTAATTCTTCATTTTCTAGTACTTTACCTTGTTCAATATGCATTTCTAAGTATGCTTGAATGTCATTACGTTTAACCTTTTCTAAAGGAAGAGGTGACAATTTGAATTGTTTCATCGCTTCTTGAATAGAAATATCCGATGCATCTCTTTTCTGTAATTCCTCATATGTTAGAAGACCAGCCATCGCACGACTACCGATTAAACCAAAACCAAAACGAGTCCCTTCTTCATCTTTAAACGCTACAACTTCAATTTTCTTTGAAAGTGGCAATTGTTGTTCATAAATCGTTTGTACGATTTCGATTGCTGCAAGAACACCTAAAGCACCATCATATTTTCCGCCATCCGGTACTGTATCAATATGAGAGCCTAGCATAATCGTTTCACTTTCTTCACCGTATGTTCCAATAATATTCCCGACTCCATCAACGTTGACAGTCATTCCAGCTTCTTTCATATACGATGTTACTAGCTCGATAGCCTCTTGTTCTTCAGATGTAAAGGAAAAACGATTTATCCCACCTGTTACTTTATTCCGCCCGATTTGACTTAAATCATGAAGACGCTGTAGCAGTCGGTTTACATTAATCATTATACTCACTCTTTCATTTGAAATTGGAAATGACATTGACCCTCACGTAATACGAATTTATCATGTACAACTTCAAAATTTTTATTGTATCCTTTTGCAATGGAAGGATCGATTACTTTACAATAAAGAATACCGTATTTACCCATATTATCATCCGCCCATTGTTGACCAAATGGACATTGGGTAAATGTTTGTTCAACTTCATTCTTTTTGTAAGTTGTATCAATTTCAAATAAATCACTACGTCCCATATCATAGTTCGTTAGATAATTTTCAACAGAATTTTCTAAACCGTTTGTACGCGCACGTTGTGCAATACCTTCACCACGTTTCTTGCCAAAGCGTTCTACTGCTCGCATAATTACCTGTTCGCCTTGCTCACCGTATTCATCAACAACTTGTTTTGCAATTTGTGCAAACATTTTTGAAAAACGTGCGTATGTTGTCAAATCAGCAAATTTCTCTTCTCCTTCAACGATTTGTGGTAAATATTCAAAGAAAGTATGGTTTTCACCTTCTGCCGTTGCCTTTTTCGCCATTATCTCAGCATCTTTTAAACCAAAAACCTCTAATCCTTTTTGAACTAATTCACGCCCATGTTCACCATATTCCTCTGTAATAGAGAGATGCAGTTCAGTGAACATTTTGGCTGTAATAATATCCATAGATAAGGCCTTCATCATTAATTTTTCTTCTGCCATAGTCTCTATCTCTCCTAAAATTCGTATTGATTTACTTGGATTTTATTTTATTATAGAGGGTAGACTAAAATAAATCGAATGAATATTTTTGCAAAGTAATATGAAAAAAATTAATACAAGGAGTTTATTATGGCTACATTAGCTCAATATATTGCATTTCATACACTTATTGATACAGGTAATTTTACAGAAACTGGTTTAAAGCTGAATCTCACACAGTCCTCTATTAGTCATGCTATTAGTAATTTAGAAGCAGAATTAGATCTGTCTCTTATTGTCCGCAATCGAAATAATATCGTTTTGACGAATGAAGGTAAAATAGTTTATGAACATATCTCAAAAATCTTACAAGAACAACAGCATCTAGAGAACACAGTGTCTAATTTAAAGAATCTCATCGGAGGCTCCTTATCCGTTGGTACCCTTCCAAGTGTATCCCTTGTTTTATTACCTAAAATATTAGCTTATTTTGAACAACACTATCCTAACTTAAATATCCGATTGATGGAGGGAGATTATGATCAAATCGAGGAGTGGATAAATAATGGAGTTGTGGATGTTGGTTTCTTAGTAGACCCATCTTTAAAAAATCTTGTATTTGATTCTGTTTTTAGTGATGAACTCGTTTGTATTATGGCAAAAGAACATAGGTTAGCAAGTGAGGATAAACTTTACCTAGAACAATTAAAAGATGAACGATGGATTATGCCAAAACGTACAATCGATCGTGATGTTTCACGTATTTTATCTCAAAGTAAGATTTTTCCCAATATTGTTTATGAATTATCTGTTGATCAGGTAATTTTGACGATGGTAAATGAAAACTTAGGTATTTCGATTATGCCGACTTCTTTGTTGATTCATGCACCTAATAACCTCGTTCAAAAAAAATTTTATGAATCATATGTTAGACGCGTTGGAATTGCTCACAAACGTAATATTCACCTTTCTCCAGGTGCTTTAAAATTTGTAGAAATGGCTAAATATTTCGCTTCACATTTGTAAAATAACTATTGACAAATAAAAATTTCCGACATAATATCTGACAAAACCAATTGGTATTGTTTATTTTGATTATATGGAGGAAAAATGTTATGCAAACTGTTGTATATATTGAGATTGCTATATACTTAATTGCTATGCTTGCAATAGGTATTTATTTTAGCAAGAAGGATTTGTCGCACAGTGATTATTTTCTAGGAGGAAACAAGCTTCCTGGCTGGGCGCTTGCATTTTCTGAGCGTGCTACCGGAGAATCAGCTTATATGTTTTTAGGAGCAATTGGATTTATTTATGTAGCTGGTTTATCGGGTATTTGGATTTTATCTGGAATGTTTTTAGGAGTTATTGCTTCATGGTTATTTTTATCAAAACGTTTTATGACAGAACAGCAAAAATATAAGGTGAATAGTTTGACAGACTATATTGCTGTTAAATTCCCTAAACATGCAGATATTATTCGTTGGTTAGCTTCTGGTGTTTTGGTATTATTCTTTGTTTGTTATTTAGCTGCCCAATTTTCAGGTATGGGAAAAACCATTTATTCGTTTTCTGGTTTTAATATCACATGGGGAACAATTATTATTGCTGCAATTATTATTGCATACTCTTGCATGGGTGGATTTATGTCTGTCGTATGGACAGATACTATTCAAAGCTTTTTAATGCTTGCTTCATTCATTATCGTGCCAATTGCAGCTTTCATGGAGATTAAAAATCAAGGATTAAGTATTTCAACTGAGCTTGCTAATATGGGACATGGTGCAGATAGCTGGGTTGGTGGCTTAAACGGAGTTGCCTTAGGAGCTATGCTATTTACAAATCTCTCATGGTTCTTTGGCTGGTTAGGTGGTCAGCCTCAATTAAGCTCTCGTTTTATGGCAATTACCACTGAAAAAGAACGTGTTACAGGTCGAAACATGGCGATTATCTGGACGCTGATTGTCTACATTGGTGCCTTTTTATCTGCAATTTTTGCTTCAACTTTATACAAACAAGGAACAATTGATGATCCAGAGATGATTTTACCTCACATGGTATTCGAAATTTTACCACCATGGATTGCAGGGATAATCGTTGCGGGCATTTTAGCTGCAATTATGTCTACTGCCTCATCACAATTATTAGTTATTACTACTTCCATTAGTGAGGATATAATTCACAAAACACTACGTTGGAATATCTCAAGTAGAAAATTAGTTCACCTTTCACGCCTTGTAGCCGTTATTAGTGGTATCGTTGGTGTCATTATTTCGCTTAAATCCGGCTCTGTTATTTATAGTCTTGTATCCTTTGCATGGGCGGGTATTGGAAATACGTTTTCAGTTATTATCTTATTAATTTTCTTCTGGAAGCGTGTTTCAGGTGTTGGTGTTATCGCAACGATTATTATAGGATTTGTTAGTGCAATTGGTTGGTCACTTTCACCACTTGAAGCAATGGTATCTGCAAAAGCTGCAACATTCTTTATTTGCTTAATTGTTGGCATTGTATTCTCTCTAATTTATCCTGATACAGAAAAAGAAGTACAGATCAAATCTAAATTAGTAAAATAACAAAAATAGGGATGTAAGAATGGTGTTAAGTCAACATTCTTACATCCCTTATTTTTATTTTTTTCAGAATTAAAATTTATCTTTCAGACAACTTTTCTCACTAACAACAAAGGGAGGGATGGCCAAAACAAAGTTGAATTTATATATCGGTTGTTTTGAGCTGAATAGACCATGCAGGTTTTCTGTCTTTGTCAACGATACTTGAACCAAAGCTAAAAATTTAATCAGTTAATTTCCCTGTAAGGAGTTCACTAATTTTAGAACTTCATTTTAAGTGGTTGGTAAAAACATCTCCTTATTGGATGGTCCATTTTATTCCTTTTCTTTTATTATTTAAAGAGAGGGGTATATTGAAACTAAACAAAGAAAACGTCACTACGTGATTGACAGGCTACTTAAATGGAAGGGAGTTTTCAATATGGTGAATCAAATATTAAAAGCGCCAAATGGCCCACCAAGTGATGTAGAACGTATCAAAAGAGAGAGTAACTATTTGCGTGGCTCTCTAGCACAATCAATGCTAGAACCACTTAGCGCAGGGATTTCAGATGATGACAATCGTTTGATGAAATTCCATGGAAGCTATCTACAGGATGACAGAGATTTACGCAATGAACGTCAAAAACAGAAACTTGAACCGGCATATCAATTTATGATACGTGTCCGAAGACCAGGCGGCGTGGCGACACCAAAACAGTGGCTGGTCTTAGATGAACTTGCACAAAAGTATGGCAATGGAACCTTAAAATTATCAACACGCCAAGCATTTCAAATGCATGGGATTCTAAAATGGAATATGAAAAAAACGATTCAAGAAATTGATTCAGTTCTTATGGATACTATTGCAGCCTGTGGTGATGTAAATAGAAATGTAATGTGTAATCCAAATCCTTATCAATCTGAAATTCATGCTGAAGGTTATGAATGGGCTAAACAATTAAGTGATAAGTTACTACCTCGTACTAAAGCGTACCATGAGATTTGGCTTGATGAGGAAAGAGTTTCTGGTACACCTGAGTTAGAAGAAGTAGAACCAATGTATGGTCCACTTTATTTACCGAGAAAATTTAAGATTGGTATTGCGGTTCCACCGTCTAATGATATTGATGTTTTCTCACAAGATATTGGACTTATTGCCATTGTTGAAAACGAGAAACTAGTAGGTTTTAATATAGCTATTGGTGGTGGTATGGGAATGTCCCATGGTGACACTGAAACATACCCTCAACTTGCAAAATTAATAGGTTTTTGTAAGCCAGAACAAATCTATGATGTAGCAGAGAAAGTCATTACAATTCAGCGTGACTATGGTAATCGTTCTGAACGAAAAAATGCCCGATTCAAATATACAGTTGACCGCCTGGGATTAGAAACCGTTAAGAATGAGTTAGAAAATCGCCTTGGCTGGTCATTAGATAAGGTAAGGCCGTATAAATTTGATAGTAACGGTGATCGTTATGGATGGACAAAAGGTATACAAGAAAAATGGAATTTCACTCTGTTTGTTGAGGGTGGTCGTATTGGGGATTTTGAAGACTATAAACTAATGACCGGTTTGCGGGAAATTGCTAAGGTTCATACCGGGGATTTCCGTTTAACTGCTAATCAAAACCTAGTCATTGCTAATGTATCAAACAAGAAAGAAATTAACGAGTTGATTGAACAATATGGTTTAACAGACGGTAAGTATTTCTCAGCACTTCGTCGTAGTTCCTTAGCATGCGTAGCACTCCCAACCTGTGGTTTAGCAATGGCAGAAGCCGAACGCTATTTACCAACTCTTCTCGATAAAATCGAGGTTATTGTTGATGAAAATGGCTTGCGAAATGAAGAAATTACTATTCGTATGACTGGGTGTCCGAATGGATGTGCCCGTCATGCATTAGGGGAAATAGGGTTTATCGGTAAAGCACCAGGCAAATACAATATGTATCTCGGTGCTGCCTTTGACGGTAGTCGTCTAAGTAAAATCTATCGTGAAAATATTGGGGAAAAAGAGATTTTAAACGAATTACGTTCACTTCTTTCTTATTACGCAAAGGAGCGTAATGAGGGAGAGCACTTTGGGGACTTCGTTATTCGTGCAGGCATTGTCAAAGCAACTACAGATGGTACTAATTTTCATATGTAAAATAAAGGAGAGACAGGATTCTATTCCTGTCTCTTCTTTGTAATTTCACCTTATTTAAGAGGGATTTGGTATATTTGTGAAATTACTAACTTAATCTTATATATTAAGTGGATGGCTTATTAAAAGTAAAATTGGATGGTTCTTTTTCTTATAAAGTCTTTAATATAAAAATAAAAGGCTAAATTATTTTAGAGAATAAGACAGTATAAAGTAAATATTAAAGACAGAGAATTTGAAATGAGATGAGGAAAAACAGGTGACAAAGAAATTATCAGCTAAGCGCGTAGTTATTGGAGCTTCACGTAAAACAGAAGAAATAAGTATGTTAATTGAAAAGCAAGGTGGAACGCCTATTATAAGATCTCTTCAAGGAACTGTATTTTTAGCAAAAAAGGAATTAGAAGTAGGTTTACAACAGGTTATAAGTGCCGGAGTAGATTGGGCCATTTTCACGACAGGAATTGGAGTTGAGACACTTTTAACTACAACTGAAGAGTTGGGTATTCAAACTGAGTTTCTTAGAATGATTCGTCATGCTAATGTAGCAACGAGGGGCTACAAAACATTATCTACCCTAAAAAAAATGGACATTAATCCAGTTGCAACAGATGGGGATGGTACTACTCAAAGCTTACTACTCTCTTTAGAGGAGTTCGATTTTAAAGGAAAAAAAGTCATGGTACAACTTCACGGTGAGAAGGCGCCTAGGTTAATTAAGTTTCTTGAAGATAGGGGAGCACATGTATTTAAAGTTTTACCGTATCAACATATTGCTCCTAATTCAGAAATTGTAAAAAAACTATGTAATGAATTAATGAACAACGAAATAGATGCAGTTTGCTTTACCACAGCTATTCAAGTTCGATCTCTTTTTGATTTTGCTAAAGAACATGATTATTACCAAGAAATTCGGCAAGTATTTAAAGAACAAGTTGTAGCTGTTGCAGTGGGGAAAGTAACAGCTGAGGCATTAAAGGAAGAAGAGATTCAAAGAATAATTGTTCCAGAAAAGGAAAGAATGGGTGCTATGATTATAGAACTGTCTCGGTTTTATGCAAACTAATTATTATACAGTAGGGATTTACTGGAGAACTAAGAGTAAGGATGAAGTAAAAATGGATTGGAAACCAGATCGTTCAGATAAAAAACCTATTTATAAACAAATTGCTCATTATATAGAACATGGAATTGCTACAGGAATCTTCTCTCCGGATAGTACGTTACCATCAGAGCGAGCACTTGCGAGTGAATTAGGAGTAAATAGAAGTACTATTATATCAGCGTATGAATACTTACACTCTTTAGGCATTGTTGAGCGAAAAAAAGGTAGTGGAACACGTATAAGTACAAACATTTGGGGAATTTCTCACAAACGAATTCCAAATTGGGGAAGATATGTAGAAGATGGTTCATTTTTACCTAATCTCCCATTGGTTCAAAAAATTCGTACAGAAACACAAAAAGATAATTTTATTAATTTGGCAAGTGGTGAGTTAGCACCTCATCTATTTCCAACTATTCAATTTCGTGAAATTCTTTCTCGACAACCATTCATGGAGAATTTAGGATATGATCATCCTCAGGGGAATGAACTTTTAAGGGAAACGATTTCTCAACATGTAAAACAGTATAAAAATATAGATACAAATTCTTCTTCTATTCTTAT
>Ga0102593_1000997_pt1 | contig 33148 bp, 28 predicted proteins | sample AraplaCol_mMS_r2_2_FD_76862 | JGI IMG/M metagenome (GOLD analysis project Ga0102593, IMG submission 76862) | Arabidopsis root microbial communities from North Carolina, USA - plate scrape MF_Col_mMS_r2 (SPADES assembly) (version 2) | ecosystem: Host-associated > Plants > Roots > Endosphere...
GCGTATATGGGAGCAGTAATATCATGATCGGACTTGTGCTTGTCACTCATGGCAAGCTGGCTGAAGAGTTTCGTCATGCTGTCGAGCACGTCGTCGGTCCTCAGAAATTCATCGAGACGGTCTGTATCGGCCCCGAAGACGACATGGATCAAAGACGGCAGGACATTCTGGAAGCTGTATCCGGTGCCGATGACGGCCATGGCGTCGTCATTCTGACCGACATGTTCGGCGGAACGCCGTCCAATCTCGCCATTTCAGTCATGAGCAGCGGCCATACCGAAGTCATTGCCGGCGTCAACCTGCCGATGCTGATCAAGCTCGCCGGCGTGCGTGGCGAGAACAACATGGAGAAGGCGCTGGTGGAGGCTTCCGAAGCCGGGCGGAAATATATCAATGTCGCGAGCCGCGTGCTCAGCGGAAAATAACGGCCCTTCATGACATCGCTCTCCCGGGAACTCCTCATCATCAACAAACGCGGCCTTCACGCACGCGCCTCCGCCAAATTCGTGCAGATGGTCGAGACCTTCGATGCCGCCATCACCGTTTCCAAGGACGGAATGACGGTCGGCGGCACCTCGATCATGGGCCTGATGATGCTGGCGGCAAGCCCCGGATCGAGCGTCGTCGTCTCGGCAAGCGGCAGCCAGGCCGCGGAAGCGCTCGAGGCCCTGGACCAACTGATCCAGAACCGGTTCGGCGAAGAGATGTGAGCTTTCCGAGCTCATATAAACATATAAAGACTTCTTTATATCCTTATTGCCTTCCCACCCGAAGCCTGCTAAACGGCGGATATGCCGTGCGCTAACGCATGTTGCATCGAACTTGCTTCATGCGACACGCTTCAGCTCTCTTTTTTGTGCATGTCGTCATCCCGGAACCGCTGCGCATCTCCGGGTGACCTGCATCAGGACGCGGCCCATCCATCGCGCGGTCATCTTCGCGCTTGCGCCAATTTTGAGACGTTTTTCAGCCTGGAGGCCTCTATGAGCACTGAAAAAGATTATGTCGTCGCCGATATCGGGCTTGCGGATTTCGGCCGCAAGGAAATTACCATCGCCGAAACCGAAATGCCGGGGCTGATGTCCTGCCGCACCGAATTCGGCGACGCAAAGCCGCTGAAGGGCGCGCGCATCACCGGCTCGCTGCATATGACCATCCAGACGGCCGTGCTCATCGAAACGCTGGTGGCGCTTGGCGCCGAAGTTCGCTGGGCCTCGTGCAACATCTTCTCGACGCAGGATCACGCCGCTGCCGCAATCGCCGCTGCCGGCGTTCCTGTTTTCGCCATCAAGGGCGAGTCGCTTGAAGATTACTGGGTCTATACCGACAAGATCTTCCAGTGGGCCGATGGCGGCCTTTCCAACATGATCCTCGATGACGGCGGCGACGCCACCATGTACATCCTGCTCGGCGCCCGCGCCGAAGCTGGCGAAGACGTGCTGTCGCATCCGCATTCCGAGGAGGAGGAAATCCTCTTCGCACAGATCAAGAAGCGCCTCGCCGCTTCGCCTGGCTGGTTCACCAAGCAGCGCGACGCGATCAAGGGCGTCACCGAGGAAACAACGACCGGCGTCAATCGCCTCTACCAGCTCAGCCAGAAGGGCCTGCTGCCCTTCCCGGCGATCAACGTCAACGACTCGGTCACCAAGTCGAAGTTCGACAACAAGTACGGCTGCAAGGAATCGCTGGTCGACGGCATCCGCCGCGGAACCGACGTGATGATGGCCGGCAAGGTCGCCGTCGTCTGCGGCTACGGCGATGTCGGCAAGGGTTCTGCCGCTTCGCTCTCCGGCGCCGGCGCCCGCGTCAAGGTAACCGAAGCCGATCCGATCTGCGCCCTGCAGGCCGCCATGGACGGTTATGAAGTCGTGCTGCTCGAGGACGTCGTTTCCTCGGCCGATATCTTCATCACTACCACCGGCAACAAAGACGTCATCCGCATCGACCACATGCGTCAGATGAAGGACATGGCGATCGTCGGCAATATCGGCCACTTCGACAACGAAATCGAAGTCGCCGCGCTGCGCAATCTCAAGTGGACCAACGTCAAGCCGCAGGTCGACCTGATCGAATTCCCCAAGGGCAACCGCATCATCCTTCTTTCCGAAGGCCGCCTGCTCAACCTCGGCAACGCCACCGGCCATCCGTCCTTCGTGATGTCGGCCTCCTTCACCAACCAGACGCTGGCGCAGATCGAGCTCTTCACCAAGCCCGATCAATATTCGAACCAGGTCTATATCCTGCCGAAGCATCTCGATGAAAAGGTCGCACGCCTGCATCTCGACAAGCTCGGCGTGAAGCTGACGGAGCTTTCCGAAGAGCAGGCTGCCTATATCGGCGTCTCGCCGAAGGGCCCGTTCAAGTCCGACCACTACAGATATTGATCTGATCGTTAATATCCACAAGATGTAGAAGCCGCGGCATTGACAAATGCCGCGGCTTATTTTTTGGGCGCTCTCTTCCCGCCGATTCCCATCCGAAGTATTGTTTTAAGACTTGATTCGTGGCGCCGGACCCCGTCCGGCCGCTCCGGAAATGGGATGTCTTGTCGTAATGCGGCACATTGAAGGACGGAGACATACCGCGGATGTCGGAACTGAAACACAGCCTGCCGGGTCAGGCGGATGATGGCGTTCGCGCCGGTCGCCGCCCGCTCATGGCGGGCCAAGAACAGCAATATGCAACGGCACACGAGGCCGCAAAGCAAGAGCATGGATCATTGGCGCGCTTTCTGAAAGCCTGCGCGGCTGGCACGGCGCTTGCCGCGCTGGCGCGGCCAGTTCTGGCCCAGACGGAGCAGCAAGCGGCGGCCGCGGCTCACCTTTTCACATCCTCGCAGGTCGTCGGCGTTTCCGTCGTCATCGGCGTCATATCGGCAGCACTGCTTTCGACATTGTGGCTGGTGCGCCAGCGCGGCAATCTGGAAAGCGAGAGCCGGGAAATCCGCTCGGCGCTGTCCGATGCCCAGCAGCGCATTTCGCAATACCAGGCGCTGATCGCCGACAAGAACCGGCGGATCGTCATCTGGGACGGCAATGCCCGTCCCGAACTGCTCGGCCAGCTTCCGCCCGAGACCGGTGCCCCGCAGGACGGCGAATTCCTGGCCTTCGGACTCTGGCTGAAGTCCCGCTCGGCCGCCGATCTGGAAAAGGCGATCGACCGGCTGCGCGATGGGGCACAGAGCTTCGACATGGTGGTCGAAACCATCCGCGATGAAATTCTCGAAGCACAGGGCCGGGTTTCCGGCGGCCGCGCCTTCGTCCGTTTTGTGGCGCTCAACAATCTGCGCGCCGAGCTTGCGGAGCTCAGGATCGAGCGCGACCGGCTGATGACCTCGATCTCGGCCTTCCAGACCATGCTCGACGCGATCGACATGCCGGCTTGGCAGCGCGATCCCGCCGGCCGCCTCACCTGGGTCAACCAGGCTTATGGCGAGGCCGTCGAAGCGCGCTCGCCGCAGCAGGCGATCAATGAAGGCCGCGAGATGCTGACGACCGTGGCGCGCGAACGCATTCGCGCGACGGTGACGCCGGAATCGCCCTTCCACGACACGATCTCGACGGTGGTGCACGGCAACCGCACCTTCTTCGACGTCGTCGACGTCAGGCTTCCCGGCGGCTCGGCCGGCATCGCAATCGATGTGTCCGACATCGAGGCGGTGCGCGCCGAGCTGGAACGGACGCTGAAGAGCCATGCCGAAACGCTCGACCATCTCGCCACGCCGGTCGCGATCTTCGACGGCGACCGCCGGCTGCAATTCTACAACCAGGCCTTCGTCGCACTCTGGGAGCTGGATATCGCCTTCCTGGAAGGCCGGCCGGACAATAGCGAGCTGCTCGAGCGGCTGCGGGCAGCCAAGAAGCTGCCGGACCAGCTCAACTGGAAGAGCTGGAAGGAAGCAGCCCTTTCCGTCTACCGCGCGCTCGACACGCAATCCGATCTCTGGCACCTGCCGAACGGGCAGACATTGCGCGTCTTTGCGACCGCCCATCCGCAGGGCGGCGCCACCTGGGTGTTCGAAAATCTGACCGAGCAGGTCGATCTCGAAACGCGCTACAACACGCTGGTCAAGGTGCAGGGCGAAACGATCGACCATCTTTCCGAAGGTGTGGCGGTGTTCGGCCCGGATGGACGCATCCGCCTGTCGAACCCGGCTTTCCGCGCACTCTGGGGGATCACCGAAACCGAAGCCAAGCCCGGCACCCATATCCGCGCGTTGGGCGAGGCCTGTGCGCCGTCCTATGACCGGCCGGACGGCTGGAAGACCTTCGCCGAGCTGATCACCAGCTTCGACGACGAACGCCGCTCGGGCCAAGGAACGCTGGAACTGTTCTCCGGCCTGGTGCTCGACTATGCGGTCATCCCGCTGCCGAATGCCCAGACCATGCTGACTTTCGTCAACATGACGGACAGCGTACGGGCCGAACGGGCGCTGACCGAGAAGAACGAAGCGCTGCGCAAGGCCGACGAGCTGAAGAACGACTTCGTCCAGCACGTCTCCTACGAGCTGCGCTCGCCGCTGACGAATATCATCGGCTTCACCGACCTGCTGCGGACGCAGGGCGTCGGGCCGCTGAACGAACGGCAGGCCGAATATATCGACCATATCTCGACCTCGTCCTCGGTTCTTTTGACGCTCGTCAACGACATTCTCGACCTCGCGACCGTCGATGCCGGCATCATGCGGCTCAACTATGCGGATATCGATCTCAACGACCTGCTCGACGACGTCTCGATGCAGATCGCCGATCGCCTGCATGAAAGCGGCGTCGCGCTCGAAATCACCGCGCCGGCCTATCTCGGTTCGATCGTCGCCGACCCGCAACGGCTGAAGCAGATCCTTTTGAAGCTGCTTTCCAACGCGGCGAATTTCTCTCCCGAGGGCACCTCGATCTCGCTGGAATGCCATCGCGAAGGCACGGATTTCGTTTTCGCCGTCAGCGATCGCGGCCCCGGCATCTCACCCGATATGATCGCCACCGTCTTCGACCGCTTTGCGACCGGAGCGAAAAGCGGCAAACGCGGCGGTGCCGGCCTCGGCCTCTCGATCGTCGACAGCTTTGTCAGCCTGCATCATGGCGACGTGACGATCGACAGCGAGCCGGGCAAGGGCACGACCGTCGTCTGCCGCATTCCCTCGGTCGATATCCCGCATTCAGCTGCCGCCGAATGACGACCGGCGATACGATCTCGGTTTTTCTGAAGGACGAAGCGGCAACGATCCGCTTCGGCGACGATCTGGCGCTCGCCCTGAAAGCCGGCGATTGCCTGGCTCTTTCCGGCGATCTCGGCGCGGGCAAATCCTCACTCGCCCGTGCGATCCTGCGCGCCATGGCCGATGACGAGGGGCTCGAAGTCCCAAGCCCGACCTTTACGCTGGTGCAATCCTACGATCTGCGCATTCCGGTTTCGCACTTCGATCTCTACCGGCTCGGCGATCCGGCCGAATTGACGGAGCTCGGATTCGACGAGGCCCTGGAGAACGGCATCTGTCTCGTCGAATGGCCCGAGATGGCTGAGGGCGAACTGCCGGCCGATCGCATCGCACTAAGGCTGGACCAGGACGGCAGCGGCCGCCGGGCAACGATCAAAGCCGCAGAGCCGCAGGCCTCACGCATCCGCAGGGTCCTGGCGATCCGTGCCTTCCTCGACGAAGCCGGCTTTCCCACTGTCAAACGCCGCTTCCTGACCGGCGATGCTTCGCTGCGCGCCTATGAGGCGATCTATCTGGACGCTGCCCCGCGAAAAATACTGATGGATTGGCGCCCGCATCCCGAGGGACCGCCGGTCCATGACGGCAAGTCCTATCCCAAGGTCGCGCATCTGGCACAAAACGCCTATCCTTTCGTTGCGATTGCCGATGCCTTGCGCGAGCGCGGTTTTGCAACGCCGGAGATTTATCAGGTCGATTATGAGCAGGGTATCCTGCTGATCGAGGATCTCGGCACCGAAGGCGTGCTCGATGACGACGGGCAGCCGATCGCCGAACGTTACCGGCAAAGCGTCGCCTGCCTTGCCCATCTTCATTCCATGCAGATCCCTCAGAATATCCCGGTGTCTGCAACGCACACGCATCACATTCCGGACTTCGACCGCACGGCAATGAAGATGGAAGTGCAGCTTGTGCTCGATTGGCATATTGCCTGGAAGCGCGGCACACCTCCCACCGATATCGAACGGGCGGAGTATCTGGCGATCTGGGACGCGCTCATCGACGAGCTCGCGACAGCCGAGAAGAACCTGCTGCTGCGCGACTTCCACTCGCCGAACATTATCTGGCGCGATGAGAAAAGCGGTATTGGCAAAATCGGCATCATCGACTTCCAGGATGCGATGATCGGCCCGACCGCCTATGACCTGGCTTCCATCGTCCAAGATGCGCGGGTCACGATCAAACCGGCGCTCTTCCGGCAGCTGATGGATGATTATCTCGCCCTTCGCCGTGCCCAAGGCGGCTTTGACGAAGCCGAATTCATGAAGGCCTGGGCGATCATGTCTGCGCAGCGCAATTGCAAGCTCGCCGGTCTTTGGGTGCGGCTGTTGCAGCGCGACGGGAAGCCCGGCTATCTCAAGCATATGCCGCGAACGCTCGCCTATCTCCAGGTCGCATTCGAGCACGAAGCGCTTGCCCCCTTGCGTGATTGGTGCGCAAGGGCTGGAATAGGCCAAAGCGAATCATAAGTTCCGGATCAGGATGACAATCAGACAAGCCATGGTACTGGCCGCGGGTCTTGGAACCCGTATGCGCCCGATCACCGACACGATCCCGAAGCCGCTGGTGAAAATCGACGGCAAGCCGATGATCGACTATGCGCTGGATTCGCTGGTTGCGGCTGGCGTCGAACGGGCCGTCGTTAACGTTCACCACTTTGCCGGCCAGATGCTCGACCATCTCGAGGCCTATCGCGGCCTCGACATCATCATCTCAGACGAGCGGGAAGCACTGATGAATTCCGGCGGCGGGCTGGCGAAGGGTTTGAACCTGCTCGATCGCGAGAACGTTTTCGTCATGAATGCCGATCTCTTCTGGATCGGCGAACAGCTCGGGCGACCGACGAACTTGCAGCGCTTAGCCGGATTCTTCGATGCCGAACGCATGGACATGGCGCTTCTCTGTGTGAGGATCGAGGATACGACGGGTCACAACGGCAAGAACGATTTCGGCATGGCGGCCGACGGCCGGCTGGCGCGGTATCGCGACGATCCGTCCAATCCCGTCGTCTATGCCGGCGCGATCGTCATGAACCCGTCGCTGCTCGACGATGCGCCAAAGGATGCCTTCAATCTCAATATTTATTTCGACAAGGCGATCGCGCGCGGGCGACTTTTCGGCATGCTGCTCGAGGGCCACTGGCTGACGGTGGGAACGCCGGAGGCAATCGGCGAGGCGGAGGAAACGATCCGACGGCTGCGGGCGTTCGCGTGAGATATGGCGGAGCGGTACCAGCCACGCATTCTGACGATCCCGGCGGGCCTCTCCTTCCTGAAAATGCTGGCGACGAGGCTTTGCGACGGCCGGCTGACGCCGCTGTTCCGGCATGAGGCCGATGATCCGCTGTCGCTTTCCAGGGTAACGATCTACCTGCCGACGCGGCGCGCCGTGCGTGTGCTGCGCTCGGAATTCGTCGATCTGCTTGGCGGCCGCTCGGCGATCCTGCCTGTTATTCGTCCCCTCGGCGAAACCGACGACGACAGCGGCTATTTCGACGAGGCGCTGCCGGCAACGATCGATCTCGCCCAGCCGCTGTCGAATACGGCCCGCCTGCTGGAGCTTGCGCGCCTCATTCTCGCCTGGCGCAACAAACTGCCGGAGATCGTCCGCCACATTCATTCGGACTCGCCGCTCGTTGCGCCGGCAAGCCCGGCGGATGCGATCTGGCTCGCCCGCAACCTCGCGGAACTGATCGATTCCATCGAAACCGAAGACCTCGACTGGTCGGAGCTGTCGAAACTCGACACCGGCGATTATGCCGCCTGGTGGCAGCTGACGGCGGAATTCCTGCAGATCGCCAGCGCCTTCTGGCCGGAGCGGCTTTCCGAGCTCGAAAAATCCTCACCAGCGCGACACCGAAACGCCATTCTCCGGGCCGAAGCAAAAAGGCTTTCGGCGACGAAGCCCGCTGGGCCGATCATCATTGCCGGTTCGACGGGCTCCGTTCCTGCCACCGCCGATCTGATCGCCGCCGTCGCCAATATGCCCGAAGGCGTGATCGTGCTTCCGGGCCTTGATCTTTCCATGCCTGAAAGGCACTGGCAGATGGTGGCGCCGGAGCTTTCACCGGGCCAGCATGCCAATCCCGCAAGCCGCAGCCACCCGCAATATGGCCTGTCATCGCTGCTCAAGCGACTGAAGCTCACGCGCGCCGACGTCAGGCTCCTCGACAGGCCGGAAGCCGATCTTGACCGGCGCGCCGAAATCCTGTCCCGGGCACTCGTACCGGCGGAGGCGACCAGCGATTGGGGCACTTGGAAGAGCGAGCTGCCCGAGGGCGCGTTTTCTTCAGCTTTCGCCGATGTTTCGCTGATCGAAGCCGCGAACGAACGCGAGGAAGCGACGACGATTGCCATTGCGCTCCGGTTGGCGTTGGAAAGACCGGGGCAGGACGGCGAAAGCCGGGCGGCGCTCATCACGCCGGACCGGAATCTCGCTCGCCGGGTGATGGCCGAGCTTTCCCGCTTCGGCATCCTCGCCGACGATTCGGCCGGCACTCCGCTTGCGGCCACGCCGCAGGGTACGCTTCTGCAATTGCTGCTGGAGGCGGCATTGCGCCCGGGCGATCCGGTGGCGATTGTCTCGCTGCTCAAACATCCGCTGGCCCGCTTCGGCCTTGAACGCGCCACATTGATTTCCGCCACCGAGGCGCTCGAGCTGCTGGCACTGCGCGGCGGCGTGACGGAGGTGGATATCAGCAGACTCGAGCCGCTGCTCACCCATCAGCTTGCCGAACAGGCTGAGGATAGGCACCCGCCGCAATGGCGAAAAGCGCTTACGCCGGACGCCGCCGATGCCGCTTACGACCTTGCACGCCGGGTCACACAAGCGACCGAGCCGCTGGCTTCGGCCTTGATGCGGCACCGGCCGGAAGATCGCGGCAGGACGGCCAGTTTTACCTTGTCCGAATGGGCGGAGCGCACCGGCCGCTCGCTTGAAGCGGTGGCGGCCGATCCGCATGGCAATCTCGCCGATCTCTGGTCGGGCGAAGCCGGCGATGCGCTTGCCGCCCTGCTCGGTGAAGTGATCGACACCAACGGCCAGATGGAGGCCGATGGACCGCAATGGATCGACATCATGGCAGCCCTTGCCGCCGGTCATGCGGTGAAGCCGCGGGCGCTCAGCCATCCCCGCCTCTTCATCTTCGGCACGCTGGAAGCCCGCCTGCAGAGCGTCGATACGATGATCCTCGGCGGCCTGAACGAGGGCACCTGGCCGGGGCAGACCGCCAACAATCCCTTCATTCCGCGCATGATGAAGACGGAGATCGGCCTTGAGCCGCCGGAACGGCGCATCGGTCAACTGGCGCATGACTTCGAGATGGCGAACGGCACGCGCCATCTGATCTATTCGCGCGCGCTACGCCAGGGCTCGACGCCAACGGTCGCCTCGCGCTGGCTGCAGCGGCTGCTGGCGCTTGCCGGAGAGGCCTTCGAAGCGGAATTGAAGGGACGCGGCAACCGCTTCCTCCAATGGGCCGGCCTGATCGACCGGGGCGAGCCCCAGGCCCCGGCGCAGCGGCCTTCGCCGAAACCGCCGCTGACGCTGCAGCCGACATCCTACTCTTTCAGCGAAGTCGGACGGCTGCGCCGGGACCCTTATGCCATCTATGCCCGCCGCATTCTGCGGCTCGATCCCGTCGATGCGTTCAACCGCGATCCGGGAGCGGCCGAACGCGGCACGCTCTACCACACGATCATCGACCGGTTCATTCGCGAAGGACATGTCGCCGGCACGCCGGATGCGGCAGCGGCGATGGAGCGCATTCTTTCCGAGCTCTTCGACATGCAGCAGCTGCCGCCGCATATCGATGCGGTGTGGCGGCCGCGATTTCGCGCCGTGGCCGGCGCCTTCCTCGACTGGGAGGCCGGACGGCGGCCCGGCATCCGCAAGACGCTGACGGAGGTGCGGGGCGGCGTCGAACTGGAAGCGATCAATATCCGGCTCAACGGTGTTGCCGACCGGATCGACGTCACCGGACCGCAGGCCGCCGATATCATCGACTACAAGACAGGCTACAATCCCTCGCCGACACAGGCACGGGTGCTTCTCGATCCGCAGCTAGCGCTCGAAGCGGCGGCCCTGAGCGCCGGTGCCTTCCGCGATGCCGGCAGTCTCGTGCCGCAGGACCTGCTTTATGTCCGCCTGCGGCCGGGACGCCGTTTTCAGGTCGACACCGTCAACAACGAAAGTTCGGCGCGCAGCGACAAGGCGAAATCGGCGATGGATCTCGCCGAAGAATCGATCGATCAGCTGGTCAAGTTCGTGAGCTTGCTGCAGTCCGGCGAGAAAGGCTTTACCTCGCGGCTGATCCCGGCACAGCAATTCGATTTCGGCGGCGATTATGATCACCTCGCCCGCGTTTCCGAATGGTCGACGGCAGAAACCGAAGAAGGCGGCGGTGATGAGTGACGTGACCGCGCTTCCCAATGACGATGATCCGGGCGCCTGGATCGGCTGGACGACGATCCAGCAGGCGATCGCCTCCGATCCCGAGCGCTCGGCATGGGTCTCGGCCAATGCCGGCTCCGGCAAGACGCATGTGCTGACCCAGCGCGTCATCCGGCTTTTGCTTGCCGGTGCGCGGCCTTCCGCCATTCTATGCCTCACCTATACCAAGGCTGCCGCTTCCGAAATGTCGAACCGCGTCTTCGAACGGCTGGCGGACTGGGTGGTGCTTGACGATGAAGACCTTAGCCGGCGGATTACCCAGATCGAGGGGACCACTCCCGACGGAATAAAGCTTGCCGAGGCCCGCCGGCTGTTTGCGAAGGCGCTGGAGACACCGGGTGGACTGAAGATCCAGACCATCCATGCCTTTTGCGAGGCGCTGCTGCATCAGTTCCCGCTGGAGGCCAATGTCGCCGGGCATTTCTCGGTTCTGGACGACCGCGCGGCGGAAGCACTGCTGTCCGATGCGCGCCGAGCACTGCTGACGGCGACCGCGCCGGAGGGAGACAGCGCCCTTGCCGAGGCATTCGCCTATGTGCTCGATCTCGGCGACGAATCCGGCCTGGAAAATCTGCTCGGCGACATCGTCGCCAACCGCAACGCCATCCGTCGTTTCACGGCAACGGCCGAACGGCGGGGCGGCATCGAGGTGGTTTTGCGCGAAAGACTTGGTCTTGCCCCCGATGACACGGAGAGCCGGATCGCGGCGCAATATTGGCCGTTGCCGGAGCTTTCCGGCGGCATGCTGGAGCTTTATCTGTCGCTTGCCGATCAGAGGGGCGGCGCGAAGGCACAGGAAGTTGCCTATGGTCTCAGGCTTGCCGGGCGGGAACGTGACGACGCAAAACGCGCCGAGTTTCTCGAGAAAATCTTTCTGACGGTGAAGGGCGAGCCGAAGGCGGATTCGCAATTCACGGTTAAGGCGATGCTTGCCGAAGCGCCGCAGCTGGCGGGCGCCATTGCTGCTGCCCGCGCCCATGTCGCTGCAAGCCGCGACCGGCTGAAACTGATACGGATGTATGGCGCGACGCATGCCGCGCTGGTGCTGGCAGAGCGGCTCAATCACGACTATGAGGAGCTGAAGAAGCAGCGCAGCCAACTCGATTTCGAGGATCTAATCACCCGCACCGCCGACCTGCTGACGAAAAGCGGCGTCGGTCCCTGGATCCATTACAAGCTCGATCGCGGCATCGATCATATCCTCGTCGACGAAGCGCAGGATACCAGCCCGATCCAGTGGAGCGTCATCCAGTCGCTCGCCGAGGATTTCTTCTCCGGCGAAAGCGCCCGTCCGATCGTGCGCACGCTCTTTGCCGTCGGCGACGAGAAACAGTCGATCTATTCCTTTCAAGGCGCGCGGCCTGAGCGTTTTTCCGAGGAAAGCGACCGGACGCGACGGCGCGTCTCCGACAGCGGGCAAAACTTTTCCTCTGTGCGGCTGCCGCTTTCCTTCCGCTCTACCGCGGATGTGCTCGAAGCCGTCGACCACATATTCGGGGAACCCGACAATTCGCGCGGCCTCAGCGCGCTCGGCGAACCGGTCGTGCATCGCTCCAGCCGCATCGGACATCCCGGCGCCGTGGATCTTTGGGAAATGGTCGCGCCCGAGGCGGTGGTCAAGGAAGAGGACTGGACGGCGCCCTTCGACGCAACGCCGGAAAGCGCGCCGGCCGCAATCCTGGCACGACGGATCGCCCATTCGATCGGTACGCTTGTCGGCCGCGAGACGATTGTCGACAAAGGCAAAGAGCGCCTGATCGAAGCCGGCGACATCCTGGTGCTGGTGCGCAAGCGCGACGCCTTCGTCAATGCCTTGACACGCGCCTTGAAACGCCGCGGCGACATTCCGGTCGCCGGCGCCGACAGGCTGGTGCTGACCAGCCATATCGCCGTGCAGGATCTGCTGGCGCTCGGTCGTTTCCTGCTGCTGCCGGAGGACGATCTTTCGCTCGCCGCCGTGCTCAAGAGCCCGCTTTTCGATCTTTCCGAGGACGACATCTTTGCTATCGCCGCGCTACGCGGTGACAATGAGAGCGTCTGGCACCATCTCAAACGCTTCGCCGCCGACGGCACCGAGCGTTTCAGCGCGGCCGTGGAGAGGCTGGAGCTGTTCCTTCGCCAATCCAGAAGCCTGTCGGTTCATGATTTCTATGCGCGTGTGCTGGGCAGCCATGGCGGGCGGCGGCAATTCCTTGCCAGGCTCGGCACCGAGGTCAGCGATATCCTCGACGAATTCCTGACTTTCACCCTCGACCATGAGAGCTCCGGCCTTACCGGGCTGCAATCCTTCATCTCGGCGCTGGAGCTCGAAGCCCCGGTGGTCAAGCGCGAGCAGGACAAGGGGCGCAACGAGGTGCGGATCATGACCGTGCATGCCTCCAAGGGTCTCGAGGCACCGATCGTCTTCCTGGTCGACGGCGGTTCGAAGGCCTTCACCCATACCCATCTGCCGAAACTTCGCCTGATCGAGACCGATGCCGACGAACCGCCGATGCCCGTCTGGGTTCCCGTCTCCGATCTCGCCAATTCGCTGACCCAGAACGACGCCGTCCGTATCCAGATGCTGGCGGAGGAAGAGTACCGCCGATTGCTCTACGTCGCCATGACGCGTGCCGCCGACCGGCTGGTCGTCTGCGGCTATCGCGGCGTGCGTCTCAACAACGACACCTGGCATATGATGATTTCGACGGCACTGCGCGACGACCATCCGCATGTCGAGGCGACGACATTCTCCAGTCCCGATGGCGAATGGCCGGGTATCGAATGGCGTGTGCCGCGGGTGGAGCGAAGCTTCGAGCGCATCGACCGCAGCCAGGAGCGCAACAGCGAGGAGAGACTGCCGGACGGCCTGTTGCGGCCATTGCCGCCGCAGGCCGAGCTGCCCCGGCCGCTCAGCCCCTCCGGCGCCGGCACGATCATCGACGAAGACGAGGGCGGTTTGCTCGTCGTTTCGCCACTGTTCGGCGAGAAGGAGCGCAGCGATCGGTCTCTGGAGAAGGGTCGGCTGATCCATCGCATGCTGCAGGCGCTTCCCGAAATCCCGCCTGCTGAACGAGCTGATGCCGCAGGCCGCTATGCCGAACGGGCGGCGCGGTTCTGGCCGGAAGCCGAACGGCGCAAGCTGGTCGATTCGGTTCTGAAACTATTGAACGAAGAGGGTCTGCAGGCCGTCCTCGGTGACGAGGCCCAGCCCGAGGTCTCGATCATGGGAACATTGACTCTTGAGGACAGGCGCTATGCCGTCTCCGGCCGCATCGACCGGCTCGCCGTCTTTGCCGATCGTGTCGTCATCCTCGATTACAAGACCAATCGGGTGCCGCCGGCGACGGAGGCGGCTATTCCCTTCGCGCACCGGGCGCAGCTGGCGATCTATCGCGAGATCCTGGCGCCGCTCTATCCCGGCAAGCCAATCGAGTGCATGCTTGTCTACACCGAGAACGCCTCGCTTTATACGCTGAGCGAAAAGGCGCTCGGTTTGGCGCTTGCAGCGGTCAAGACAAAGTGAAATACCGGACATTGAAAATTCGGCACCGCACCATCACATGTGGTTCAACACCCGAGGTAAAGGAGCAGCCCATGGCTACCGTGAAAGTCGATATCAACAATTTCCAGTCGGAAGTTCTGGAATCTGCAGAGCCCGTCGTCGTCGATTTCTGGGCTGAATGGTGCGGCCCGTGCAAGATGATTGCGCCGAGCCTTGAAGAGATCTCCGTCGAGATGGAAGGCAAGGTCAAGGTCGCCAAGCTGAATATCGATGAGAACCCGGAACTCGCCGCACAGTTCGGTGTGCGCTCCATTCCGACCCTGGCAATTTTCAAGGGCGGCGAAGTCGCCGATATTTCTGTCGGCGCCAAAGCGAAGACCGCGCTTTCGAACTGGATTTCCAGCGCCGCCTGATATCGCCCAGTTCACATTAACGAAAAAGCCCGGCTCGACCGGGCTTTTTTCATTTCGTATTCTTCATTTCGCCCATCACTTGGGCGGCGTGCCGTTGTCGGAAAGCACATCGCCGACGAGATAGAGAGAGCCGCCGACGAGGATGCGCGGGGGTAGACCCTCCGGATCGAGGACGGCTTTTATGGCTTCCAGCGCATCGCCGACGGTCGACATCGGTTCGGCAACCAGGCCGGCATCATAGGCGGCGTTCGACAAGATCACCGGGTCGATCATCGCATCGCTGTTGCGGATCGGCACGCAGAAAACCTTCTCGACCAAGCCGGCAAAGGCCTTGAAATAGCCGACCGGGTCCTTGGTGTTGATCATGCCGATAATCAGGAAAAGCGGCCGCGACTGGCGCTCTTCGAAATTGGCCATGGCTTCGGCGATCACTTCGCCCGCACCGGGATTGTGCCCCCCATCGATCCAGATCTCGGCGCCGGCGGGCGCATGCGCCAGCAGCCGGCCTTCGCCCAGGCGCTGCAGCCGGCCCGGCCATTCGACGGAATTCATCGCCTTTTCCATCATCGTCTCGGTGACGGTAAAACCCGCCGCCTTGACGGCGCGAATGGCGGCGGCGGCATTGGCATATTGATGGCGGCCGGGAAGGCGCGGCAGGGGCAGGTCGGCAAGACCGAATTCGTCCTGATAGACGAGCCGGCCATATTCCTCATGCGCCATGAAATCCTGCCCGAAGACGGCGCTCGGGCAATGCAGCCGTTCGGCCGTCGACATCAGCACGTCGAGTGCGGCGTCGTATTCCTGGTGGCCGATGACGACGGGAAGCCCCGGCTTCATGATGCCGGCCTTTTCGGCGGCGATCAATTCGACCCTATCGCCGAGATAGGGCTGGTGATCCAGCGAGATCGGCATGATCACCGAAACCGCCGGATCGGAAATGACATTGGTGGCATCGAACCGGCCGCCGAGACCGACTTCGATGATCGCGGCATCGGCCGGCTGTTCGGAAAATAGGATGAAGGTGACCGCCGTCAGGATTTCGAAGACGGTAATGTGCTGTCCGGCATTGGCATCGGCCACCCGGCGCAGGGCCTCGGCAAAGACGGCGTCATCGACAAGCTGCCCGCGCCCGCCCGCCACACCGATGCGATAACGCTCGTGCCAATTGACGAGATGCGGCGAGGTGTGAACATGAGCGCTGTAGCCGCCGGCTTCGAGCAGAGCGCGGCAGAAGGCGGTGACCGACCCCTTGCCGTTGGTGCCGGCGACATGGATCACCGGCGGCAGTTTTCGGTGCGGATTGCCGAGCACATCGAGAAGACGGGTGATGCGATCGAGAGACAGATCAAAACCCTTGGGATGCAATCCCATGAGCTTGTCGATCTCCTGTGCTGCCTCACTCACCGCGGTTTGGCCTCTGGGTATCAATTCGGCACCCCGCCTGCTTATCGGTTATCAGGCGCTCGCCGCCAGGGCGATCGTACCGCTATTCATGTCGTTCGCCGCTGACACCGGCTTCTTCGTCAGAATCTTCAGAACGCGCGCCAGCGTTTCCGGGATATCGTGACGTTTGACGACCATATCGACCATACCATGCTCCAGCAGATATTCGGAGGTCTGGAAGCCTTCGGGCAGTTTTTCGCGCAAGGTCTGCTCGATGACGCGCTTGCCGGCAAAGCCGATTTCGGCGCCCGGTTCCGCCAGATGAATATCGCCGAGCATGGCATAGGAGGCCGTGACGCCGCCTGTGGTCGGATTGGTCAGGACGACGATATAAGGCTGACCGGATTCCTTCAGCAGGTCAACGGCAACCGTCGTGCGCGGCAGCTGCATCAGCGACAGGATGCCTTCCTGCATGCGCGCGCCGCCGGAGGCGGGGAACATCACCAGCGGGCACTTTTCAGACGTCGCACGCTCGAAAGCCTTGACGATGGCCTCGCCGGCAGCCATGCCGAGCGAACCGCCGATAAAGTTGAATTCGTGCACGACCGCCACGAGCTTCAGTCCCTGCACCTTCCCGAGCCCGGCGAGGATGGTATCCTCCTGTTCGGTCTTCAGGCGGCTGTCGCGCAGGCGATCGCTATATTTCTTCGAATCGCGGAACTTCAGCGGGTCCTGGGCGACCTTCGGCTGCGGCAGCGATTCATATTCGCCATTGTCGAACAGATCTGCCAAGCGGGCCTTGGCCGGCATCTTCATGTGATAGCCGGAGGCCGGAATGACCCATTTGTTGCCTTCCAGATCCTTGTGGAAGACCATCTCGCCGGTTTCCGGGCACTTGATCCAGAGGTTCTCCGGCACTTCGCGACGGCCCAGCATGGAATTGATCCGCGGGCGAACGTAGTTGGTGATCCAGTTCAACTCGAATACTCCTGATTGACTAAAGCCCGTCACGATCTTTCAGATCGCTTGCCACGCTTTCGGTCTTTGTGTTCCCGCATGTCGTTGCCGCCAAACCGCTGTGCGACATGCTTTGACGCCAATGTGGGAAAACTATTCGGCAGCAACAAGGCGCGCCGAACGTGTTCCCGTGGAAAGGCCGCGCACCAGCGTGGCAACAGCCTGAACCGTGTCCGCCGTTGCCTTGCCGTCACTCGTCAGGCTGGTCGCGACCTGATTGACGATGGCGGTGCCGACGACGACGCCATCGGCCGAACCGCCGATGACCTTAGCATGTTCCGCCGTCTTGACGCCGAAGCCGACGCAGACGGGCAGTTGGGTGTGCTGCTTGATGCGTTCGACCGCGCCCGAAACCAGCGATGGATCCGGCAGCGCCGAACCGGTGATGCCGTTCATCGAGACGTAGTAGACGAAGCCGGAGGTATTCTTCAAAACCTTCGGCAGGCGCTTCTCATCCGTCGTCGGCGTCGCCAGGCGGATGAAATTGATGCCTTTGCGGATCGCCGGGATGCAGAGTTCGTCGTCCATTTCAGGCGGCAGATCGACGACGATCAGGCCGTCAATGCCGGCAGCAATCGCATCGTCGAGGAATTTCTCGACGCCGTAAATATAGATCGGATTGTAGTAGCCCATCATCACGATCGGCGTGGCGTCGTTGGTCTTGCGGAAATCGGCCGCCAGCTGCAGCGTCTTCTTCAGCGTCTGGCCGCCTTTCAGCGCACGCTGACCGGCGAGCTGGATCGCCGGGCCGTCGGCCATCGGATCGGAAAAGGGCATGCCGAGCTCGATTATGTCGGAGCCCGCCTCCGGCAGCGCCTTCATGATGCCGAGAGAGGTATCGTAGTCAGGATCGCCGCCCATGAAATAGGTCACAAGCGCCGGACGGCCCTCGGCCTTCAGCTCGGCAAAGCGTTTGTCCATGCGTGCGGTCATGTCTTACAGTCCCATTCCCAGAATCTTGCCGACGGTGAAGATATCCTTGTCGCCGCGGCCGGAGAGGTTCATCAGGATGATCTCGTCCTTGCCCATCGTCGGTGCGCGCTTGATCACCTCGGCAATCGCATGCGCGGCCTCGAGCGCCGGGATAATGCCTTCGAGGCGGGTCAGGGTCTGGAAGGCCTCGAGCGCTTCGTGATCCATGATCGGTACATAATCGACGCGGCCGATATCGCTGAGCCAGGAATGTTCGGGGCCGATGCCGGGATAATCGAGACCGGCCGAAATCGAATGGCCTTCCTTGATCTGGCCGTCGCCATCCTGCAGCAGATAGGTGCGGTTGCCGTGCAGCACACCCGGCGAACCGGCGGTGATCGACGCGCAATGTTCGTCGCCCTGCAGGCCCTTGCCGCCGGCTTCGACGCCGACGATCTTCACTGTCGGATCATCGAGGAAAGGATGGAAAATGCCGATCGCGTTCGAACCGCCGCCGACGGCAGCGATGACGAGATCCGGCAGGCGGCCTTCGGCTGCCAGCATCTGCTCTTTCGCTTCGGTGCCGATCACCGACTGAAAATCGCGGACCATCTCCGGATAGGGATGCGGACCCGCCGCCGTTCCGATCAGGTAGTAGGTATCCTCGACATTGGTGACCCAGTCGCGGAGCGCCTCGTTCATCGCATCTTTCAGCGTGCCGCTGCCGGCCGTCACCGGCTTCACTTCCGCGCCGAGCAGCTTCATGCGGAAAACATTCGGCGCCTGACGCTCGACGTCGGTGGCGCCCATATAGACCACGCAGGGCAGGCCGAAGCGGGCGGCAACTGTGGCGGAGGCAACTCCATGCTGGCCGGCGCCGGTTTCGGCGATGATCCGGGTCTTGCCCATGCGCTTGGCAAGCAGGATCTGGCCGATGCAGTTGTTGATCTTGTGCGAGCCGGTGTGGTTCAGCTCCTCACGCTTGAAATAGATCTTCGCGCCGCCGAGTTCGGCCGTAAGCCGCTCGGCGAAATAGAGCGGGCTCGGGCGGCCGATATAATGGGCGCCGAGATGCTTCAATTCGGCCTGGAATGCCGGATCGTTCTTCGCCCTGTCCCATTCGTCCTGCAGATCGAGGATCAGCGGCATCAACGTTTCGGCAACGAAACGACCGCCATAGATGCCGAAGCGGCCGTCTTCATCAGGCCCGGAACGGAAGGAATTCGGTTTAGGCGTCTCGTTCACTCTCAACTCCCTGAGGCCATGACAGGCGCATCCGCCTCGTCGACCGCATCGAAAAATTCATCGATCATTGCGACGTTCTTCACGCCAGGCGCAGTTTCGACGCCCGAGGAGACGTCGATACCACGTGCCTTGGTATTCGCCAGCGCATCAGCGACATTGTTCTTGTTCAGACCGCCTGACAGCATGTAGTCGATGCTGCCGTCGAGCCAGCTCAGAAGGCTCCAGTCGAAGGAAATGCCGTTACCACCCGGCAATTCGGAACCCTTCGGCGCTTTTGCATCGAAGAGGAAACGATCGGCGATGCCGATATAGGCCTCGACGCGTTTCAGATCGTCGGCGGTGCGCACCGAAAATACCTTCATGACCGGCAGACCGTAGAGCGCCTTTATGGTCAGCACATGTTCGGGGCTCTCATTGCCGTGGAGCTGCAGGATATCCGGCTTCAACAGCGAGACGATCTCGTCTAGTTCGTCATTGCTGGGATCGACGACGACGGCGACGATCTTCGCTTTGCCACGCGCGGGCTCGGCAAGTTTTGCCGCCAAGTCCGGCTCGATATAACGTGGGCTCTTTTCGAAGAAAATAAAACCGATATGGGTCGCGCCGCGCGTCAGCGCGCGATCGACAGCATCAGGCGTCCTCAAGCCGCAGATCTTGATATCCGGTCTCATGGCAGCGAAGTGACACGAAACGCGGCAAGAGTCGAGCCAATTTGCATGGAAAGCTGTATTTAGAGCGGCCTTCGGCAAAAGCGCTTAGCGATCTTTCAGGTTCGCTCCTCGCGCTTTAGCCCTTTGTTTTTACGCATGTCGTTTGCGGCAAAAGCGCTCAGCGCTTGCCTGGCAAAACCGCTGCACACTTTTGCGCGACATGCTCTAATCGAAATCAATGGCGTGCAGCTGGCTGCCATGCCGCTTCAGCCAGGATTTCGCTTCGTCCATCCCGGGGCAAAGCTTCCGGCAGAGCGCCCAGAAGTGCGGGCCGTGGTTCATTTCCTTGAGATGGGCGACCTCATGGGCGGCGAGATAATCGATCACCGAGGGCGGCGCCATAACGATGCGCCAGGAAAAGCTCAAATTTCCCTCCGACGAGCACGAGCCCCAACGGCTGCGCGTGTCCTTCATCGAGATCGAGCGGATCGGCGCCCGGATCGTTCCGGCATGCATCGTCGCGAGCTTCACCAGCTCTGCGCGCGCCTCCTTCTTGAGAAAGGCCGCGATGCGCCGTCCGATATGTTCCTCCATGCCGCTGACGCGCAGCACCGGTCTGCCGTCTATCGAAACCGCCTCCGTCAGCCCGCGCAAGCTGCCGGTATGCTGGATGCGATGGGAAACGCCGCGAAAAAGAATTTCGCCGCCGTCGCGAAGGCCGGCATCGGTCGAAAACTTGGCAAGTTTGGTCAGCAGCCAACCCTGGTGCCGATCGAGAAAGGCATTGACCTCGCGCGCCGCAAGACCCTTCGGCACTGTCATCTTCAAGGCCCGGCCGCCCGGCTCGATGCGCAAGGTAATGCGGGTCGCCCGGTCATGCTGCTTGATGGTCAACGGCATCAGCCGGCCGGCCACCTCCAGCGTCCGCGTTTCGGGCGGCGCCGGTTTCCGCGCTTTCGGCCTTGTCTTCAGAAGCGAGAACATGGGTGTTTTCTATCCGATTCGCCGAGGGAGCGGACATAGAAAAACCGGCATCGGAAGATGCCGGTCATCAATTCAGCGTTCAGGCCTTCAAGGCGTCTGGTATTCGGCGACCGGGCCGTTGTCGTCACGCTTGGCGTTCTTGCGGTCACGCATGAAGCGATCGAACTCTTCCTGGTCCTTGGCGCGGCGAAGTTCGCGCATGTAGGCGTCGAATTCCTCGCGCATTTCATCGAGCTTGCGGCGCTCTTCCTCGATCCGGTCGATCTCGGCCTTGCGCCAGTCGTCGAAGGCGACGTTGCCGGTCGAGAAATGCGGGCGGTGACGGCCGTTCGAGCGGCGGCAGGAGGCAAAGAAGCCATCGGTCGCCTGGTTGACGTCACGCTTGAAGCCGCGCAGACGGTCGCCGAAGATGATGTAGGCAAGCATGGCAAGACCCAGAGGCCAGAAAACCATGAAGCCGAGAATCATCAGGGCAATGGTAGCCGGAGTCCAATCCGGTCGAAGCAATGCTGACTGGTTCATCGTGCGGGTATCCCTCGCTTTCCGCGCCCGGCAGAATACCGAACGCTGAAATCGATGTGGTTACCGCAATAACCGCCTTCAAGACGATTGCCCGCGAAATCGGACAAGGCCTTGAATCCGTTTTGCTAATTCAGATATCCCTGATTCAGCCCGCCCGGCCGCCCTTGATGACACGCGGGACCGGAGGCTTAATGGCAGAACGCGAATGCTGGCGGACGAAATCGATGATGCGCGGCGCGATCTCGCGGCGGAAACGCGAACCATTGAAAACACCATAATGGCCGACATCCGGCTGAAGATAGTGCATGCGCATATCATCGGGAATGTTCACGCAGATGGTCTGCGCCGCCTTTGTCTGGCCGACCCCGGAGATATCGTCATTCTCACCTTCGACGGTCAGAAGCGCCACATTGCGAATCGCCGCCGGATCAACGCGTTTGCCGCGATGCATCAGTTCGCCCTTCGGCAGTGAATGCTTGATGAAGACCTCCTCCACCGTCTGCAGATAGAATTCGGCGGTCAGATCCATAACGGCGAGATATTCGTCGTAGAAATCGCGATGTCTTTCCGGCTCGCCGTCGTTCTTCACGAGATGCATGAAGAATTCCTTGTGCGCGACGAGGTGGCGATCAAGATTCATCGACATGAAGCCCGAGAGCTGCAGGAATCCCGGATAGACCGGGCGCATGAAGCCCGGCTGCGGCCAGGGCACGTTCATGATGACATTGTCGGAGAACCACTGCAGCGATCGCTCCTGGGCGAGCTTATTGACTGCCGTCGGGTTGATGCGCGTGTCGATCGGGCCGCCCATCAGCGTCATCGACGCCGGCGAAAGCGGATCCCTGGCTTCTTCCATCACCGCAGCGGCTGCCAGCACCGGAACAGAAGGCTGACAGACGGCGATGACATGGGTGTCGTGACCGAGGAAATGCAGCATCTCGATGACATAGTCGACGTAATCGTCGAAATCGAACGTGCCTTCCGTCATCGGCACCATGCGGGCGTCGATCCAGTCGGTGATGTAGATATCCGCACTCGGCAGCAGCGCCTCGACCGTGCCGCGCAGCAGCGTGGCATAGTGGCCGGACATCGGCGCGACGATCAGGATGCGCGGATCATTGCCGCGCGCGGCGGGAACACTGCGCGCGAAATGCAGGAGATTGCAGAAGGGTCGCGACCAGACGACCTCTTCGCGGACGGACACCGTCCGGTCACCAATCGTCGTCTGCTTCAGTCCGAATTCCGGCTTCCCGTAGCGTCGTGTCGTGCGTTCGAACATTTCGAGGCTTGCCGCCATCGTCCGGCCGAACGGCGTATGGGAGAACGGGTTCAGCGGATTGGCATAGGCAAATCGCATGATATCGGCCGCGGCGCGAAACGGCGCCATGGCGGCATGGTTCAATTCATAAAGCTGATAAAACATGGAAGGCGCCACCTTTCTCTATCGAAAAGATGACGCTGATTGAGAGGCATCGAGTCTTTCCGTAATGCGGGCACGTAACGCAGACTAACAGGTTTCTGTTGCACAGCAACATGGACGAACCAAACCCACACAAGAAATGCCGGAGAATTGACCTCCGGCATCATAATCGAGCTGAAAACTTAAGTTTCTCAGCAAGAAGCGTCGTTAACGATCCGCTACGAAGGTCTGCTTCTGCGTGCCGAGACCTTCGATGCTGAGTTCGACCACGTCTCCCGCCTTGAGATAACGCGGCGGCTTGAGGCCCATGCCGACGCCCGGAGGCGTGCCGGTCGAGATCACGTCACCGGCATGCAGCGACATGAACTGGCTAAGATAGGAGACGAGGAACGCAACCCCGTAAACCATCGTCTTCGATGAGCCGTTCTGCATCTTCTGGCCGTTGACCGTCAGCCACATGCCGAGGTTCTGCGGTTCCGGAATTTCATCCTTGGTCACGAGCCAGGGGCCGATCGGGCCAAAGGTGTCGCAGGATTTGCCCTTGGTCCATTGACCGGACCGCTCGGTCTGGAAAGCGCGCTCGGAAACGTCATTGGAGACGCAATAACCGGCGACATAATCCAGCGCTTCGGCTTCTGTCACATATTTGGCAGTTTTGCCGATGACGACGCCGAGCTCGACTTCCCAATCTGTCTTTTCCGAACCGCGGGGAATGATGACATTGTCGTTCGGTCCAACGATTGCGGATGTTGCCTTCATGAAGATGATCGGCTCGGGCGGCACGGTCGCACCGGTTTCGGCAGCATGATCCGAATAATTCAAGCCGATGCAGATGAACTTGCCAGTGCCCGCGACGCAGGCGCCAATGCGGCCGGGCGCGATTTCCGGAAGGCTCTTCGGATCGATGGCCGCTATCTTTGCAAGGCCTGCCGGTGTGATCGCTTCGCCGCCGATATCAGCGACATGATCGGAGAGATCGCGGATCTTGCCATCGGCATCGAGAAGTGCGGGTTTTTCACTGCCTGCTTCGCCAACACGCATCAGCTTCATGGAATTCCTCCTCATCGAAAACGGATTTGCAACCACCTATGAACGAATTATTCATCGGTGTCATTACGGCTTTGCCGGGAAGCGGTACGGCTTTTCCGGGATTTGGGTGATTTTCTGCCGAAAACCGCCCGTATCTTTCGGCATCAAGCTCTAAAAATTTCCGCCAGATCAGGGCCGACGGGAACGATCTTCGTCGGATTGAGACTTTCGATCGAATAGTAGCCGCGCTTGATGTGATCGAGGTTCACCGTTTCGGCGATGCCCGGCCAATCCAGCATGCGGCGGCAGAAGGCGCGCAGCTTGGCATAGTCGGAAAGCCGGCGCAGATTGCATTTGAAGATGCCGTGATAGGCGACGTCGAAGCGCACCAACGTCACGAAAAGCCGGATATCGCTCTCGGTGGGATGATCGGCGAAGAGAAAAGACCGGCCCTCGAACTGCTGCTCGGCCCAGTCGAGGCAGGAAAAGACATCGGCAAAGGCTTCTTCGTAGGCGACCTGCGTGGTGGCGAAACCGGCGCGGTAGACGCCGTTGTTGAGATCGGGATAGATGCGGTCGTTGAAAGCATCGATCTCGGTGCGCCTCTCCGCCGGGTAAAGATCGATCGGATTTTTTGCCAGGGCGCCAAAGCCGCCGTTCAGCATGCGCAGGATATCGGCGGATTCATTGTTGACGATGGTGTTTCTCTGCTTGTCCCAGAGAACCGGCACGGTGGCCCGGCCGGTGAAATCCGGCGCCGCCCTGGTATAGATTTCATGCATATAGGTTACGCCGTTGACGTGATCCTCCGTCGCGCCAGGATAATCACCGAAGCGCCAGCCCTGCTTGCCCAGCAGCGGTTCAGCGACCGAGACGGAGATGACATCTTCCAGGCCCTTGAGCTTGCGGCCGATCAGGGTGCGCGAGGCCCAGGGGCAGATATAGGCGACATAGAGATGGTAACGGCCGGCGCTGGCTTCGAAGCCAGCTTCGCCCGTCGGCCCGGCGCTGCCATCCGGGGTTACCCAATTGCGGAAACTCGAGGTCTGACGGACAAAGCCGCCCTTCTCGTCCTTTGCCTGAACGGGCTGCCAGTCTTCCGTCCACTTTCCGTTCACCAGCATGCGTAACTCCCGGTCAATTGACTAAAACGGTTCATTATCCTGCTTCGACGCCGGCGTGAGGCCGCTTTTATGAAGACAGTCTGTACACCCAAACTGCGACGATGCTGCGCTTGCCAAGCCGGTGAAGCAGGAAATATGACTGCGCTAAAGCGTGTCGCAATCTTTCAGCTTGGCTCCTCGTGCTTTAGTTTTTATTTCGCCGCATGTCGTTATCGCAAAACCGCTGCACACTTTTGCGCGACATGCTTTAGTCAAAATGATGTGGAGTTCGAAATGCATCTCTCGAAGGCCATCGTGCGGACCGAACATGCAAGCCGCTACCTGCAGCAGCTCTGCAAACACTGGAGCCACAAGTTCAGCGTCGATTTTGATCCTCTGAAGGGGCGGGTGCCGTTCAGCGATACGGCCGAGGTGACGTTTGCGGCCGACGATGCGGCTCTGACCCTGACGCTTTCCGTCGCCGATCCCTCGCAACAGGAAAGGATGCAGCACGTCATCGACGATCATCTGAAGCGCTTCGCCTTCCGCGAAGAACTCGACATCGTCTGGACGGACTAAGCCCAGCCCCCGATCCAAATTTTCTGCCCCAGACCCTGGAACAAGCATGACGAAGAGCAATCACCGCGAATCCGAATATCCGGTCGATCCGATGTTTCTCGACCGCTGGTCGCCGCGCGCCTTCACCGGCGAAATCATCGAGGAAGCGCAGCTGCTCGGTCTGCTCGACGCCGCCCATTGGGCGCCGTCCTCGGCCAACCACCAGCCCTGGCGCTTCATCTATGGCCTCAAGGGTTCGAAGCATTGGGAGAAATTTGTCGCCTTGCTCAACGATTCCAACCAGGAATGGGCCAAGGATGCATCGGCGCTGATCTTCGTCGTGTCGCGCGCCTTCACCGGGGCTGCCGGCTCAGCCGAGGAAAAGCCGAGCTACACCCATTCCTTCGATGCCGGTGCGGCATGGGGGCATCTTGCGATCCAGGCGCGCCTCTCCGGCTTTTATGCCCATGGCATGGGCGGCATCAAGCATGATGAGATCAGGCAGGCTTTCGCCATTCCCGAGGGATACCGGGTAGAAGCAGGCGTCGCTGTCGGCCGCCTGGCCGACAAGAGCGTTCTTTCCGAACGCAATCAGGCGCGCGAATTCCCCAGCCAACGCAAGCCGCTCTCCGAGGTCGCCTTCAACGGCCGCTTCGTCGCGAATTGAGCCCTCAGGCAAACAAAAGCCCCGCGTCCAGGGGCGGCGGGGCTTTTACTTTCGAAATATCAATTAGATATCAAGGTTTGCAACGCTCAGCGCATTGTCCTGGATGAATTCGCGCCGGGGTTCGACTTCGTCACCCATCAGGCGGGCGAAGAGGCCATCGGCGTCCGTGGCGTCATTGACCCTGACCTGCAGCAGCGAGCGAACATTCGGATCGAGCGTCGTTTCCCAGAGCTGCTCGGCATTCATCTCGCCAAGGCCCTTGTAGCGCTGCATGGTGAGGCCCTTGCGGCCGCTTGCGAAGATCGCGTCGAGCAAGGCGCGCGGACCAGAGATTTCGACGTCGCCTTCGCGGCGATGCAGCGACGGCGGCGTCTGATAGATTTCCTTGAGTCGTGCCGTCAGCTGGTCGATGTGACGGGCATCCGAGGAACCGATCAGCGCCATGTCGAGCACGACGATTTCCCTGACGCCGCGGACCATGCGCTCCAGGCGCAGCCCACCATCGGTTGTCACATCGCCCTGCCAGCCGCGCTCGGTTTCCTCGGCGATGATGTCGAGGCGTCCAGCCACTTCGTTTGCCAGCGCCAGCGCTCTAGCCGGGTCGCTGGCGAGCTCGGCGTTGAGTGCTCCGGCAATCGCCGCTTGTTCGACGGCGGAACGATTGTAGCGCGAATGGAGATTGTCGAGCAGGGCGCGCATGCGCAGGGCATCGAGGATGACCTCGCGCAGATCCTGGCCGGCGCGAACCTCGCCGCTACCAAGCCTCAGCGAAGCATCTTCCAGGCCCTGGCTGATGAGGTATTCTTCGAGCGCCTTCTCATCCTTCAGATACTGCACCGACTTGCCGCGCGAAACCTTATAGAGCGGCGGCTGGGCGATATAGAGATGACCGCGCTCGATCAGTTGCGGCATCTGCCGGAAGAAGAAGGTGAGCAGCAGGGTGCGAATATGGGCGCCGTCGACATCGGCGTCCGTCATGATGATGATCTTGTGGTAGCGCAGCTTTTCGACATTGAACTCGTCCTTGCCGATGCCGGTGCCGAGCGCGGTGATCAATGTGCCGATTTCCTGGCTCGACAGCATCTTGTCGAAACGGGCGCGTTCGACGTTCAGGATCTTGCCACGCAGCGGCAGGATCGCCTGGTTCTCGCGCGAGCGGCCCTGCTTGGCCGAGCCGCCGGCAGAATCGCCCTCGACGAGGAAGACTTCGGATTTTGTCGGATCACGCTCGGAGCAGTCGGCGAGCTTGCCCGGCAGCGAAGCGATATCGAGCGCGCCCTTGCGGCGGGTCAACTCGCGTGCCTTGCGGGCCGCTTCACGGGCGGCGGCTGCCTCGACGACCTTGCCGACGAGAATCTTGGCTTCGCTCGGATGTTCTTCGAACCAGGTGTTCAGCGCCTCGTTGACGAGACTTTCGACGACAGGACGGACTTCCGAGGAAACGAGCTTATCCTTGGTCTGCGAGGAGAATTTCGGATCGGGCACCTTGACCGACAGAACTGCCGTCAGGCCTTCGCGGCAGTCTTCGCCCTGCAGCGTCACCTTTTCCCTTTTGGTGATGCCGGAACTGTCGGCATAGGAAACGACCTGGCGCGTCAGCGCTGCGCGGAAGCCGGCCATATGCGTGCCGCCGTCGCGCTGGGGAATATTGTTGGTGAAGCACAGCACGTTCTCATGATAGCTGTCATTCCACCACATCGCGACTTCGACGGTGATGCCGTCCTTTTCGCCGCGGATGGCAACCGGCTTGTCGACGAGCGACTTCTTGGCGCGGTCTAGATAAGCGACGAAAGCCTCGAGGCCGCCGTCATAACGCAGTTCTTCCTGCTTGATATCGGAATGGCGCTTGTCGGTCAGCAGGATGCGGACGCCTGAGTTCAGGAAGGCGAGCTCGCGAAGGCGATGCTCCAGCGTGCCATAGTCGAACTCCGTCATGGTGAAGGTGTCGGTGCTCGGCATGAAGCTCACTTCCGTGCCGGTCTCATTCGGCGCGTCGCCCGTAACCTTCAGCGGAGCGTCGGCGACGCCATGGGTGAAGCTCATTTCATGGATCTTGTCCTGACGGCGGATCTTCAGCTTCAACCAGACGGACAGCGCGTTGACGACGGAGACGCCGACGCCGTGCAGGCCGCCGGAAACCTTGTAGGAATTCTGGTCGAACTTACCGCCGGCATGAAGCTGCGTCATGATGACTTCGGCAGCCGACACGCCCTCGCCGGTGTGAATGTCCGTCGGGATGCCGCGACCGTTGTCGGTGACGGTCACCGAGCCATCCGGATTGAGGGTGACGGTGACGATGTCGGCATGGCCGGCAAGCGCTTCGTCGATCGCGTTGTCGACGACTTCATAGACCATGTGATGAAGGCCGGAGCCGTCGTCGGTATCGCCGATATACATGCCGGGGCGTTTGCGCACCGCATCGAGGCCCTTCAGAACCTTGATGGAATCTGCGCCATATTCGGTGCTTACGCCGTTTTCCGTCGCGGATGTATCGCTCATTCTGTCGAGATTTTCCCTGTTGTCGTAAAGCTGCGGCGCGCCTTGCGAATCACCGGCTTTCTTCACTCTCGTATATAGGTTTTTTGAACCCACTTCCCAATGGCAAGCCCCTAAAACAAGGCATAAAACAGGGGATTATGACGCTTTTCCGTCGCCTTTGCCGCCATTTTCGAGAAGAGCCGATAGCCGGCCTATCTCTGCGCTGTCAAGGTTGCGAATCTGCCGGGCCAGCCGGTTGGCAAATTCGGTATATTCGGGGGGCAGGCCGGAGGTGTCGATCACGACGCGCGGGTCGGACGAGCGGGCGAGCAGGAACAGTTCCTCGGCCTCATCCCAGATGATGTTGAAATAGCCGGCGATGCGCTGCAGCAGATCGAAGGTCGGCAAACCACGCTTTCCATGTTCGAGCGCCGAAAGATAGGCGGGAGAGACATTCAGGGCTTCCGCCATCTCCTTCTGCGAGACGCCCTTGCGCGCCCGTAGCCTGCGAACCGCCTCTCCGAAGGGTGTCATGGCCTTTCCCCATGCCGCCGCGACAGGCGAATGTAGAGCGCGCCCTCACCGCCATGATGCTGTGCGGCCGGCTCATAGGAGGAGATCAGGTAGCGAAATTCGGGCTTCGAGAACCAGAGCGGCACGGCCCGCTTCAGCGCGCCCTCGCTGCCCATCGAGCTGCCCTTGCCCGTGATCACGAGCACGTGGCGCATGCCGCGCTCGTGGGCGCGGATCAGGAAATCGAGAAGGATGGCATGAGCCTGGCTCTGCACCAACCCGTGCAGGTCGATCCGCGCTTCGAGCGCCAGCCGGCCCTTGGCGATCTTACGCTTGACCGGCTTTTCCAGCGGATGATGCACCCCGGCCGATGGCTTCGCCGTTGACGGCGCTGTCGGCTGCGGCGGCATGAGTGTGGCGGGCGTCTGCTTTTCCTGTTCCCGTTCAGCCGCCGCTTCGGCTTCGGCAAGAAAAGCATCGAGTTCGGTCAACGCCCCCGCCTTGCCGGGCATCGGCCGCGTGCTGCGGGCAACCTTGCCCCAGAGGATCCTCTCATCCGCGCTCAGCTTGCGATCCCTGGCCATCAGTCGAATCTTCCGGCGGCGGCATTGGGAATGAGGATGGCGAAATCGGCGTCATTGCGAACGGTGCCGGCACTTTCTCCGGCCATATCCCCCGAGCCGGTGAAGATATCACCCCGCGCCGGCCCGACGATCGCCGAGCCGGTATCGAGCGCCAGCATCAGCCGGCTGAACGGCCGGCCCTGGTCGAGATGGGTGAGGCTTTTGGCGTGAATGAAAAACGGAAAGCCGAAGGTATGGATCATCCGGTCGACCGCAAGCGAGCGCCCGGCGAGAAGCGGCACCTTGGCGGCCGCGATCGGACCTGCCTGCGGATCGGCAACCGGCGCTTCACGGAAAAAAATATAAGAGCGGTTATGCCATAACACCTCGTCGACGCGCTCGGGATTGCGCGCCAGCCAGGCACGGATCGCCTGCATCGAAATCTCCGCCCGGTCGATCTCCCCGCGCTCGATCAGCAGCTTACCGATCGCCGAGAAAGCATGGCCGGCCTTCGCCGCATAGGTGATGCGGCCGATACGACCATCCTTATAACGCAGGCGGGCAGCACCCTGCACATGAACGAAGAAGACATCGACCTTCGACTTCGCCCAGGCAATTTCGAGGCCGCGGCCTTCGAGAAAACCCTGATCGATGGCGCGGCGGTCCGGATAGGCCGCGACGCGGCCGTCATGCAGACGGCCAAAAGCATAGGCCTTGTCCAACTCGACGGGACGATTGGCGTCGTCGAGATCGATCAGATCGTCCGGGCGCCTGTAGAAAGGAAAACGGAAAATTTCGTCCGGCCGCTCCGACACGTCGATATCAGGTTCGTAGAAGGCGGTGACGAAGCCGGAATTGCCATCCTTGCGGCGAATCAGAAAGGGCCGACAGTGCGTCTCGAAAAAGGCGCGCGCCGATGCCGGAGATGACGGCGTGAAATCTTCGGCGGCGGCGAGAAGCGGAAGCAGGTCTTCCGAGCCCAGGCCAAGCGATCCGGTGCGGTACGGTTTGACATCGGTGATCTGCCGCCGGCAGCTTCGCATGACTTCAAAAAGGCCGGAGGGATCATCATCCTTCCAGCCTTCCAAAGTGTCGAAGTTTATGGCCTGCAGGACGAAGTCCGATGCGTGGTCACTCATGTTCCGATTCGGTCGCCACGAGTTTCCAGTTCGGATCGCGCGAACGTGTGTCGCGGGCAAAGGTCCAGAGGTCGTTGACCTCGGCGACGTTTTCGGCGTCGCCTTCGATCAGCACATCCGCCTTGTCGTAGGTGGCCGATATCAGTTGGCTGACGATGCGCACGGTGATCTGCGCTTCGCTTCCCTTCGTCTCCGCATGGGTGATTTCGGCCTTGTCGATGCCGACGAAAGTGGACTTCACCTTCTCGCCCCGGGCTTCGCGCTCGCCGATCGCCGCATCGAACCCGTCATAGACTTCGCGAGACAGCAAGTTCTTCAGCGTTTTCCGGTCGCCATCGGCATAGGCCATGACGATCATCTCGTAAGCCATGCGGGCGCCGTTCAGAAACTCCTTCGGGCTGAAGGCGGGATCGGCCTTGTTCAGCGCGCGCAGCGATTCGTTGAGCGGCGTTCCGGGTGCCGCGAAAGCATCGATGGCGGCGAAGCGATCCTCGTCCTCCGTCGTCGCATCGCGCCGCGGCAGAGTCACGACCTTGCCGGCATCGGCGGCTTCAGCCGGAGCCGCATCCCGCGGCGTATAGAGATCGCGCGGCGGCTTCTCATTTCCTGTGCGGCGCCCGAGCACGGAGCGGAGCTGAAAGAAAATCAGCACAGCCGCCACCAGGAAAAATAATGTGATGAAGTCGTTCGAACTCATATCGTATCGCAGCCGCCGTTAACATCTCTGATTTGTACTCCCATATAGTCTGCCTATACAGATGATTCAAATGATGGCTGGCATCTTCGCCAGCGCCAAGAGGAGACCGGCGAGCCCGGGACATGACCGACATGCGTTTTTCGATCCTGCCAGCCTTCATTCTGCTGCTGCCGCTCGCCGAAATTGCCGGTTTCGTCGTCGTCGGCCGGGCTATCGGATTGTGGCTGACGCTCGCGCTCGTCATGCTGGGTTTCGTTATCGGCGTGGTCCTGCTGCGCCGGCAGGGCATTGGTATTTTGCGCCGCATGTCGAGTGAAGGACGAAATGGGGTGATGCCGGGCCGCGACCTGCTGCGGCCGGCCATGAATGTCATCGCCTCGCTGCTCCTGATCATTCCCGGCTTCCTCACGGATATCATCGCGATCCTTATTCTCATTCCGCCGGTGCGCGATCTCGTCTGGCGGGCGATCGCCAAACGCTTCGTCGTCGTCAATGCCAAGGGCGGTTTTTCCTCCGCTCCGCAACCCGGTTTCCGCGACCGCAAGCCGAATTCGAAGGTGGTCGATCTCGACGAAGAGGACTATCATAGAGAGCCGGATCGCAACTCGCCGTGGTCCGGCAAACATCTCGGCGATTGAGGCACTGCGGCTGATCAACCGCGCCAAGCGCCCAGGGTTGTAAGCCCTTCCCTGAAATGTTAGATGGCGGCACCATTCCCATGCCCCTCGAGGAAAAGCCAATGGCAGACGATAACAACAGCAACGGTGCGACCAACCCCACCCTTTCGATCCTTGCGCAATATACCAAGGATCTTTCCTTCGAAAATCCGGGTGCGCCGCGTTCGCTGCAGGCCCGCGACAAGGCACCGACGATCAACATCAATGTGAACGTCAACGCCAACCCGCTTTCCGATACGGATTTCGATGTCGTGCTGTCGCTGAATGCCGAGGCCAAGGACGGCGACAAGACGGTTTTCCATACCGAACTCACCTATGGCGGCGTCTTCCGCGTTGCCGGTTTCCCGCAAGAACACATGCTGCCGGTTCTCTTCATCGAGTGCCCGCGCATGCTCTTCCCCTTCGCCCGTCAGATCATCGCCGACGTCACCCGCAACGGTGGTTTCCCCCCGCTGATGATCGACCCGATCGACTTCACGCAAATGTTCGCTCAGCGCGTTGCCGAAGAACAGGCCCGCGCCAAGGTTCAGGCCGTTCCGAACTAATCGGATCTTTCTTGTCTGAAATGCGGATGCCCGGGCTGGTCCCGGGCATTTTCAATTGAGGACCGGTTTAGTCGAGGTTGGCGTATTTCGCCCAGACGCTTTTTTCACCGAGCTTGCCGACGAGCGCCTCATGCGCTTGCTCCTCGATTTGGCTGAGGCGCGGCGTGAGCGGCCGGGGCCGCTCGAGCACTGCGGCAATCACCACATCGTCTTCCATCGCCATGTCACCGCGAGCTGCCTGGTTGGATTTGCCGGCCATTCCGAGTCCGAGGGCTGCCTGTCTGCCACCGATCATCTCGATATAGACTTCGGCGAGCAATTCGGAGTCGAGCAGCGCGCCGTGTTTGGTGCGGTGCGAATTATCGATGCCGTAGCGCCGGCAGAGCGCATCGAGCGAATTCGGTCCCATCGGGTGTTTGCGCCGCGCCATCGACAGGGTGTCGAGCACCCTTTCGGGCAGGATTGGCGGCAAACCGATTCGCGCGA